>WOR8_10004627_pt1 | contig 13326 bp, 8 predicted proteins | sample DeeMarSeWOR38_10_FD_19890 | JGI IMG/M metagenome (IMG submission 19890) | reverse complement strand
TGTCGCCCTCTCGTACCTCCACTCGCTCTTCGACCATCGCGCTGGTATAGACATCGTAGTCGCCACAGACGTCACTCAGGTCAACAACCACTCCCTCGTTGACCAGGAAGTCCATCTCCAGACTTGCCATGTCCTTGCCGGGAGTATGGAAGTGAATCTCACCGTCCAGGTGGGTGCCCAGGTGGTTGGAATGCGTCAGGAGTTGGCCGTTGGCTCCATTAGGGGCCAAGCGTTTGAAGTACTTCACTTGTAACGCTTCGTAGGTGGGCCACGGTGGTGTGCCGATGCCCAATGGGATGGTTAGATCAATCAGTTTCATAATCGTATCTCCTTATGAAGTGTCAGAGTTTGAGGACTAACATCGACGCCAAGAACCTTCTTGACATAGGACAATCATAGATGCTTATTGAGTACCACGCCCCAGGGTTTCCATTTTGGCCTGGTCTATTAGCCTGCCGTGACTGATCACGTAAGCCGGCGCAGCGTGATAGCGGAGTGCCTCTAACAAGTTAGGCACACCTAGGACGACGAGATGTGCTGGTGCGCCGACCTTGAGTTCGAAGTCGCGCAAACCCATAGACTGGGCAGCCTTGACAGTAATCATATCATACAGGATCTCCATCTCGGACGCTGTCGTCATCCACAGCAGATGGGAGGCCAGGAAAGCGACTTCCAACATATTGTTTCGGCCATACGGGTAGTAGGCATCGGAGATGTCATCCTGCCCCAAGCAAACCAGCGCACCCTCCTCTAGCAGTTCCGCGACGCGGGCATGCAGTGGCCCAGTGTGGGGATCACTAACGACACCCATTCTGGCCTGCTTCAACAAGGCAACTATCTTCTGGAAGTAAGGCTTCGGGTAAAGACACATTGCCCGGGCGTGATGAGCCAGCGACCGCCCGTGCCAACCCCGTTGGATGGTCTCCAGGGCCATCATCTCCAGAGAGCGCAGACCAGGGTCGCCCGCATCGTCCACCAGCATAGAGACGTCCTTATCATACTCCTGGGCGATGTCGAAGATTTCCCTTACGTGCTGGGCGATATCCGCATCGGTGTATTCGATCCAGGGGATGCCACCCACCACGTCAGCACCCAACGACATCGCCTCGCGCACCAAATTGGCAGCTCCCGGCTCTCGCACGATTCCATCTTGCGCAAAGGCCACTACCTGAATGTCGACGGTCTCCTTGAAGTCTTCTCGAGCTCGGATCAGAGCCTTAACACCTTCCAATCGAGCTTTGCTGTCAACGTCGGCGAAAGCACGGATATGGGTGTTGCCGTAATAAGCTGCCAAAGCTACGGCGCGGCGCACATTTTCGACGATCCACCCTTCATCATAGTTCTCTTTGACGCGAGCGGCGAGCTCGATGGCCGTCATCGCCTTGCCCATACCTTCACCGTGATACTCCTTCAGGGCTTCCTCGTCCATCATTTGCAGGGTATATACCTTACACAGGTGAAGGTGCGGATTGACGAATGATTCAGTCACCAGGTTCCCTTGCGCATCAATCTCAACTTCGGCTGAGCCGCCGATGTGCTCTTGGATCGCGGCGATGCGCCCCCCAGCAATGCCAATCTCAGAGAGTTGACCGGGGCGACCGCGCAACTGGGCTCGCTTGATCACGATGTCGAATCGCTCTGCCATGTGTTACTCCATGTGTGTCCCATTAAGCATGAGTGACGGAATGCTCATAACTTAGCGCCTGTCCGCAACAACTTTGCGTGTTCATTGGCAAACCAAGGGACAACTTATTGCCAAAGCACGAAGCTGTTTCTGAACAAGTACTCAAAGAGGAAACATTTACAACCCACACAATGAGCGGAATAACCGGGAAGGGGAAAAAGCCATCTGTCACATTAGTCTGCCTTACGCCCCACACGGGATCCATTCTCCTCACACACAAGCTACCTCGGGGGCCAAAAAGGAAGCGATCGGTCGCCTCAGATCTGTATCCGCCATTGCACACGCCAGCTCAACAATCATTGGGGAGCGGATAGCTCAGAAAAGCAGGGGCGCTTAGCGAGTGGCAGCCAGAATGTCCTCAAGGATTTACGACGATTATACATATGACCAAATGGAAAGTCAAAGACTGTTGAGGAATGGGGAGTTCAGATGCGATTCGGTCGTGAGCTTTCCCATCCCATTCGTGCTGTGTTATACTGGCTCCTGGTTAAGATGGTATCTTCCCTGTTACGACTGCTGGTTCTTGGAGGTGATGGGATACCCAGTCATGTATCTTACCGACCTTCTCTCGGCTTTGCCTCAATATCGCGCAGTCGGCAATCCTGAGTTAGAAGTCACGGGGATTGCTTTTGATTCGCGTCAGGTGTGTCCCGGCACGCTCTTCGTCGCCTATCGCGGTGTGAACGTGGACGGTCATGGTTTCATCGGTGCGGCGCTGAAGAATGGCGCAGTGGCAATTGTCGGTGAGCGGGATGTTTCAGAGGTGCGTGACCTGCTATTGCCCACTGAGCTTACTGTCCCCTACCTAACTGTGCCCGATGGGCGGCAGGCGCTCTCCTGGCTGAGCGCCGCCTGGCACAGGTTTCCCGCTCGTCAATTGACGATGATTGGCGTCACTGGCACCGACGGCAAAACGACGACCGTTAACTTGATCTACCACATTCTGCGAGCAGCCGGCCGCCAAGTAGGGATGATTAGTACTGTCAATGCAATCATTGGCCAGGACTCACTCGACACCGGTCTACATACCACCACCCCCGACGCGCCCGACGTGCAACGTTTGCTGGCGCAGATGGTCGCTGCTGGGACCGAGGTATGCATACTGGAGGTTACCTCGCATGGTCTGGCCCAGCACCGCGTGGCCGCCTGCGACTTTGACGTAGCTGTCGTGACCAATGTCACTCACGAACACCTCGATCTCCACGGTTCTCTAGAAGCCTACCAGGCGGCTAAGGCGAGCCTGTTCGCTGGGTTGATGACCAGCTATCAGAAACCAGGCTTGGGCAAAGTAGCCGTCTTGAACCGAGACGACAGCTCCTTCGACTATCTATCTCGCTATCCCGCGGACCTGAAACTAAGCTACACTGTCCTGCACTCGCCCAGCGGCGAGCAAAGGCCAAAAGGTAAAGGCGCGGTGAGGAGGGTGGGAGATGTTATTGCTCTAAACCTGATACAAACACAGGGTCGCACTCGTTTCGACATTGCTTCTCCCTACGGACGGTTCTCTCTAGAGACCAGCCTGCTTGGAAATTTCAATGTGTACAATGTGCTGGCGGCGATAACTGCGGCGCTGGCGCTGGGGGTGGAACCTGCGGCGATTCGGGAGGGAGTGGCGGCCATGGGTCGCATACCCGGGCGTATGGAACGGGTAGATCAGGGCCAACCCTTTGTCGCTATCGTTGATTTCGCCCACACACCCAATTCGCTGCGTCGCGCTCTGGAGACAGCCCGAGAATTGACGACAGGCGACGGGCGGGTCATCGTTGTTTTTGGTTGTGCCGGTCTACGTGATGTAGAGAAACGGCCTATGATGGGCAGAACCGCCAGCGAGTTAGCCGACTACGCGATTCTCACTGCTGAGGATCCTCGCACTGAAGCCCTTGACAATATACTTGAAGAAATGGCTGAGGGATGCCGAGAAGGAGGCGGCATCGAGGGGCAAACCTTTGAACGGGTGCTTGACCGGGGGGCGGCGTTGGCCCGCGCGGTAGAACTGGCCAACGCGGGCGACGTGGTTATCGCCTGCGGCAAAGGACACGAGCAGAGTATGTGCTTCGGCGAGACCGAGTACCCCTGGGATGACCGTGAGGCGTTGGTTGCCGCGCTGGAGGGTCGTCCGTTGAAGACCCTACCTACCGACGGCGGAGGCGCGATATGGGGTGGGAGCAAACCCGCCGGTTTGCCGACCTAAAGGATGAGATACAAACGGAAACTATACGTCCATTATATTAGCGCAGCGCCGCATCGGCTAGCCAGCGCACCAGTCGGTCACGCCAGCTAGGCAGCGTCGGGTCGTGATATGTCAGGTCATAGGCATTGCAGGCAATTACCCGGCCTCCTTGCTGCAGGGTAAGTTTCAGTTTGCCAGGTTGAACGCACAATGTATGGCATAACTTCCCTACAACTAGCGCGCTGTCGGGCGGCAGTGTGATCTCTGCATCGTGGATCTTCATTAAGTCCAGTTCAATCTGCAACCAGCAGTCGTCCAGCGCCTCTAAGCTATCGTTAACTGCCCACACTTCGGCGTCCAAGATGTCGCCCGGCTGATAGCGTTCTGCAGGGAAAGTCAATCCGATCAGGACCGGTTTATAGAGATCTTTCAGTCGCTGGTAAGCTAGTTTGGGGCGGCGCCAATAGTCCACGATAGCCCACGAGATGGCTGGCCACGGCTCGTTAAACTGCCACAGGCAGACCCCATCCGTTTCTCCTTTACGCCGACGCATATGCTCGATGGCAAATTGCAGCCCCAGCGCCTGCACTTGCTGAGAGGCGGTGCTAAACGACTCAAGAGAGAGTGTGGTCTCCCCTTCTTCTCCAGTCCCTCTCCCCTGTGGTGAGTGGATTGAGCGCACATAGCGCCACAGTTTGCTCAATTCCGCTTTGTGAACCTCCCACCCCGCGCCCGGTGGCCACACATCCGCCTTTGGCAGGCAGGCGTGCAAGGTCTCGATGGAGGGCACAGCCTGCAAACCAAACTCGCTCAAGAAGCGAGCGTCTTCCCCCTGGTAAGCGTGAAGCGGGTATTTACCGTGCCACACGTCCCAGTTATGGACATCGCCAGGTGAGGGTGAGCCAGGTAGGAAGGGGCGCGTGCCATCGTGGGCTTCTACTAGCCGGGCCAGTGTGCGTACCAATGATCGGTTGCGACGTGGGCTGAACTCGTTGCCAGCGCACCATAAGGCTATTGAGGGATGGTTCCGGGTCTCTCGTACAATAGCCGTGCATTCGCGCTCCGCCAGCCTCAGCCAGTCGGGATCACGGGGGAAGTGGTCCAAGAAAGCGCAGGCAAAGGGGAACTCTTGCCACACGAGTAACCCCAGCTCGTCGCACAGGTCGTAGAAGGCGCGCTTTTCGCGCAGACCGCCGCCCCACACGCGCAACAGATTTGCGCCTGCGGCACGTGCCATGCCCAGCAATTCAGCATAGTCATCGCGCCGCAGGCGGCCGGGCAGGCTGTCGGCCGGCACCCAGTTGAGCCCACGTATGAATTCGCGTTGATCATTGATGGTTAAGCTCCATTTGTCGAGCGTGACGTGACGGATACCAAAGCGAGTGGAGACGGAGGCCAGGGGACGGTCACCGCCCGGGCCGGGAGGGGCTGAGGGATGTAGTGTGACGAAAAGTTCGTACAAATGGGGAAAACCCCGGTCCCACGGCCACCAGAGTTGGGGGTATGGCAGGTCAATGGTCAGAACGCGGGTGCTGCGACCAGCTGGCAGGTCCAGCTCAAAAGATAGGGGGCCAAAATCAGAACCTTCGAAGTTGGCCGGGCACACTTGCACACCGGCCTGGGCAGAACGAGGCTGATCCGAGTCCACAGTCAACTCGACTGCCAGCCGAGCTTGTCGGCCAGTGAAGTCTGGAAGTTGCGACTGGATCCATACGTCTTCGATAAAAACCCTCCCTGTCACCACCAACCACACGTCATCCCAGATGCCAATGGTGCGGATGGGCGGCGCGAAGTCCCAGCCGAAGGACATCTGGCATTTAAGGGTAGCCATACGATCGGGAAAGGCGCCAAGTGCTGGGTACAGACTCTTGGTCAACCATCTCCAAACTCGCTCCAAGGGGCTGAGGCGACGACGGGGAAGCGCGTCTGAGCCCCACAGGCGAACAGCGAGCTGAGCGTTTCCCTGAGGCAGGAAGTCAGTGATCTCGTAAACCTGGCGGCTGAACATCCCTTCGTGTCGTCCAAGTTCCAAGTCGTTAAGAAATACGGCCGACAGGTAGTCTATACCGTGAAAGATGAGGAAAGCCCGCTGGCCTGGATCGATGCACATGTCCAGCGTGCAGCGATACCACCAGTCGCGGCTATCGACCCAGAGACTGGACCGATAGCCGTTGCCGAAGAAAGGGTCTTCTATTCGACCCTGTACCAAAAGGTCATTGCGCAGGTTGCCGGGCACGCAGGCTGGCAACCATTCGGCTACATCGGCCCGGTCATTCACACTGGGGGCATCAAACCGACGGCGGGGCACTGACCCGAATTGCCAATCAGCGCTGCCCAAATCACAGATTTGCGGCATTAAAAGTAGACAAAGTCAATCTTGATTTAACACAAATGTTGGTGTAAAATAAGGATGCTGGCTGCCGCCCAAGAAAATGGGCTCCCCGGCGAACACCCGCTGGTGAAGTTTGACGGCAGAGTACATGGTCGGTGCGACGAAGCACAGACACTATTCACATCCCAAACAGTAACGATGCTCAACAAGGAGGCAACGGCCATGGATATTATTAAGGTATCAGCTAAGTCCCGCTCCACGGCGGTGGCGGGTGCGATTGCCGGTGTAGTTCGCGAAAGTGGACGCGCCGAAGTGCAAGCAATTGGGGCTGGCGCTGTGAACCAGGCTACGAAAGCAGTCGCTATCGCTCGTGGATATCTCGCTTTGGACGGTATTGATATCATCTGTGTCCCCTCATTTGTTGAGGTGGACATCGAAGGACAAGAGCGTACCGCGCTGAGAATGTTAGTGGAACCCCGTTAACATCCTGCGTCCTGGCCATTAGTACCCCATCACACGGACTATGCCTGCAAGTCCCTACAAGGGGCAAGTCCCTACAAGGGGCAAGTCCCTACAAGGGGCAAGCCCCTACAAGGGGCGAGTCCCTGTGGGGGGCAGGTCCCTACGAGGGGCAGGTCCCTATGCGGGAATTTGAAGAGGATCGTGCCCGTGAGGGCCGAATGTAGCTTATTGAAATCACCGTGACGGGGCACTGGAGCTAGGCGCAGCCTAGTCCGTCCCAAAAGCGGGGCGGCACTCATGTGCCGCCCCGCAGCTTAGGGATCGCTTGTACCTGCCGATCCTCGGGTTCAGGAACGACGGCCTGTTCTGCGTGTCTTCCCCGGTGATTTGCCCGGTTCTTTACCCGTGGGAATTGCCTGGACCTCGTCTGCATTCACCTCAACACTTAGTTCGTTTTGAAGTTCTACCACAGCCGACTCGGTTAGGACGTTCAAACCAACGATTACCCCTTCACCATGGGGCGTTGTGACCTGGGTGCCGATCTTGGGGAGGGTCCTTCTGGATTCAGCATATTGCTCGTTTTCATAGGCCAGGCAACAAAGCAATCGCCCGCATAGGCCGGAAATCTCTGATGGTGCCAAGGGTAATTCCTGCTGCTTGGCCATCTTGATGGAGACAGGGTGAAATTCGGTCAGCCAAGTCGTGCAGCACAAGTCTCTCCCACAGCGACCATAGCCACCAATAAGCTTGGCCTCGTCGCGAGCTCCGATTTGTTTCATCTCAATACGCGTCTTAAACGAGCGTGCCAGGACCCGCACCAATTCTCGAAAGTCAACGCGCTGCTCCGAGGCGAAGGCGAACATAAGGCGTCGACCGTTGAAGCTGTACTCGGCCCTGACGACTTTCATCGGCAGGCCCAATTCGGCTACTTTTTCCCGACATTTATCCACTGCTTGCTGCTCTCGCGCCCTGTACTCCTCCATCAGCGACAGGTCGAGTGGGGTCGCGCGCCGTGTGATGGGTTTCAAGGTCCCTTTTATCTCCTCATCAGGCACTGCTCTGCAAAGTATCGTCACCCATCCCAGTTCCTCGCCTCGCGCTGTCTCTACGATGACCGGCTCATTCTCCGCCAAATCTTGAAATCTACCTGGATCAAAATAGTACACTTTGGTAACCGGTTTGAACCGAATTCCAACTATTTCAGGCATATACACTAACCTCTTCTCAATCCAATTTGTAGTATCGATTCGAGTCGGGGGCTTGCGCCCCGACAGATTAGGGGAGTCCAGAAGCGAGGGGACACCGCTCGTGCTCCCTCCCGAGTTGTGTTGTCCACATGATCAGCGACTGTCTCGTTAGTACCAGACTCTCAAGAATTCGCTTATACTGTGTTGCTCTTTTCTGTCTGCAATTCCGTTACAATGCCGGAGACGGTAGACTCAATAATAGCACTTCCAATGCCAGGCGCGCATTCACATTTTGGTCTAAGTTTTTCATGGTGGAGCGTAACCGTGCCACCATACGTTGCGCCTGCCGCAAGGTGACTAAGTCAGCCTGCTGACGTAAAGCATCTTTCTGGTCTACGTTTGTTATCGCAACTCTGCTGCCCGACGCCAGTAGCAACACATCGCGCCACCATCCCAGCCACAGGGCCAGGACCTCCCTGACCAATGTAGGATCACGACTGAGGTCAGCAGCATAGGCCAGCCGTTCGACGCGCCCCTGGCTCATCAGGGAGGTGAGACCATCCAAGTGCTCGCTGCGACGAACCAGTGTGGATTCATCTTTCAAAGCCTGCACTGCCCAACCCAGTCGACCATCCGACAGATGTGCCAGCAGATTCGCCTGTATCGGGTCCGCGCCCCAATGTGAAATCAAGGCCTCCTTGACCGACGACGTGGACAACGGTCGTAGCGCAAGCACCTGGCAGCGCGAAACAATGGTGGGCAACAATACGTCGGCTTCGGTGGCTGTGAGCACCAGTACGACCTGAGCAGGCGGTTCTTCCAGGGTTTTTAGAAGGGCATTGGCGGCCTCAACCGTGGCACGCTCGAAGGCACTCAGCACTGCAACACGCCAGCGCCCTTCGTGCGGTGACAGCGATAGCTCTCGCTGCAGATCGCGCACCTCGCCGATTTTGAGCGTCTGATCTGGCGCATCCAGAATACGAACGTCAGGGTGATTGCCACTGACTACTTTGTGGCAAGACACACACTCTCCGCAAGGTACCAGGTGCCCCCCCGTGCAATTCAGCGCTTGGGCGAAGGTAATCGCGACAGTTGTCTTACCAATGCTTGGAGGCCCGACAATAAGCGTGGCATGGGTCACTCGCCCCCTTGCCAGCCCGTTCAACAAAAGGTCTACAACCCACTCGTGACCAATAACTGTCATGAAATACTAGATTCCAGCGGCAGATGTACGGTGAACGTAGTGCCCGTCCCTTCCTGACTCTCTACATCGATCGCTCCGCCATGCCTCTCGATTACGCCGTGGGCAATCGACAGCCCCAAACCTGCTTTCTGTCCTTGTTCACCGACGAAGTAGAACGGATCGAAGATGTGACGCAGTTGTTCCTGGGACAAGCCCGGTCCTGTGTCAGCTACAATGACTTGGATTTCTGATCCGACTGGACGGGTTAGGAGGCGCAGTGTGCCGCTGAAGCCCATTGCCTCGCAGGCATTACGAATCAAATGAACCAATGCCTGATCCATTTGCTTGCGGTCTGCCTGGATCGGCGGTAGGTGAGGATCAAAACCACGCTCAACTTCAATGGAATGGACAGGCAGATCGTCATCCACGCTGCGCCAGGCTGCCTCCAGCAACTGGTTCATATCAACAGGATGAGTTTCGGGTGGCGTTCGTTCGGCAAAGTCCAGCAGACTCTGGGTTGTAGTCTGGCAGCGGAGCAGTTCGCGTTCAATAGCTTCCAAGGAGATGCGCACTTGGTCTTGTTCAGCGAGCTTGCTCTCAAGAAGGCGGACATGGCCCAGAACCGTGTTGATAGGATCACTCATTTCCTGAGCCAGACCAGCCGCCACGTAGCCTAAGGCAGCCAGTTTCTCTGAGCGATGCAGCTGTGCTTGCGTTGTCTGCAGTGCTGCTGTGCGCTCGCTCACTTTTGCCTCCAGGTCTTGACTCCACCCCTCGACCTGATCTCGTGACGCCACCAAATCCTGATAAAGCCGGGCGTTGTAAATCGAGATGCTGGCATAGTCGGCCAACGAGATCAGCATACGCAAATGCCGCGAGCTAAAGCCACGTGCAGCATCCCGATTGTTTACCGCCAGCACACCGATGATTTCGTCTCCAACCTTGAGCGGCACATTCAGTAGCGCCTTGACAAAGTAATCGGTCTTGACTTTGTAGGTGTCGTCCGGTCGAGTGCCCCCCAGCATGATGGGCTCGCCCGTGCGCAACACGCGACCGGCAATGCTGTCTTCAACGCGCACTCGAAAGCCACGAGCGTGTTTTTCGCCCACTCCGCGCGCGGCGCGCATGTATAGATCGCCACTCTCCTCATCAATCAACATCAGCGAGCCTTCTTCAGCCCCAGTGACGTAGACGGCCGCCTCAACCACGCGATTAAGCACTAATCCCAGGTCAAGCAGCGAAGTCACTGAACGCCCCAAGCCATAGAGGATGCGCAGTTCCTTAACGTGCTGCTCAAGCTGCTGGTTAGCCTGGAGCAGGTGTTGGGTTAATTCGTCGCGTTCCCGTCGCAGACGGGCTTCAGCCAGCGCCTGGTCAATCGCCTGCGTCATTTCTTCCACAGTGAAGGGCTTGATGATGTAGTCACGTGCGCCCAGCCGGAAGGCATTAACGGCGGTCTCTTCGGATCCATGAAACGTCATTAGAATGGTCGGGATGTTCTTGCCCGCCTTGCGCAGCTCTTCCATCAATTCCAAGCCGTTAAGATTGGGCATCACCAAGTCACTTATGACCAGGTCTACGTTCCCTTTGAGCGCAAGCCTCAGGGCCTCCCGTCCGTCTGTCGCCGCTTTCACCTGGTAACCGTTGGGTTCCAGCACGTATTGGCGAAGAAAATCTACATTGTCTGTCCGGTCGTCAGCAACTAACACAGTTTCGCCTGACACGTTAACTCCCTCTCAACCGGTCACTCGTCATTATTTGCCTCTGCGGTGCCGACCAGATACACGGCACGCCAGGGCTTGTAATTGCTTAAGAACGTATCCTGGTGGATAACTACGTCGCCTTCGGTCACTGTCCGGCGCACAGTCACATCAACCCCGTCCTTGGCCCAGTCGACCTGTTCTGTGGTTCCTTTGGGCAAGGTTGGGTCTTCCTGGTACACATCTGGCCCGTGGGGAACGACGTTTTCTTCAAATGGTCCTTCCATCGCAACCAGTCGGCCAGTGGAAGTTCCGTAAAAGCGAAAGATCAGAGTGCCAGCCTCTTCATCGGTGTAAGTTTGAATCAACACATAGTACTCGGTATCATTACGAAACTTGAAGTCGACGTCAGGGGTGTAGATCGTGGCGTCCAGACCTGGTCCACTCCCGGTTTCGTACCAACTGACCCGATAGCCGTGTGCCCAGCGTTCGACGATCTCATAGCCGCCGAAGAAGGCAGCACGAAAGGCAGTGGTGGAGACCTGACACACCCCGCCACCAATGCCCACTGCCGTCCGATCCCCTCGAATAATGAGCGAGTCCTCAAACCCAGCTTCGGCGGTGACCGGCCCCAGGTATTCGTTGAATGAGAACACAGCGCCTGGGGGCACGACGACACCGTGGAATTTTTCGGCGGCGGCGCGTATATTACGTACCCGAGCATCTGATGATCCCTTGAAGTAGGTGGTAGCCTCAGCCACCACGCTGGTAAAGCCCATGTTGCCGGCTTCTTCCATAGGAACAGCAGGGGGTATTATCGTAACCGGCAACTCAATGCGATTGGTGGGTTGCGTTGATAGGGCAGCAATCCTCGCCAGCGCCTGCGATATGTCAAGAGTCCATCCCGCCTGGCTGGGCTGCAAAACGGTCAACAGGCCGGTGTCAGGATCAAGCTCAAAGCGAGCATTGCGGGCAGGCCGGTTGATCTCGGCTGCCAACTGGTTGAAATAGGCTGTCCACTTGTCCTGGTTGGGAGCTAACCATACTCGCCCTACCCCGTCGGCTCGCACCCCTTCAGTGATCAAGACCATGTCAGCCAACTGAGAAGGAGGTAGACTCCATTCATAGATTTCACCAGCGGCGGAGGAACTTTGACCATCCGGCGAGAAGCTCAGGGTGATGGGGCCGTTCAAGAGCGCTTCGGCCAGTCGCCGTGCCTCTTCTGCGTCGGTGACGATCGGGGGTGTTTCCTGCACCACCAGGTCAACCGGAGCCAGATTTTTGGCCAGCGCCTGTCGATGCAACGCCTCACGAGTGGTATCCACATCAACAGCCAAGCCCACCTGAGCAGGTATCACTTCGACCGCGAGGTCGGCGTGGATGAGCAACTGGGCATCACGGGCCGGACGGTTCACCGCCTGGGCGATTTGCTCCAGGGACATATTGGCAGGACCTGTATCGTACCCTATTATCGGCTCGATCTGCACACCCTGTCGCAACGCTCTCCATTGTTGTGCCAAGTCGTCAAGCAAATAAGAGTGGCGTCCGACCGACAAAGCCTGGTCCACTATCGCCGCCACGTCAAGCGTAGCACCTGCTTCACGGGCGGTTAGGGCCCATAGCTTGTCACCATAGCGCAAGGTGACGGGAAATGCCAGGTAGGCGTCGGTTTCCTTGGCGACGGCCAGTTCGGCCTGTGCTCGTGTCATTCCACCCAACTCAGCCCCCATGGTGGAAACGCCGATATAAACTCGATCCAAGAAGACAAGTTGGTAAAGTACCAAGCTCAAGAACAACGCCACCAGCAGGCTTCCACCAAAGAAAACGAACACGATGCCTGCCCGAAAGGCAGGCATTCCCACGGGGCGAGCCCGCACAACTGGTGTTGTCTCGGTCATATCAGAACTTGTCACTGCCAGGTCCCTATAGATAAGCCCACATAGCATCAACTTGATATAATGAATTGTACCAAAGGAAGGGGCAATTGGCAAAAGACCTGGAAGACGGCCCTAGCTTTCCGAAGGTCATAGAGCTGGCCGGCTTGGCTCAGGGAAAGAGCCCCACCCCTCACTATTCTCGCCGCGCTCCGCTTAGAATGCTCACCATCCGACTAGTACATCGAGGCACAGATATCACCACAGTTGCGGCCTCTGTGTTTCCTGTTCCTAGCGGATCCGCCCGTCCTGCCCGCCCCGTACCGGGAGGTGCACCTGCAGCGCAGGCACAGCCAGGACGGGCGGATCCGGCTGGAGCAATCAAACTAAGGGGAGCGAAGCAGAAATGGCAGCAAAATGGTATATGGCCCATCGCCCAAGCTGACTTCGTCCAAGGACACCTGGCCCCCTGTAGACTCAAAGCGCACGGTCAGCAACCCCGTATATCGCTCAGGTTGAGACAGGGGCAACCAGGCGTGTTGCCACTCAGCGGGGGTGGCGTCTGTGAAAGTCTTCGTCACCGACACGTCGCTGCCCTCGAGGCTGACCCGAAAGGAGTCGCCTTCGGGCAACTCTGGCTTGAACCAAAAGGAAAGAGTAGGGTTATGCATATCAGAGACCGCCACCGCCTGCGTGAGAGCAGTGGGGCCGCTGAGCTTGAGGCTAGCCTCCCC
>WOR8_10004618_pt1 | contig 13336 bp, 11 predicted proteins | sample DeeMarSeWOR38_10_FD_19890 | JGI IMG/M metagenome (IMG submission 19890) | reverse complement strand
TGTTTGTAAGGTTTCATCTTTTGTCATATCTCCTTTAATAAAGAGCACTCCATCCAAAGGCTCTATATGTAAAATATCTATTCCGATAACTTTTCCATCATAGCCAACTAAATTTCTTACAACCTGACTCCATCCACCAGGTGCAGCACCAAGATCAATAACGAAATCACCTTTTTTTATTACATTAAATTTTTTTTGAATCTGCAAAAGTTTAAAAGCAGAACGAGCACGGAAACCTTTTTTCTTGGCCTCTTTGTAGAAATGCTCACGTTTTTTTTCTTTATACCAACGTGTCATAAAAAAAGAAATAAAAATTGGATTATAGAATTATATCTATATCCAAACGTTCTGCAAGTTCCTTGTAACGATTACGTATCGTAACTTCAGTTACACCTGCAACATCTGCAACTTCTCGCTGTGTACGTCTTTCTCCACATAAAATACTTGCAATATATATTGATGCTGCAGCAACACCGGTCGGACCTCTTCCACTTGTAAGTTCCTTGTCAGCTGCATCTTTTAATATTTCTATTGATTTAGATTGAACATCACCAGAAAGTTTTAGTTCACTACAGAAACGAGAAATATAATCCTGCGGACTTGTAGGCATTAGTCTTAGACCTAGTTCACGAGCAATAAATCTGTATGTCCTTCCAATTTCTTTTCTTGATACTCTTGAGCTTCCTGCGATCTCGTCAAGAGTTCTTGGAACGTTACATTGTCTGCATGCTGCATAAAGCGCTGCAGCAGATACACCTTCAATGCTTCGGCCTCTGATGAGATTTTTTAGAACTGCTTTACGATAGATCATTGCAGCTGTTTCTCGAACATTCCTTGGTAGTCCCATTCCTGAGGCCATTCGATCAAGCTCTGACAATGCAAAAGCAAGATTTCTTTCAGTTGCATCACTAATCCTAATACGTCTCTGCCATTTCCTAAGTCTGTATAGTTGTGCACGGTTTCTAGTTGGAATAGATTTACCATATGAATCACGGTTTTTCCAACCAATCATAGTTGATAGACCCTTGTCATGAATAGTATATGTCATCGGCGCTCCAACACGAGCACGTTTTTCTCTTTGGTCTGAATCAAATGCTCTCCATTCTGGTCCATGATCTATAAAATCTTCATCTATTACCAAACCACAATCTTCACATACAAGCTCTGCACGGGAGTAATCCTTTGTTAAATGAGTACCGCCGCATTGTGGACATTTAGTAATTTCTTCAATGCTTGGTTTTTCTTTTTTCTTTTTTGCACTTGGCATCATATAGGCGCAGTCCCCCTTTCATTATTTATATATTTATCGATACGCTTTTAAACGACAATAAGGAACTCATATTTATAGTTTTCTCACATTATATCTTAAAAATTAGGGTCTGACTGGCTTTGCACAATAAACCATGACACAGTGTGAATTGCACAATAAATACCCCATTTTGAGCAAGAAATGATGATTTTTGATATGCTTTATTATTTTTTTAAAAAAACAAAAACAGCTAGAAAATGAGCAATAATACCTATTCCCCATCCTAGTGTTGTTGTAATAGGCCAAACAAAATCTTCGCCCCCAGTTATGTACCACCACTGGGCATATATGCCTATGTTTACTAGGATATAAATGATAAAATGTATGTAAAAACCATTTTTTTCTTTTGCAATTAACTTATCATCTGTTTCTTTATCTTTTGCCATAATTTCATAATTTTTTATGAATATAAAAATTTAGTTAAAAAATTTAATAGTTTATAGACAAAGTCTGCAAAGCCATTATTTTTTGATTAGCGAGTCAGACCCATCCTTATGAGATGGTTCTTGAATATTTATAAAAATCTAAATACCCAATTTTTAATTAATACCCCATATACTGTATACATGGGGTACAATTAAATGAGTCTGTCGATACCACCGGAACCAAAAATATTAAAAGACCAATTCAAAAAACATAAAAAAAATATAGGATTAAAAATAGATTCACTAACTGTATGGTTTGGAAACAAATTACCAAGTTACTTATGGAAAGAAGGAGGATGGTCAAAACCACTAAAGGCTATGGGGTATAACTGGCAGAGTTTTTTAAAAATCTTATCACTTCATAAAAAAGATATGATCAAATGGTCATGGAATACCATTTCTTGGAAAGAATTTTTACTAAGAATAGAAGAAACAATAAAAGATCCTGTTTTTAAAAAAATATGTAAAACAAATTAAATGCAGAGTTGACAAAATATGAATGAAGAAGGGAAAATTGATGGCGTACCAATTGTCCTTGCAGCATCCAGAGCAGAAGCAAATGAGTATGATAACAATCCATTTTCTGCATTTATTTGTACTTTCCCAAAGAAACTTTCAGGATATGCACTTAGAGATCATATGAATAATATCACAACAAATGAAGATGGTACAGCACAAAGAACGATATATGGACTTAGAAAAATTGAGTCAATGCTAATCGATGAATTTGGGGAAGAGAATGTTGTTACTGTACATTACGACCAACTTGATAGATTCATAGGTAAAAAAACCAAAGTTGTTGGAATTTCAACTATGGACCCCATGGGTCTGGCATATGTTTCAACTACGTATAACTCGCTGATTGGTTTTGGTGGTGAGGCACTCAACGCTTTTGAATTTGAAAAACTAGTAACACACTCTGCAATTCAGAAATATAGACCAAAAATCATTGTTGGTGGTCAAGGCTCATGGCAAGTTGCAGATGCAGATGCACAAGAAAAACTTGGAATAGACGTTCTATTTCAGGGTGAAGGTGAAAGCGATTTAATATCTGTTTTCAGACGTCTTATGAACGATGAGCATGTAACAAGTTATTATGTAGCAAAAAAGCCTAATAGGAAAAATGTAGCTCTAATAAAAAAAGCCGCAAGTTACGGAATGGTTGAAATAATGCGTGGCTGTGGACGAGGTTGCCATTTCTGCAGTCCAACGATGCGAACCCGTTATAGTTTTCCTCTTGAACATATAATGAAAGAAGTTGAAGTCAACATTAGGGGTGGCACTAATTCAATATTTACCGTTACAGAAGATATTTTCTTATATAAATGTTATAAGAACTTTATTCCAAATCGCAAAGAAGTTATAAAACTTTACAAAACTATTGCATCATATCCTGGTGTTGAACATATCCTACTTTCACATGCATCTTTCGCCCCGGTTCTTTATGATAAAAAACTTCTTGATGACCTAACTCCGATTCTTATTGAAAAAACAAAGTGGAATCCAAATACTAGCCCCTTGTACAAAAAACCATTTATATCTGTTGAAATGGGAATCGAAAGTGGTAGTGTTAGGCTGATGAAAGAACATATGAAAGGAAAAGCACTACCTTTTAGTGTTGATAATTGGCCAGAAATTGTAATTGAGGGAATCGGACATTTAAACGATTATGACTGGTGGCCTCTTTGTACTATAATGACTGGGCAGCCTGATGAATCAGAAGATGATGTGATTGCTACAATTAATCTAATTGATGATCTTCGAGCAAATAATGCCAAAATGTTTTACACTCCAGTATTGTTTATCCCTTTAAAAGAAGCTATTCTTGGAAATTGTCGACGTACAAGTCTAGAAAAACTTACAGAGCTACAATGGGAAGTAATTTCACGTTGCTGGAGAAACAATATTGATTTCTGGGCACCAGATATACAAAAAATTGTTGGACCATTATTTTTCTTTGCTCATTGGTTTTATGCACGTTGGAAGCATGGAAAAAAATCAACAAGACCTGTGTTGCGTCTTGCAGGTTTTCCAGTTGCTAGTAAGCTTGATAAAACATGCGATCCAAATTACTGTAAAGGTAATAATTATAACAATGGTTTTAGGGCAACATTTGAGCAATTAAAAGAAAAATTCTTCTAAGAATTTTTAACTTTTTAGAAAAGCAAGATAAGCAAGATAAGATGAATAAATATCTACTTTACTTGTGACTTCATATGGTGAATGCATGCTCATAACAGCAGGACCCAAATCTATTACTTCCATACCAAGGCGACTAAAATATTTTGCAACTGTTCCACCGCCACCATTGTCAACTTTACCTAGCTCCGCTGTTTGCCATGGAATTTTATTTTTGTTTAATAGATTTCTTATTTCTGCAACGTATTCGGCGCTTGCATCATTTGCTGAATATTTTCCACCATGCCCCGTAAACTTACTCATAACAACACCATATCCTAAAGTTGATGCATTTTTAAGTTCAAATACTTCAGTATAATTGGGTGTTACTGCAGCATTTACATCAGCAGAAATAACCTTTGATTTCAGCATCACACTATCAACATCTACTGTTGAATCGATTTTTTTAATAACAGATCTTAAAAAAGTTGTAACTTGTGCTGTTGAATTTCCTTCGGAGCCGATTTCTTCTTTATCAACAAATAATCCAAGAGAGGTATAATCAGGGTTTTTCAAATCCATGATAGCTCTAAATGAAGTATATGCACAAGCGCGGTCATCTTGACCATAAGCCGCAATTAAAGATCTATCAAATCCCATATCACGTGCTTTAAATGCAGGTACCACTTCGAGTTCAGCAGAAATAAAATCTTCCTCTGTAATGCCATATTCTTTGTTTAATTTATCAAGGATAGCTGTTTTTATTTTTTCAGAAAAATCACCCTTAGCAGGCCTACTACCTATAAGTAAATCAAGGCTTTCACCTGCTATTGCATCTTGAAGTTTTTTAGTATCTTGAACTTTATGAGATAAATGAGGTAACAAATCAGGAACCGAAAAAACAGGATCCGATTCATTTTCGCCCAATGTAAAAGTAATTTTTTTACCATCTTTTCTTATAATTACCCCATGTAGTGCAAGAGGTATTACAACCCATTGGAATTTTTTTATACCCCCATAATAATGAGTTTCTAAAAGTGTAACATTACTAGAAGTTTCTTCGTAAAGTGGTATTTGTTTAAGATCAAGACGCGGTGAATCAACATGGGAAATAACAATTCGAATGCCATCGCTTATTGGTTTTTTACCAGGAATAACTATTGCTGCAGATTTACCATGGTTAATAAATATTTTTTTCTTACTTTTATTTGCTGAAGAATTAATAAAAGATATTGTTTCTCTTTCAGTTTTTGCACAATCAAGAAATTTTTTATAATCAATACAAAAATCAAATGATTTTTTAATTTGCTCATCTGTGAAAGTCTCCCAAGCAGATTTTTTCTTATATGCAAATTTGCTTTCTTTGCTATCTTTCTTATTTTTTTCTTTTTTATTTGCCATTTAAAAGCCTCTGCACAATGTCATATTATATCAAAATAAAAAGATAACTAAGTAAACTAATTGTAAAAAAAATAAAAAAAGAGTTTTACTTTTTTCGTTTTAGAATAACAAGAGCAATTGCTATTGCTACAATAACGATAACTAATTCAAAACCTGGTTGATTGTTATTACCTCCACCATTATTAGAACTTGTTTCGTTAACTGTTACCATGAAAATATCTGATCCCCAATTCCCTTCATCATCAAAAGCAAATAATGTGCCTTGGTAATCACCAGGTATATTAAATTTATAGGCCGGGGTTTTTTCTTCAAGCGAGATCAGGCTGTCATCAAAGACCCATAACCATTCTAAATCTGTTGGATTTCCTTCCTCCAGATTTCCTTGCAACTGAATTGTTTGGCCTGCATCAGCAAAATAATCCCCACCTGCACTTATTACTAAGTTCCCTGTATTAATATCCTCATAATCATTTGGTACTTGATCGGAATAAGTAGAAACGTTATCTGGCGATATAGCTGTTTCTGCAGCTAGGGTTAAAACCCTTTCATAACTATTATCTAGATTAAATGATACTGATAAAATATTTTTTTCAACGGATTCAGAGATAACATCGATAGGTTCAGCATCTTCTTCAGAATAAAGACTTTCGCCACCCATAACCAAAACATCACCAATCTCAGCACCTGGAAAAAGTAATGATTTAAATTGATCAGCAATACCACCATACATGATAAAATAACCCCCAGCTGAAGAGGTTGTAATAAGTATAATAGTATAGGATGAACCTAATGATTTTTCAAAATTACCATTTTCAACAAGTCTGAATTCTAAATCCACTCTAGTTCCTGTTTGAACGCATGTGCAATTAACAGCATCAATATTAGGATAGTTTACTGGTTCTAAATCCGAATCATCTATAACATCATCTATATCATCGGTGATTGTTATATTTCTTTCAATTGTAGCAGCATTAATTGGACACATTGAAGTTACAAGCATTGTAACAAATACTATAGATAATACAAATTTTATTGTCTTCATTTTTCTTTCTCCAAATAATTATATATTTTGACCCAACAATAGAGAACCATGTTTATAACATTTTTTACAACTTTGTCTCAAATTTAACTAATAGCGATAAAATTCTACTTTTCTAGTCTATTATTACCACTTATTTTTTAGATTTTAAACTGCTGTCGACATTTCATCCATTGTTGACTCAAGTGTCCCAAGTGCCTCATGTACCCTATCTGTTATAATCGACTCTTAATTGGGGGGGAGTTATTTATCCATCTTTTCCAAGTGTTCTAAGTGAATATATTATCTATTTGAAAGGTTGACTTCTTATCTGAGAAAGTTTAATGATTCCAATATATTCATTTTTGTTAAATTTTTAAAACATCGATATGTCTAATTAATAAATCTAGCTCTTTTTCTACGACGCTTGTCGTACTCGACCTATATTTTTGTCCTCCATAATCATTATCTTCTATTAATTGTTAAAAAATAAAAAAAGCAAAAATATAAGAAACACGATTAATATTCACATTACATGGCAACAGGATTTGCTCTTCTATCAATAAGCCCATTAAGAGAAAAGGAAGTATTTGAGGGGTTAAAGCAGATGCCAGAGATAACCGAGGTACATCCGTTATTTGGGGAATACGATATTTTAATAAAAATAGAATGTAAAGATATTGATCAAATAGGCGAAGTAGTAATCAAAAAGATAAGATCTCTTAACGGAATTGTTGATTCAAAAACACTAATTGGGACTAAAAGTTTATCCGGAGAATCTTAAGATTTTATTATTTTTTAGTTTTTTTTCGGGCAATATTTCTAAAATATTCCTCCACTTCAAACACTTCGGCTATGAATATAGCTTCTTCTCTTTCTTCATCACTATAAACCTGCCCCACAATTAACATACTTTCACTTTCTTTTCATTACATTACTTTCATGCTAGTTGATAACATGATTCACAATATTATATTTGTAACTTATAAGTATATATTAATTTCTATTTTTGAAAAAACTTTATAGTTTTACAAGAAAATATATTAAGCAGAAAAATAATTTATAATTATATATGAATAAAAAATTCCGAGAGGTGTTAGTTTCATTAATAATTCTAACAGTTTTAGTACATACGATAAGTGCAAACAACCATCTTCAATTTAAAAACATTTCACCATTTCAAAATCAGATAATATACGTTAATGGCAATAACACATTAGGCCCCTGGAATGGAACAATTAAATACCCTTATAGAACTATAAAAGATGGAATATCAAAAGCAACAACAGATTGCTTAATTTTTGTCTTTAAGGGAACCTATAGTGAGAGTTTTTACATAAATAAAAAAGTTAAGATAGTAGGAGAAAATAAAACAAGTACAATAATTGACGGTAAATATTTTGGAAATATTATTAATATAAATACTGGCAACATAAAAATAGAAAATTTTACAATTAGAAAAACAGACGGGGGTATTAAAAACGCAGCAATTTTTATAAACTCAAATTACAACTTAGTAAAAAATTGTATAATTTATCAAACAAAAATAGGTATCTATATGAATAATAGTTATGGCAACATTATCGACAATTGCACTTTTCACACAAACGGTCAAGGAATATTTACAACATCTTCATATAACAATATAATCTCAGGATGTTTTTTTACACATAACTCCATGGGAATAAATTCTGACAGCTCACAAAATAATCAAATTTTTCGTTGCTATATGAATACAAACGGCATTGCCTGTAATCTAAATTCAAGTTCAAATATTGAAATTACTAACTGTAATATAAGTGACAATAGTGCAAATCTTGGTGGAATATTTTTAATGAATTGTGTAAACATAATAGTTGAAAACTCAATAATAAAGCACAATGGTGCAGGAATTTCTATATCATCGTCAAAAAATATAGATATTTCTAAATGTGAACTTTGTTTTAATACTCATTTTGCGATATCAATGCGACCGGGTTCAAACAATGTTATGATTTCTAAATGTAACATAAATGATAATCTTCGATATGCAATTTATATCGAAGAAGAAAATTTTTGTAAAATCAATAATAATAACATTGAAAAAAATCTCCTTTTTGGATTATACTCACAAGGAAGTATTTGTAATACAAAATATAACTGGTGGGGATCAGTTTTTGGTCCAAGTTTAACAGATTTTAGAAAATCTAGTAAAATATCACCATCGATAGGAAAAATAAATTTCGTACCATGGCATATTAAACCTTTAGAAGATATTGGTGCAGAATGGACCTCAAACGAACCATATATGGTTTTCGAAGATTACAAAAAACTTGAAATAAAAATTATTTTACAAGGAAATGATACAGATATGGATGGGGTTCCTGATTGGTGGGAGACTAAATGGGGATACAACCCACTATTTTTTAATGATCATAAAAATATCGATGAAGATAAAGATGGATTAAATAACTTTGAAGAATGCTACACAGATAATTATGGATCAAATCCATATCAAAAAGATGTTTTTCTTGAAATCGATTGGATGGATTCAGGAAATCCTACTAAATCAAATGAGCCGCCACAAGATCTTATTGATGAAATCATATTATTCTTTAATGAGCAGGACATAAAATTGCATATAGACATGGGTCAACTCGGAGGAGGAGGAGAAATACCTTCTTGCCGAGGTAATTTTTCTTTTGCTAAATTATCAGACTTATATTGGAAATATTTTTTGCAAAATAATTTAACAAATCCAAGAAAAAACATATTTCATTATGGGATTATATGTAATTATTGCCCGGATCTAAATTTCCCTTTTTTTGGATGGGATAGCTTTGACTCTTTTGCAATATCTGCTGAATGGCTAAAGGAAGATAATCCATTTATGAATAGAGGAAAATTAATTATTGGTGCAATTGTACATCATCTAGGTCATACTTTAGGTCTTATCGCAGATACTTATAATGGAATCGATAACGTCGGAACTTCATACAAGCCTAGTTTACAATGGTGGAAATATAAAAACTATAAAAGTTGTATGAATTATAATTTCAAATATAGGATATTTTCATATTCTGATGGTTCACACGGACGAGGAGATTTCGATGATTGGAGCAATATAGACTATAACTTTTTTAAAAACACTGATTTTAAGCTTTAGGCTTTTTCTAAAAATTTGTATCCCTCCCCAATTTTAATATGTGATACGACAATTGGTGGAGGTTTAATAGAACCTTTCTTAGGTTTTATTTCTTTGACTTCTTTAACTGTTATTTTTACATCAGGTCCTGATTTCTGCTGGTATATTACTTCAACTTCTTTCATAATTGTTTCAACAGAAGGTCCAACATTTCTTAAATCATCATCTATTACAAGTAAAACATCTATCTCATCGATTTTTTTCTGAACGACCTGATACTGTTTTATTTTAAAAGTTTTATATTTTGAAACTACAGGCTCAATGAAACAAAAGGCACCTGGTGGGAAAACTTTACCACTTGGAAGAACTATGTTTGCTCTCATCCGTCCTTCAACGCCGTTTTTTATTACTGTAGAACAAATTCCACAATCACATTTAATATCATATAAAAGTTTCACCCAATCGTCCATACCTGTATATCTGATAATTGGTGTAGCGTATCCCCATAATCTTGTTATTACGAGATGCCCACGTTTTCCGGAATCTAATATTTCACCGTTTTCATCCATTGCTTCCAAATGATAAAAATCATCATTAACATGCCACTTACCTTTAAGACATTCAAATGCAATATCACCACATGCTTCAACAGAAGGATAAATATTTAAAAGATGAGTTCCAAATGCTTCTTCCACGTATTTACGAGTGTAATCATCAAGCATTGCACCACCTGTCCAACAAATCTTTGGTTTAATGTTTTTACCTTTACCTTTTCTTCTGAAAAAGGCGAGATGTTGGAAAATTGCAGGATAAGATATAATCATATCAGGGTTGAATTTTTCTAAATTTTCAATCATTTTAAGAATTGGTGTGTTTACATCAATGTTTAAAATATTTTTATCTGAATAAAATGGCTTAAGATGCTTATAGAAATGATCCCTTGCTACCATGTCAATTCTATATTGATTGAAATTTCCAATGTGAACGGCTCTAGTTTTTTTTGGATTAATTTTTAAAAGTTTCAATTCTCTGATTGTTGTGGATAAACCTTTACCTATTGTTAAAAAATTTGTATATAAACAAACTGGTTTTCCTGTTGTTCCACCTGTACAAATTATATATCCATTATTTTTATTAAAATTTGTTGGTACTATTTTATCTGGAAAATTTTGTCTGATATCATCTTTTGTAATAAATGGAAGTTTTCTAAGGTCTTTTATTCCATGGATGTCACTTGGGTGAACTCCAGCTTCTTTGTATTTATCATGATAAAGAGGAACATTATAGGCAAATTTTACCATGTACCTTATGGCCTTATCTTTATATTTTTGTATTTTTTTAGGGTTTGAAGTTATTAGCCTACCCGAATCTAAAATATAATTTTTAAGGAAAGGAAACATTATTTTCGGGTTAAGAAGTGGATTCATGTCTATCATTTATTATAATTTTTCTTCTACCTGGGGAAAACCCTCACCTTTTGACTCTTCTATCGGAAAAAGATCATAGGCAAATACAGGCATCAAATTTGTAATTTTAGTTAATAAAACTTGAAACAATGGAAACTCAATTACTTTTTTACCTTTTTTTATACCATTTACAATTAACTTTGCGGCGTTTTCAGATGAAATTGCACCCCGACGATTAAAATCTTCAATCATAGGCGTTTTAACTGAACCTGGCTTTATAGTAATTATATCAATATTGTAACGTTTTTTTGATTCAGCTCTTAAACTTTCTAAAAGCCATGAAAGTGCAGCTTTACTGGCACCATATGTACCCCATCCCGGAACACCACGTTTATCAGGTAAAGTTGAGATTACAGCTATTATTCCAGATTTTTGTTTTTTCATAATCGGCAGTAATTGTTCTAAAAAATACACATTTCCCATGAAATTAATTTCCAAGGATTCTCTTATTTGTTTACTGTTAAAAGTCTGAATAGGAAATGGAACAAGAATACCAGCTGTTAAAATTGCAATGTCGATTCTACCAAATTTTTCATTAGTGAAATCTACTGCTTTTTTTACATCCTCAAACTTAGAAACATCACATTTTTGATAGATACACTTTGTTATATTTTTTGATATTTCTTTAAGTTTTTCTTCCCTTCTAGCAAAAATCGCAATTTTACTTTTTTCTGTGGTAAGAATTTTTATTATTTCTTGAGCCATACCACCTGTGGCACCTGATATCATTACTACTTTGTCTTTTAAATCCATATTATTCACTTTATAATACTTAAATGTCTTGAATTATAACCCTTAGTAACTATATAAAATATTTTGTATTAAAAATTCTTTTTTAAAGAAAAAAAGTTAATAAACTCTAAAAATCCTTTATTAGAATTTCTAAATCTACTGTATCTATATGACTATAAATCATACCATCTAGATTTTCATTGGAGCTTATACTCTAGAAAGAGATAGATAATTAGTGTCTAATTAAAAGAGAGCACTTTCATATTAATTTTAATGTAAGTTATCATTTTATCTTTATGACCATAATTGAGTTTAAGAAGCAGGTTTTTAAGATGCATTATTTAATTTACATATATCTATATAATTTTATGCATATATTAGTTAGTATTATATATTATGTTCGTATAATGAATTAATAGGTTTAATTTTAATGAAAAAAAAATCTGTAGTTATAATAGTAACAATCCTTTTAAATTTGCTTATATCAACCACATGTGGATCATCGGTTTTTAACAATAATGGAAACCTAAATATTAGTAATTTTATAAATACAATATTTGTTGATTCAAAAAATACTATGGGCCCATGGGATGGGACAATAGAAAATCCATACAGATATATAAACCAAGCAATTGAAAATTCATCAGCAGATTATAATATACTTGTTAAAAAAGGAGAATACTATGAAAATATCATAATAGATAAACAAATAAAAATTATTGGAGAAGACAAAAATACTACAATAATAAATGGCAATTATGAAGACGACGTAATAAAAATACTATCCGAAAATGTAAGTGTCCAAGGCTTCACAATAAAAAATTCAAGAGGATATAATCAAGATGCAGGAATAAAAATACTCACCGATGATATAAAAATTTCAGATTGTAACATTTATAGAACAAGACATGCGATTATTTTTCAAAATTCCATTAATTCAAGAATAATTAATTGTCTAATTCATACAAATGGTGAAGGAGTACAGTTAGAAAATTGTAATAACTGTGAAATTATTAATTCAGAATTTTGCAATAATGCAATTGGCTTGAACATTTATAAATCTCAATTTATCAAAATTATAAAATCATATTTTCATGAAAATGGAATTGGGGTTTTTATGTATAATTCAGACAAAATAAAAATCATTGACAATGCGATTTGCGACAATAACAATAATCAAGGCGGTTGCTTTATATTCAATTCACAAAATATTAAAATATATAACTCAAATATATTACATAACGGATTAGCTTTTAGAATAGATGAAAGCAAAGATATTATTATTGAAAAATGCACTTTTAGATTTAATGCCCATTACTGTGTATATCTTAAAAAAAATGTTAAAAATGTAACAATTTCTAAATGTGATATATATGGTAATCTAAGATATGCAATATATATAAAAAACGGTGAGTGCACTGTAGAAAACAATAATATGTATGAGAATTGGATAGATAGTTGCCACTTAACACAAGGTGTCTGTAACGCACGTTTTAACTATTGGGGTTCAAAACTCGGACCATTTATAAATGGTGTAAAAATCGTTGATTTGTTTAGAATAAAAACAGATAGAATAAAACTATTTCCTTGGCTAATAAAACCATTAAAAAATACAGGAGCAAACTGGAACGTAGAAGACTTTTTTACAAAAACCAAAATTATTGGATATGGAGATGATACCATGATACTAACTGGTGAAGACTCAGATGACGATGGAGTTCCTGATTGGTGGGAGGCTAAATG
>WOR8_10009092_pt1 | contig 13342 bp, 8 predicted proteins | sample DeeMarSeWOR38_10_FD_19890 | JGI IMG/M metagenome (IMG submission 19890) | reverse complement strand
TTCCCCTCCTCTTCCAGGATGGGATTGTACCTGTAAAGGTGCCAGTATCCGCATTCGACTGCCAGTTTGGACTGGTATTGGGTCTTACCCATACCCGAACGCAATCCGTGATTGATACAGGGTGAATAGGCTATAATCACAGACGGTCCCGGATAAGATTCCGCTTCCCTGACCGCTTTCAGGAACTGCGACTGGTTGGCACCCATGGCCACCTGGGCCACATATACATAACCATAGGTCATGGCCATCATTCCCAGGTCCTTTTTGCGAATCTTCTTCCCGGAAGCTGCAAACTTGGCCACAGCTCCTACGGGGGTGGATTTGGAGGCCTGTCCGCCCGTATTGGAATAGACTTCGGTATCGAGAACCAGGATGTTGACATCCTCTCCCGAAGCGATCACATGATCCAGTCCCCCGTACCCGATGTCATAGGCCCATCCGTCTCCTCCGAAGACCCAGACCGATTTCTTTACAAGGTACTGCTTCAGGCATTTGATCTCTTCAGCCACCGGGTGGGTCTCTTTCTCAAGCACCTCCAGCAGCTGGGCAGTTGCAGCCTTGGAGTCTTCCCTGTTGTGCATCGATGCGGTCCAGGATTCAAAAGCCGCTTTGGTGGCAGGCTTTACCTCATCACGGGCCGCCTCCATGATGTTCCTGATCCTTTCCCGGTTCTTGTTCACCCCGGTCGCCATACCGAAACCATACTCTGCATTGTCCTCAAACAGAGAGTTGGCCCAGGCAGGTCCGTGCCCGTTCACATTGGCACAATAGGGAGTGGAGGGTGCCGACCCACCATATATAGAAGAACATCCGGTGGCATTGGCCACCATCATCTGATCGCCGTAAAGCTGGGTGATCAGTTTGATATACGGGGTTTCACCACAGCCGGCACAAGCGCCTGAAAACTCAAACAGGGGCTGGGCAAACTGGCTGTTCTTTACATTTTGTTTTTTATCCACCAGGTGGTCCTTGTAGGAAATCTTGTTGATCAGGTGTTCCCAGCGTGGTATCTCGTCATGTTGCGTTTCCAGCGGCTTCATGACCAGCGCCTTCTGCTTGGAAGGACATACATCGGCGCAGTTCCCGCATCCTGTACAATCCAGCACCGATACCTGGATCCTGAACTGAAGTCCGGCAAAGGTCTTGGGGATGGCATTCAATGTATCGCATCCTTCAGGCAGGCTTTTGGCCTCCTTTTCATCAATCAGGAAAGGCCTGATGGCGGCATGGGGACAGACATATGCACACTGGTTACACTGGATGCAATGATCCGCGATCCACTCCGGTACATTGACAGCGATTCCCCGCTTTTCATACTGAGACGTACCTGCCGGGAAAGTCCCATCCTCACGGCCTGCAAAGGCACTCACCGGAAGATCGTCGCCCTGAAGGTTGTTGATGGGTTCCACCACTTCCTTAACGAACTCAGGGATATCCCGTTCATCCTTATCCTTCCCGGAAGAGAGCTTGGTCCACTCTGCAAGAACCTCCACTTTGGTGACATCTCCACCTTTTTCCACGGCGGCAAAATTCATGTTCACCACATCTTCCCCCTTTCGCCCGAAACTCTTGATAATGAATTTCCGCATCTCTTTCACAGCCTGTTCGTAGGGAATGATATCCGCAATTTTGAAAAATGCCGATTGCATGATGGTATTGGTGCGGTTCCCCAGTCCGATCTCCATCGCCAGCTGCGTGGCATTGATAATGTAAAAATTGATCTTGTGCTCAGCCATATATTTTTTCATATGGTTGGGCAGGTGGTCAACCGTTTCCTTCTCGTCCCATATGGAGTTGAGCAGGAATGTGCCGCCGTCCTTCAACCCCTTGAGCATGTCGTACTTATCCAGATACGAAGGTACGTGGCACGCTACAAAATCGGGTGTACCCACCAGGTAGGGTGAGCGGATCGGGTTATCCCCGAAACGGAGGTGCGAGGTGGTGATTCCGCCTGATTTCTTCGAATCATATGCAAAATAGGCCTGGCAATATTTATCGGTCGATTCCCCGATGATCATGATGGAATTCTTATTGGCACCAACAGTTCCGTCCGATCCCAGACCGTAAAACTTGCCTTCGAAAGTACCCTTCTGGCTCATGCCAATTTCCGGCAGCATGGGCAGCGATGTGAAAGTGACATCATCCACGATCCCTACGGTAAACCGGTTTTTCGGTTCCTTCATTTTCAGGTTCTCAAATACGGAAAGGATCATGGCCGGGGTGGTATCCTTGGAGGAGAGCCCGTAACGGCCGCCGACAATCTCCGGAGCATTCTGCTTTCCGTAGAAAAGGTCCTTTACATCCAGGTAAAGTGGTTCCCCATTGGCTCCGGGTTCCTTGGTACGGTCGAGCACGGCAATTCTTTTCACACTTTTGGGAAGCACATTCATGAAGTATTTCTCTGAAAAAGGTCTGTACAGATGGACGGTGATCAGCCCGACTTTTTCGCCCTTCTCATTCAGATAATCCACCACCTCCTTGATGGTCTCGGTAACCGAGCCCATGGCGATCACAATGTTTTCCGCGTCCTCAGATCCGTAGTAAGTAAAGGGCTTGTATTCGCGCCCGGTCAGTTTGGAGATCTGTTCCATGGTGGCTGCCACCTCATCGGGCACAGCTTCATAATACTTGTTGGCCGCTTCCCTGGCCTGGAAGTAGATATCGGGATTCTGCGCCAGCCCCCTGGTCACCGGATGCTCCGGGTTCAATGCATTGTCCCTGAATGCTTTCAGGGCATCCCTGTCCACCAGCCCTGCAAGGTCGTCCTGATCGGGTACCTCCACCTTCTGTATTTCGTGCGAAGTACGGAACCCATCAAAGAAGTGGAGGAAGGGAATTTTGGTCTTGATGGCGATGAGGTGGGCAACACCTGCCAGATCCATTACCTGCTGCACACTTCCGGTTGCAAGCATGCCGAAACCGGTGTGTCGGGTAGACATCACATCACTGTGATCACCGAAAATGGAGAGTGCCTGAGCGGCCAGGCTCCTGGCCGAAACATGGAAGACACCCGGTAACAACTCCCCTGATATCTTGTACATATTGGGAATCATCAGCAGCAAACCCTGCGAGGCAGTAAAAGTGGAGGTCAGTGTACCGCTCTGAAGGGAGCCGTGCACAGCTCCAGCGGCTCCCGCCTCAGACTGCATTTCTACGACATGGACCTTTTCTCCGAAAATGTTCTTCCTGCCATTGGCAGACCACTCATCCACATATTCAGCCATGTTGGACGAGGGGGTAATGGGGTAAATGGCTGCTACCTCACTGAACATGTAAGCAATATGCGATGCTGCATAATTACCGTCACATGTTAGAAATTTTTTCTTTTTCGCCATGTTATTTTGCTTAATTAATTAAATTACAACTAGTTAGAGATATGGAATAACGACAACCAAAATTAGCAAAATAGCCACAATTGTGAACCCAATCACAAAATTTAAAATCATTTCAAATAAAACGGGTTACAGGGCCTGAAAACCTGTTATATAACAGGCTGCTAACAGGAAAATCGAAGCTGCCTCTAGTCGCTGTTCATTGAGATCAAGAACTCCTCGTTGGTCGCTGTTTTGTTGATGCGGTCCCTCAGGAATTCCATGGCCTCCACTGAGTTCATATCAGAGAGATAATTCCTCAGGATCCAGATCTTATCAAGCATGGGCTTGTCGAGCAACAGGTCCTCCCGTCGTGTGCTGGATGGATTGACATCCACCGACGGGTATACCCGCTTGTTAGACAGTTTGCGGTCGAGCTGGAGCTCCATGTTACCGGTACCCTTGAACTCTTCAAAGATCACATCATCCATTTTTGAACCAGTTTCCGTAAGGGCCGTGGCAAGGATGGTCAGCGATCCACCATGCTCGATGTTCCGTGCCGCTCCGAAAAAACGCTTGGGTCTGTGCAGTGCATTGGCATCCACACCTCCGGACAACACCTTGCCTGAAGCCGGTGCAATGGTGTTGTACGCCCTTGCAAGCCGGGTAATGGAATCGAGAAGAATAACCACATCATGTCCGCATTCAACCAGTCTCTTGGCCTTTTCAAGAACAATGTTGGCCACCCTTACATGCCTCTCTGCAGGTTCGTCAAAGGTGGAGGAGATCACTTCCGCATTTACATTTCTGGCCATATCCGTTACCTCTTCAGGACGCTCATCGATCAGAAGTACAATCATGTAAACTTCGGGATGATTGGCTGCAATGGCGTTGGCAATGTCCTTTAGAAGAACGGTCTTCCCTGTCTTGGGCTGTGCCACTATCAGGCCTCGCTGACCTTTTCCGATGGGTGCAAACATATCCACGACACGCACCGAAAGGTTATTGTGCCCCTGTCCAACCAGTGTGAATTTCTGATTAGGGAAAAGGGGTGTCAGGTAGTCGAACGGGACACGGTCACGGATGTAATCCGGGCTGCGGCCGTTGATCTCTTCCACCTTGATGAGTGGAAAGTATTTTTCCCCCTCTTTCGGGGGACGAATGGTTCCCTTTACATTATCCCCTGTTTTCAGGCCAAACAGTTTGATCTGGCTCTGGGATACATAAATATCATCCGGTGAGTTGAGATAATTGTAGTCCGAGGACCTCAGGAACCCATATCCGTCAGGCATAATTTCCAGCACACCCGAATTGGTGATCAGACCCTCAAAGTCATACTTATCAACCTCCCTGCGTTCATAGCTCTTTTTGAAATTTCCGCGGTCTCCCCTTTCACCCCGGTCAGGACGTTCACCTCGATCCGGCCGTTCCTGACGCTCCATGTGATCTGCACGATCCTGACGCTCTGCATGATCAGTCCGGTCACCCCGCTCACTACGCTCCCTGGTCTCGATGTGCTCCTTCTTCTCTCCCCTGCCGCCCCTTTCAAAGGCCGCCCTCCTGGGATGTCCGTCACTCTTCCGGTGTGTTCCTTCCTTCGACTGCGGTTTATCCTGATCCTGTCCCACAGGTACCTCTTCCTTCTTCTTTTCTGTGATCTGCACAGTGGCCGGAACTGATGCAGCATTCTCACCGTCCACCTTCGCTTCAGGTTCCTTGGCCTTATCTTTCTTTGGCCTTCCGGGCCTCTTCCTGGTTCTCGCCTGGGTTTTCTCGGAAGCTTCAGCCGGGTTGCCGGCCCCCTGTGTTTCCTTCTTGGAATCATCCTTCTTGGCCGCCTTGTTTCCCGAAACAACGATGGCCTGTGTGTCCAGGATCTTGTAAATCAGATCCTGTTTCCTGAACGATTCTACCCTTTTAATCTTAAGCTCCTTGGCGATATCACGCAACTCAGAAAGAAGCTTCTTGTTCAACTCAAGAATATCGTACATAGACTGTGAAATAAATAATAAATGATCCTGTGCGGATGTCAATTAATTAAGTTCCCTGGAATAAAAAAGAATGGAACAAATGTTCGATTGAATGGAATTCTGTTGCAATATTAAAAGTTTTATGGACAACTACCAAAAATAAAATATATATTTAGGTGCTTTAACCAGCCCTGAACCACCCTATGAGACAGCTTAAGATCATCAAGCAGGTCACTAACCGGGAGACCCCTTCTCTTGATAAATATCTGCACGAGATCGGCAAGGTGGATCTGATTACCGCAGAGGAAGAGGTGGAACTGGCCCGCAGGATCCGCAAGGGTGACGGTGAAGCAATGGAGAAACTGATCAAAGCAAACCTCAGGTTTGTGGTCTCAGTGTCCAAACAATACCAGAATCAGGGTTTGAGCCTACCCGACCTGATCAACGAAGGAAACCTTGGCCTGATCAAGGCTGCACAGCGGTTCGACGAAACCCGGGGGTTCAAATTTATCAGTTATGCAGTCTGGTGGATCAGGCAATCGATCCTTCAGGCGCTGGCCGAACAGGCCAGAATCGTCAGGCTCCCGCTCAATAAAATTGGGTCTATCAATAAGATCAACAAAACCTTTGCAGAGCTGGAACAGAAATTCGAGCGGGAACCCACGGTCCAGGAAATAGCCCAGACCCTGGAGCTGGCTCCTGAAGATGTGAAGGATGCCATTCGCAGTTCAGGCAGGCATGTTTCCATGGACGCTCCGCTTCAGGACGGGGAGGATGGGAACATGTACGATGTACTGCTTAACGGGGAAACGCCCACGCCTGATCGCGGATTACTGAATGACTCGCTGAGAAAAGAGATCGAGCGAGCTCTGAGCACCCTTACCTACAGGGAAGCGAGTATCATCCGACTTTATTTCGGTCTCAACGGTAAACACCCACACACCCTGGAAGAGATCGGAGAGGAGTTTAATCTGACGCGTGAAAGGGTGCGCCAGATCAAAGAAAAGGCGATCAAGCGGCTCAAGCACACCACCCGCAGCAAAATCCTCAAAAGCTACCTCGGCTAACCTTCAACTTTTCCCCTTTCACCTTTTAACTATACTGCCTGCACTTGAACTGCTGGATCGAACTACTTTCGCATCTCCCCTGTAGTATATATTTCCTGCACTTGAGGCGTTCATGGAGATCTCTTCAGTGGCAAACACCCGTGCATCGCCCGCACTGGATACACTCACCTCCACCACCCTGGATTCCAGATCCCATGCATCCAGGTCACCGGCACTGCTGAGTGAGGCATCCAGCAGATCAGTGGTTCCTGCAATGCGCGCGTCACCGCTGGAACTGATGTCCAGGTTGATTTCGTCGGCCTCTACCTCTAGCGACAGGTCCCCTGCACTGCTGATAGAGAGCCGAAGGTCGTCGCAATGAAAGCGGGTTTGTCCCTCACAATCACCGGCACTGCTGATTTTCAGAGATTCCAGTCGGGGAAGTGTCACATACACCTTTTTTGATTTGGCCCTCCGGATATTGACCCGGTCGGTACCCACCTCCAGCATATCCCCCCTCACTTCGGTTTCGATCACCTCCAGCAAATTTTCATCCGCTTCCACCCGGACCTGGAACTGCTCCCCTTCGCTCAGATAAACATCAATTCCCGAGCTCACGTGAACCCCGGTAAAACCTCTTACATCCCTGATTTCATCCACCACGTTTCCATTGCCGGATATACCTGTATCCCAGCCATTAATTACGCATGAATGAAGGATGATGGAAAGAGTGACAATAAGTAACAGTGGTTTTTTCATCGCAATCTTCTGTTTTGGATTGTTATTTGTTCAAATTCCTGCATAACCATAAGACGATCGTCAAACATAAATGTTACTCCACCTCCAGTGCCAATCCCTTCAGATACTCCCCTTCGGGGTGAAAAATGCTGACCGGATGGTCGGGTGGTTGTGATAGCTGGTAGAGGATCCTGACGCTGCGCCTGGCATTGGCAGCCGCCGCAAACACCGATTTCCTGAAGTTCTCCTTGCTCACTGCCTGCGAACAGCTGAATGTAAAAAGAATACCTCCTGAGGCAATCTGCTCGAGTGCAACCTGGTTCAACCTTTTATAGCCCTGAAGGGCATTATGAAGCACATTCTGGTGTTTTGCAAAGGCCGGAGGATCCAGGATGATCAGGTCATATTTCACCTGCATCTCCTTCAGATAGGTAAAGGCATCCAGGGCATATGTCTCATGGTTCCCTGCCGACGCCTCCGGGTCAGTTCAACTGCCTTACCGGAGCTGTCTACCGAATGGACAAGATCTGCTCCGCCACCCATGGCATAAACACTGAATCCTCCGGTGTATCCGAACATATTGAGCACTTTGCGGTTCCTTGACCAATCACCCACCAGCTTCCGGTTTGTCCGCTGATCAATAAAGAACCCGGTCTTTTGCCCCTCTTCCCAGTTCACCAGGAATCTGTAACCATGTTCCATTACCTCACCGGAACGATTCTCCCCCATTAAAAATCCCGTCCGTTCAGAAATTCCCGGTTTATCGGGCAACGAGGATTCGCTCTTAAGAAAGATGGTATGTATCCTTTGTCCGCCGGTCTTTTTAAGTGCATCCACGATCCTCTCCAGGCTCCGGTACATTCCTACTGAATGAAGCTGGATCACCACAGCCCCGTTGTAAAAATCGACGATCAGTCCGGGCAGTCCATCCCCTTCCGCGTTGATCCACCTGAATACGCTGGTGCCGGAGTTGTCGGTCAGGTGGAGGGATTTTCTCAGATTCCAGGCATTTGAAATCCGGTTCTCCCAAAACGATTCTCCCGGTTCCAGCTTTTCGAAACTGATTACCCTGACCGATATGGATCCCTCCTGGTAATGTCCGAGGGCGAGGAATTCACCTTTGTTGTCGAACAGATCGACCAGGTCCCCTTCTCTCACAATACCGTGAATTTTCTTGATGGCCCCTGAGAATACCCATGGATGAAACCTCCTGAGCGATTGGTCCTTCCCCGATTTCAGGATGATCCTGGTGCGTTCAGTCATCACTCCGGGGTATGGAATTTCTCAATGCATGATAAATCCGGAGGCAGACCCAGGCATCCGTGGCTGCATACCTCAATTGTGCCTCTGTGAGCGGATCTGCATCCCAGTTGGATACCTGCTGTGACTTGGATATCCTTCTGCCCAGGACAATGGCCGTCATTTTTTTCAATCCTTTTTCCTCGATCCTAAATGCTTCCACATATTGCTGAAGGTCGAGAAACCCTGCCGGTTCAAAATGGGAATCCGACCGGAGCCTGCTCAAATCGTCGGTCAGGCCCAGGCCCACCTTCAGCACATCCTCTCTGGATAACAGTTTCAACAACCTCTCGGGTGTGCCGACCCGGGAGGCACGAATGATCCATGATTCCTCTGAAGTTGCCAGCTGGATCAGCGAAGTGGGATGGACCTTCCCTTTCTTGAACGAAGGTTTCGTTTCGGTGTCAAATCCCAGCAACCCGTGTCTCTCAATGCGATCCATTTCATCATCAAGCTGCTGGCTGCTCTCAATGACGTGTATCGGGCCATCGAACTGGATCAGCTTCAGCCCGTCTACCTCCTCCTTGGTGATTTCATTCTGAAACATCATGTCTCTTCTCCCGGATCAACTCCCCTGATATAGAGGTCATGCAGTGCAAGCAGGGAGCGCAACAATTTTTTGCCCCAGTGCTCCGTAAACCTCTCCCCCAGTTCCCAGGCAGCATCATTCATCAGCTCCTCGAGACCGCGGCTGTAGATCACTGTAAAATCTTTCAGTTCCTGGTACAGGTCTGCCATGTCTTCTGAGATGGTATGCCGTACCATTTCCGACCTGTCAAACTCATCCTCCTCCGCCGGCCGCAGGTAGTCATTATACGGACCCAGCACATTCAGGATCTTCTGGTATACAGCGGCCCAATCTTCCTCAGTGACCGATGGTTCCATGGCAGACTCGTACAGGGGTGCAGTCTCCCCCAGTTTCACAAAGCTGGCATAAATGTCCGACAATGATTGTACGGATGACCTGATAAAAGATTTTCCCTCCTCCACCTGCGGTTGCTCCAGCAGCTGGCACAGTCCGTTCGAAGCGGTGACAAAGCTTACCATCTCGCTGGAATACACATAATTATACTGGGGAGACGCTTCGTTCTGCATCTGGCAAATATAGTGAAAATGGGGTCAAATCAAAGTGGCGGCCCCTTCCATTCAAGCTTCATGTCCCTCTTCCTGGCCACCCATCCCCTGTCGATCAGCCACTCCACCACCCCGGTAACCTGGTCCGGTTCCAATCCAGACAGATTCACCAGTTCCCTGATATCCATGCTTTTTCCGGAGAGCATCTCCGAGAGTCGCTCCCTGATTGCGCCGAAACCGGGATGGTCGGGGTCCACAGGAATTTCCGGCCTGCACACATCACATCTTCCGCAGCGCGGGGTATCCAGCTGACCGAAATAACTCAGCAGGAACTGGTTCCTGCATGAGGTCCTGGATTCTGCATACCGCATCATCTCTCCGATCCGTTTCACATAGTTATCTTTCCTGAAACGGTAATGCGCCTGGTTGATCAGGAGGTTTTTATGGTCCAGTCTTTCCTCGAGGAAGGTGATGACCGGGACTTCCTTCCGGGGTATGTAGTGGATGATCTGTCTGGAGGAGAGCGAATTCAGGTATTCGTATACCTTCTGCTGCGGGAGGCCGGATCGCCTGGCAAGCAGACTTTCATCAATCTTCACATATTGAGAGAAAAGCCCGCTGTAGGATCTGAGCAGCAACTTCAGAAAGCTGTCAAATGCCTCATGTTTGACCTGGAAGTGGTAAAGCTCATCCCGGCCTGCCCTGAACATGACCCTCGAGGGATTGTGATAAGCTTCTGTCAGTGCAATATAGCCCTCCCTGGACAGGATCTGCAGCGCACTGTGCGCTATCATGGCATTGATCTGGTAGCGGTGCAGAAATGCACCCATCTCAAAATCATACTGCTGCCCTTTTCCGCTCCCAATCGGTATCTGCAGAAAGTTGCAGAGGGCGGTATAGATATCCCGCACCTTGGAAAGAGGCGGGAAATTCTGCTCGATACGTTTGTTCATCAGGCGGTTGTCACTCCCGCTGTGGAGCAGGATGGCCCACGATGGGTTGCCATCCCTTCCTGCCCTTCCTGCTTCCTGAAAATAAGCTTCAGGTGCATCGGGAGGATCCATATGAATGACGAATCGCACATCCGGTTTGTCGATCCCCATGCCGAAGGCGTTGGTGGCCACCATCACCCTGAACCGGTCCCTGATCCAATCCTGTTGACGCTCCTCCCTCAGTTCGTGTTTCAGTCCGGCATGGTAAAAGGCAGAAGTGATTCCCTCTTCTTCCAGCAGTTTTGATACCTCCCTGCTTTTTCTCCGGCTCCTGACATACACAATCCCGTTTCCCTCGATCTGATTCAGCATCCTCAGCAATTCACCCGGTTTATTTTCGGTCTGCTTCACCAGGTAGGTCAGGTTCTCCCTGTTGAAGCTTGTACTGAAAAGATTGGGCTCCCTGAAGGACAACTGTTTCTGGATATCGCCACTCACCTCAGGTGTGGCAGTGGCGGTCAGTGCCAGTACAGGCACTCCCTCGAGCAGCTCCCTGAGTTTGCTGATCTCAAGATAGGAGGGTCTGAAATCATAACCCCACTGAGAGATACAGTGTGCTTCATCCACCGCGATCAGGTTCACCTCCATCTCCCTGATCCGGGTGGTGAAGATTTCAGTTTTAAGCCGCTCGGGCGACACATAAAGGAATTTGTAATCTCCGTACCTGCAGTTTTCGAGTGTGACATCGATCTCATTCCTGGTCATTCCGGAATGGAGGGCCGCCGCCTTGATCCTGCGCTGATGCAGCTGCTCCACCTGATCCCTCATCAGTGCGATCAGTGGGGTCACCACCAGGCAAATTCCATTCATGGCAAGTGAGGGAACCTGGAATGTGATTGATTTGCCACCGCCGGTAGGCATCAACGCCAGTGTATCCCTTCCCTGCAACACGGAATGGATGATTTCTTCCTGGAGTGGCCTGAAGGATGAAAACCCCCAGAATTTGTTCAGAATCTGGTGGATCGCATGTCGATCAGCTAAGCTTTTTTTTTGTAATTTTGCCACATTTAAATTTAACCAAAATCTGAAAGAATGTCTTTTGACAAGGATAAAATCGCTTCCGAGGGACTCACCTTCGACGATGTACTTTTGCTCCCCGCCTATTCCCAGGTGCTCCCCAGGGAGGTAAGCATCAGATCCAGGTTCTCCAGAAACATTGACCTGAATACCCCCATTGTCTCTGCCGCCATGGATACTGTCACGGAGGAGCAACTTGCCATTACCATTGCCAGGGAAGGCGGGATCGGGGTGATTCATAAAAACATGCCACTGGAGGAACAGGCAAGGCAGGTAAGGAGGGTAAAAAGGGCCGAAAGCGTCATGATCCATGAACCGATTACCATACGGAAGGAAGAGACGGTCAACGATGCGCTCACACTGATGAAAGAATATAAGATCGGGGGGATTCCGGTGGTGGACGATAACAACACCCTGATCGGCATCGTTACCAACAGGGATCTCCGCTTTCAGCAGGACATGCAGAGGGCCATCGGGGAGGTAATGACAAGTGATAACATCATCACCACCAGCCACAAAACCGGACTGGCCGAGGCAGCTGAGATTCTTCAGGCCCATAAAATTGAGAAACTGCCCGTGGTGGACGGGAATCACAAACTGATCGGCCTGATCACCTACAAGGATATCACCAAATCGAAAGACAGGCCAAATTCATGCAAGGACGGGAAAGGAAGGCTGAGGGTGGCGGCCGCAGTCGGGGTAACATCCGATATCATCGATCGGGTGAGGATTCTCAAAGAGGCCGGGGTGGACGCAGTGGTGATTGACACAGCCCACGGACACTCACATGCAGTGGTCGAGAGTCTTGAAAAGGTGAAAAAGACATTCCCTGATTTGGATGTGGTAGTGGGGAACATTGGAACTGCCGAAGCCGCCAGGGCCCTGGTCGATGCAGGAGCAGATGCCGTGAAGGTAGGGATAGGTCCCGGGTCCATCTGTACCACCCGGGTAATTGCAGGAGTGGGTATCCCTCAGCTTACCGCCATCTATGATGTGGCCAAAGCCATTGAAGGATCCGGGATCCCGGTGATTGCCGATGGCGGGATCAGGTATTCAGGGGACATTGTGAAAGCCATTGCTGCAGGAGCCAGCTCCATCATGGCCGGATCACTTTTTGCAGGCGTAGAAGAATCCCCGGGAGAAACCATCATCTATAACGGGAGGAAATACAAGAGCTACAGGGGGATGGGATCGCTTGAAGCGATGCAGCAGGGCTCAAAAGACCGCTACTTCCAGGATGTGGAAGAAGACATTAAAAAACTGGTCCCCGAGGGAATTGCCGCCAGGGTTCCCTTCAAAGGGAGCCTGACGGAAGTGATATACCAGCTGGTGGGCGGATTGCGTGCCGGGATGGGATATTGTGGAGCAGCAGATATCCCAGCTCTGCAGCGTTCAAAATTTGTCAGGATTACCAATGCAGGTGTACAGGAGAGCCATCCCCACGATGTAACCATTACCAGGGAGGCTCCCAACTATAGCAGATAATATTGTAATACGACGTCCGTTAATTTAAAAATTGGAATATGATCAAGAAGTCTTTGTTCTCTCTGTTTATTTTAGGTGCGACCATTTCCGGGCTTTACTCTCAGGAGTCCCCTGTACTGCTCAAACTTGGAGCTGAAGAAGTGACACTGGAGGAGTTTGAGCGGATCTACAGAAAAAACAACAGCGAAACTTCCATGAACCGCCAGACCCCGGAGGAATACCTCGATCTTTTCATCAATTTCAAGCTGAAGGTGATGGAAGCGGAAGCCCTGGGTATGGATACCACCAGGAAATTTATTGATGAACTGGAAGGTTACCGGAAGCAGCTGGCGCGGCCTTATATGACCGACAATGAAACCAGGGAGGAAATGATGAATGAGGCCTATGAACGGGCACAGTTTGATATCAAT
>WOR8_10009821_pt1 | contig 13344 bp, 8 predicted proteins | sample DeeMarSeWOR38_10_FD_19890 | JGI IMG/M metagenome (IMG submission 19890) | reverse complement strand
CCGGCAGATTCCCATCAGGATTTCTTTGTTGATGGCATTTCTTTTTTCAGGGCGGTTCAGCGTAAGCGTATAAACGCCGTCCTTTTTTTGGCCGATTAGATAATCGTCAGACATAGAACCTCTTTTTTTTCGTTAGAAGTGGTTACAGGTGTTAGGTGTCAGGTGTCAGGCTCCAGATCCGACAGCGGATAGGCGGCACAGGAGTGAACATAGCCAAATTGCCGGTCGGATTTTCGTACCGGCACTCCGGCCGGCTGAAACACCTTGCCGCTCAAAATCTTCAGGCGGCACATGCTGCATTCCCCCGACCGGCACAGCGACGGTACGACCACGCCGCTTTTTTCCAGGGATACCAGCAGCGGCTCGCCGGCTCTGGCCTCAAGCAGCATGCCGTTTTTGACCTTTACCCTGAAAAGACGATCCGGTTTCACCTCCGGCGGCCATCCGGGGTATTGCCAGATGTTCAGCGGTGCCCCGTACATCTCCTGTCTGACCTTGCGCCTGGCAATTCCCAGGCCCTCCAGTTCCGGAAGACAGAAATCATACATCCCCCGGGGTCCACAGATGAAAAAAGATTTGCCGCCCACATCTCCCAGTACCTCTGTGATGAGCTCGGCGGTCATAAAACCGCAGGCCCCGGTGTAATCATCGGCGGGATCCTCGATGACCGGCACATAGTTGATATTGTCAGACCGCGCCGCTATTTGCCCGAGTTCTTCATGGAAAATAATGTCATCGCTGGTTTTATTTCCATAAAAAAGCGTTACGGAGCGATCCGGGCCGCACTCGACGATTTCGCGGATCATGCTCATAAAAGGGGTAATGCCGCTGCCGCCGGCCAGACAGATCATGGCCAGATCATCGATTAAAAAATTGGATACCAGCCCGTTTTCAACGCGCCGCACGGTAATGTCGTAAAATTCCCTCAGATGGGGTGATGAGGAAATACTGTAGGGCCGGCTGGTGCGGATACCGCCGATCTCAACAAACAGGCTGATATACTGTCCGGCTTGAAACGGGGGCAGCTCGCCGCCTTTTGGAATCAGGCGAAAGGTTTTGGTTGAGGGTGTTTCGCTGATAATTTCTGCGACCTGCAGGCTTAACCGCTCCGGGTGCAGGCGCCTGATGAAGGGTTCGGGAGAAAACCTCTCTGCCGTAAATTTTTCGCCGGTTTTGCGACTGGCTTCAATGTCTTTGATAATCTCCGCGTAGCCTTCGAATTCCTGCCAGATACCCGTCTTCATGATTTTTTCCTGTCCTGGCCCATGCGTTTGATGATGGATTTTGCGGCCGATATGCCGGATACCCAGCCGCCGGCAAAAAAAAGACCGTCGATCGGAGAGTAGCGCCCGGGCTGAAAGAAAAGCGAATCTTTGGCAAGCTGCTCATAACCGTAAATGGCGCCGGCGGGATGTCCAAGGTATCGCATGTGGGTCAACGGTGTGGCAACTTCAATTTCTTCGATGTGGGCCCTGATCCCGGGAAAAATCTCTTCCACCCGCCTGAGCATGCCTTCGGCGCAGCGATATTTGATCTTAAAGTAGTCTGCGGCAGGGATTTGCAGCCAGGGCTCACCGTATTTCAGGGTAACGATATTCAACTGGCAGGTCCCGGGCGGGGAAAAATCAGGGTCGGCGACATCGTAGCAGCTCATCACCATCAGCTCGTCTTCGATATCTAATTTGCGCATGCGGTCGATGATCGCATCGCAAATATCGGTGTTGGCCATCAGGAAGTTGGTCGATTCCGTAATGCCCAGTTCAGCCGGTTCGCAATCCAACCCCACAAACATCGTAAAAGCGGACGTGCTGAGACGGCGTCCTCGCATTTCGGTGTTGATTGCATCGGGAACATCTTGCGGATCGATCAGCTCGGTGTAGGTGGACACCTGGGAGGCGTTGGATATCACATAGGAGGATTCAATTCTTTCATCCGCAGCCGTCAGAACCCCTTTGACTTTTCCGTTGTCTACCAGAATCTTTTTTGCGCCACAGTTGAAGCGCACCGTACCGCCATTGGATAAAAATTTGTTCAGAATCGCGTTTGAAAGCGCCTGGGAGCCGCCTTTGATGTGAAAAGGTTTGAATTCGGTGTATTGGAAAAAAATCATGGCCAGGTAAGCAAAGGCCAGCCGTGTGGGCGGAACCCCCAGGTAGCCCCAGTAGACCGACAGAATGGCTTTCAGTAACGGATCGCTGAAATAGGCATCGAGTATTTCCGATGACGGCTTAAAAGCGTTTTTGTACAGATGGGGATATTTTTCGCCGCAGGCCTCAGGGTCGCGAAAAATAAAGGCGCCGATAAAATCATCGGCGAAGTTGGCCAGCAGATCGAAATAACTTTGAATGGCGTCTTTCTGGTGGGGGAATTTCTCCTGCAAGGCCGCAATGGCTTGCATCCGGTCCGGCTTGATGGTTAGGCGAAACCCGTCGGGCGTGGCGACATGGTAAAGATCGGGGATTTCGACAAACGCCAGGTCATCCAGGATGCCCATACGGTCCAGGGCCGTTCGCAGCAGGCCAGGTTTTTGCGGCGTCCCCAGGCCGCTGAGCTGATGCAGAGCGACCTCGAATTCAAAGCGTCCGCGGCAAAAACTGGTGGCCGCACCTCCCGGAATATTGTGCCTTTCCAGCAGCAACACATCGAGGCCTGCTTTGGCCAGGGTTGCTGCGGCCGTAAGGCCGCCGTTTCCGGCGCCAATTACAACTACGTCATAGGTTTCCATTTTTACAGCCCCATGAATTTGGCCGCGATATTCTTCATAATTTCGTTGGTGCCGGCAAAAATCGTCATCACCTTGGCATCGCGCCAGGCACGCACCAGCGGGCATTTTTCAAGGGTGCCGTAACTCCCGCAGAGATCGATGCTGCGGTTGGCCACCCGGTTGAGCATCTCGGTGGTCCAATATTTGGCCATCGAGGTCTCAACGATGATATCTTTGCCTTCCATGTGATCAGCGATGAGCTTGTCGATGAATGCTCTGCCGATTTTCACTTCGGTGGCCAGTTCGACCAGTGTGAACTGCACGGCCTGAGATTTGGAAAGCGGCTTGCCCAGGACCTCGGTGGTTTTACAATAATTCAGGATCCATTCCAGGATGCCTTCGGCTGCGGCCACCGCCCCCAGAGCGCAAACCAGCCGCTCCGGCTGGAGTTTGCCCATCAGCATTAAAAACCCCATACCCTTGTCGCCCAGGCGATTTTTTTTGGGAATCCGGCATTTGGAGAAAAAGAGCTCGGCCGTGTCCTGGCTCCACATTCCCATTTTCTCGAGATGGCGGCCCCTGTCGAAACCCGGTGTTCCGGATTCAACCAGATAAAGCGAGATGGCCTGATAGGGATCCTCCACAGCGGGATCCCGCGCCGCCAGCACCACCAGATCGGCATTGATGCCGTTGGAAATAAATGTTTTCGATCCGTCGATGACGACTTCATCATCTTCTTCCACGGCGGCGGTTCGCATGCCGGCCAGGTCGCTGCCGGCATCCGGCTCGGTCATGGCCACCGCGGTGACGATGTCGCCGGAAACACAACCGGGCAAATATTTCTTCTTGAGCGCTTCGGAGCCGTATGCGCTGATATAGGGAACCACAATGTCATTGTGCAGGGCGGCCGCCAGACCCGTGTGCCATGTCCGGGTCAGCTCTTCGAGAACGATGACCGAATAAAGGAAATCGGCACCCTGGCCGCCGTATTCCGGGGAAACATCCATACATAAAAACCCGTTTTGCCCCATTTTCTGCCACACGCTTTTGGGAACAATTCGATCTTCTTCCCAGCGGTCGACAAAGGGCGTCACTTCTTTTTTCAGAAAACCACGCAGTCGTTTTCTAAAATCAAGGTGTGCTTCGGTATATTTCAAAATCTCCATTATGTGAAATCTCTTTGCTCGGCACTTATGCACATTGCATTTAATTAATGCCTTTTTTTTGAACCCATTTGAAAAGGGTGGATAAGGGTTCATGGCAAGGCGCGGTTCGGTGAAAAAGCGGAGCATACACGTTAGTATGTGAGCATTTTGAGCCGAGCCGCAACACAGCCATGGGCACTTAGACGCCTTTTTGAAATGGGTTCTATTTGTATTTTCCGATAATGGATATACTGCACACATTCATGGCCGGAAAGCCCCCCAGATTATGGGTCAGTCCATATCGCGGGTTTGCGAGCTGACGCTCGCCGGCCCGGCCGTGAAACTGCAGATAAAGCTCATAGAGCATTCTAAGCCCGGATGCCCCGATGGGATGACCGAAACACTTCAGCCCGCCGTCCACCTGGCAGGGAATCGTTCCGTCCCGGTCGTAAAACCCGACCTCCATCATGTCGATTTCTTCCCGCGGTTTTGTGATGCCGGCCTCTTTGTAAGCTTCGCTGCTGCATTTGCTGGTGGTGATAAAATGGTCGCCGTCCCAGTCGTTATAGCCCATCTCTTCCCCGCTGCTCAACGCAAGCTGAAGGGCTTTAACAGTAATAAAATCTTTTTTGCCCAGCTTTTTGGCCATTTCGGGCGTGGTCACAATCGCACAGGCAGCGCCATCGCTGACGCCGCAGCAGTCAAACAATCCCAGCGGATGGGCGATAATCGGGGCTGACATCACCTGTTCTTCGGAAACGGCTTTACGCAGATGGGCTTTGGGGTTCAAGGCCCCATTGGCATGGCTTTTGGCGGAGACGTGCGCCATGGCGCGTTTGAGGTCCTGAGCGGACACCTTATATTTGGCGGCATAAGCGCTGGCCAGCTGAGCAAAAGCACCGGGGGCGGTCATATTCGGAAACCACTGCCACATAAGGCTGCCGGAATCCGAACCCGTGAAACTGGGCAGGCCGCCATAGCCGGTGTCTTTGAGCTTCTCGACCCCCAGGGCCAGGCAAATATCATAGGCGCCGGACGCCACCGCATAACAGGCGCCCCGAAAGGCTTCGGTTCCGGTGGCGCAAAAATTTTCCACCCGGGTGACCGGAATCATGGGAAGGCGCAGGGTCAGGGACATGGGCAGCGCACTTCGGCCGACATTGATGCTGTCGAAGCAGGTGCCCAGCCAGGCGGCGCCGATATCCTTTTTGTCGATTCCGGCGTCTTCCAGGCATTCCTTGTAAGCCTCGACCATTAATTCTTCAGCCCCCACATCCCAGCGCTCGCCAAAGCGGGTGCATCCCATTCCAATGATGGCGACTTTGTCCTTAATTCCCGTGGCCATGGTTCCCTCCCTCAAAACTCCATCTTTTGCCCGATGGCTGCGTTGCAATCCGACTCAAAATGCTCACGTACTATCGTGTACGCTCCGCTTTTGAATCAAATTGCGCCTTGCCCTCGAACAAAAGCTGGAGTTTTGGAAATCGTTATAATGTCTTGATTGAATAACCCAATTGGCATAGATCCTATAAAATTTGCAATCTTTAATAATTATTATTTGCCGAAGGCAAATAATTTTTCGAGTAGCTGTGACTTCATGATATCGCCTTCGATTTTCAGCTTGCCGGAAGTGTAAGCCTGCATCGCCGGCAGGCGGCCTTCCATCATGGATAAAAAGTCGGCAGCGGCCATCTTAAGGGTGCACCCCGGCTTGGCGTGAATCCCGGCTTCAACCGTACAGGCGTTGTCCTTGATCACACAGTGCCAGTCGCCGCCGCCCGCCCCTGATATGTTGAACTGAAACACGACATCCACACCGCCAGCCGCATCGGCTTTAAAGGTTTTAGCCATATTCTCAAATATGCCGGCAACGCTGCCCTGCCCTTCCGCTGCGCTCTCCTCTTTGGCCGGCTCGCTGGTAGGCGGTGCAATCAGCGCAAAGATGGCACTATTGGCTTCCTTAAACTCCTGGGCCCCGTCGATAGCGTTGATTCTTCCCCAGTTTTCGTGAATCATCTCCGGGGTCGGTGGATGATTCCGGTCGCCCAGTTGCACCGCCGGGCCGGTTAACACCGCTGCGCGATTAAAATAGCCCATGCCGCAATTAAAAATGCCGCCGCTTTCCTGACACGCGTCGCTGCAGAGCGCCACCACCAGGGGAACCACAAATTCCGGTTTTGATCGTTCGAACAGATCCGGTGGCATCACATCTTCGGTCAGCCGCGAGGCCGCAATCGGTGCAATGGTGTTGATGTGGATGTTATACTTCATGCCTTCCAGCTTCAGGGTGTTCATCAGCCCGACCAGAGCCGTCTTGGCGGCGGAATAATTGGCCTGACCGAAATTGCCGTATAAGCCCGCTGCCGAGCTGGTCAGCACGATCCGCCCGTATCCGTTGTCCTTCATGGCGGCCATGGCCGGGCGGGTGACAAAATAGGCGCCGTTTAAATGGACATCTAAAACCGCTTTCCAGGTTTCGGGTTCCATTTTTAAAAAGCTTTTGTCTCTGAGAATCCCGGCATTGTTGATCAGGATATCCACCCGGCCGAAGGCCTCCAGCGCGGTCTTGACGATACCTTCACCGCCCTCGGCTGTGGCGACATTATCGTAGTTGGCCACCGCCTCACCGCCGGCGCGTTTGATCTCTTCGACCACCTGGTCGGCAGGATTCTTTGAGCCCTGCTCGAGTGCATAGGCCCGGCCCAGACCGGCACCGGCCCCGGTGACAATCGCCACGCGCTCATCAAAGCGCATCCCGTCGCTTTCTTCAGTGGCACCGGGTATCGGAACGGCCTTCCAGAAGTAGTTGACAAAGCCGCGTTCTTTGTCCACCCCTTTGCGTTTAAAGGCCATTTGCACCGGCAGCCCGACCTTTAGATCATCCAGTTCACAATCCGTAAAGTCGGCCATCAGGCGCCCGCCGTCTTCAAATTGCACCATGCCGTATATGGCCGGCGGGTCCACCGAAACCGAAAGCATGTCTGCCGTAAAGCTTTTCACCCGGGCCGGCACATCGGCAAAATCATAATCCTCCTGGCTGTTGAAAGCGCCGCAGTCGGGGTTTACGCAGATATCCATTTTTGGAAACTGGGGGGTGCCGCAGGCGTTGCATTTCCCTCCCACCAGGCCGAGAATCATTTTATTTTTGCGCCATAAAACGGTGGTGGCCGTCTGGGTGGGCGCTTCGGCTCGAATGCCCATTTCGGTTTGAATCAGATCCCTGAATTTGAGCCACTTCAGGTAGTTGTTCAGCGTCTTTTTGTTCGCCAGAGACCCGGCAACGCCGTTTCTTTCAGCCAGCCGGGTGATGTTTCCGGTGACCTCGAAAAGCAGGGCATTGGCACCCTGACCAAAGCCGATCATCAGAATCCGGTCGCCCGGCCGGGCTTTCTCCAGGGCCGAAATAAACATGACAAAGGGATGGGCCGTACCGGTTTCACCGCAGACTTCATGCATATTGTCCACCAGTTTTTCGGAAGCAGCGCCCAGCTCCGCGGCGATGTTGCGGTGGTCTCGTTTAAAAATACAGGGATAAACCAGCTTGTCGACATCATCCATGGTGATGTTCAGTTTTGCAAACAGGCCGTTGATTACTTCGGGAATGATCCGGCCGTATCCGGCATCTCTGGCCCAGCGTTCTTCCCAGACATAGTCGTACTTTTTGTCGGCACCGCGGTAATGATCGACAAATTCATGAGCGACAGAATACGAACCCTTGTATTCAGCAATAACATCTGAATCGCCGACCACCAGGGAGGCCGCGCCATCACCGAACCACATTTCATAGAAGTAAGCGGCCTTGGTCTCCCGGCGATCGGTGGCGGTCACCATAATGTTCTTGCGTTCGCCGCTTTTGACCGATTCCAGGGCGGTAATCACCGCGGTGGTTGAGGCTTTCAGGGAAGAGGCATAATCGGCCGTAATCAGGTTGTCTTTTAGATTAAGGGCTGCCGAAACGATCCCGGCATTTTGTCGATCGGCAAACGGCAGGGTGGTAGACGCCAGATAGAGCGCATCCAGCTTTTGTCGGTCCAGACCCCGCAGGCAATCGCGGGAGGCAGCCACCGCCATGGTAATGGCATCTTCATCCCAGTTGCACATGGACCGTTCCCCCTGTGCCACCATCATCAGGGCAGGTGCAAACCAGCCCATAGCCTGAAAGATCGCCATACGCTCCAATCTCAGCCTTGGAATATAGGCGCCATAGGAAGTAATACCGATCATATCTAAACCCCCTTCTTCAATTGCGGATTAAAAATCGCTGTTCGTCAGATTTACAGGTTCAGCGTTCAAAGTGCGCGGGCTTGTTATATTTGTTTCATTGGTTGAATTTGTTGGTTTTAGTTGAACTAATTGAACCAATTAAACAGACGTAACTTTTAAAACCCTGAACCCTAAAATTGAAATTTAAAAAGCTTCTCTATGAGTTGTGATTTCATTATATCGCCTTCGATCTTCAGTTTGCCGGAAGTATAGGCCTGCATGGGCGGCAAAACGCCATTCATCATATTAAGAAAATCGTTTGCTTCCATCTTCATGGTGCACCCCGGCTTTTCGTGCATTCCGGCTTCAACCGCGCAGGTGCTGTCCTTAATCACACAATGCCAGTCGCCACCACCGCCGCCGCTGATAATGAATTGAAAAACAACATTTACGCCGGCGGCTGCATCCGCGACAAACGCGTCGGACATGGCATCAAAGATGGCGTCGACGGTTTCAAATCCCTGCGTATCGGCAGCGCCGCCGCTATCTTCAGCCGGGCGGGTAAACGCCTGCAAAACATCACCGACCTGCTCGGTGGCATTCCAGTATTCTCTGGCGCCTTTGAGACGGGTGATATTTTCCCATTGGGCCAAAATCTGCGCGGGGTCCGGAATCTCCCGGCCGTCGCCCATGACGATACCGGGACCGGTCGCGATGGCCGCTCGATTGAAACATCCCATGCCGGCATTGTAAATATGTCCGCTGACCGGACATTGCTGCGAAACCAGGTAAAGTGCCATGGGGGCCACCAGTTCCGGCTCCAGTTTATCGATGAAATCCGGTGGTAAAATATCTGCTGTCAGACGCGAAGCCGCCACCGGCGCGATGGTGTTGACCTTGATGTTGTATTTTTCACCCTCCAGCTTTAAAGTGTTCATCAGGCCCACCAGGCCCATTTTGGCGGCTGTATAATTGGTCTGGCCGAAGTTGCCGTAAAGCCCCGCTGCTGAAGTCGTCATCAGGATTCGTCCGTATCCCTTTTCCCTCATCACACCAAAGGCCGGACGCGAGACATGATAGGCCCCGTTTAAATGCACATCGACGACCACCTGCCAGTTCTCCGGCTCCATCTTCAAAAATGTCTTGTCCCTCAGGATCCCGGCATTGTTGATCAGGATGTCCACCGTACCGAAGGCGTCCAGGGCGGTTCGTACGATATTTTCGCCGCCCTCAACCGTGGCCACGCTGTCATAGTTTGAAACCGCTTGGCCACCCAGCGCCTTAATCTCATCAACGACTTGATCTGCCGGTTTTTTGGAACCTTTGCCCGAGCCGTCCCGCGCACCGCCCAGATCGTTGACCACGACCTTTGCGCCTCTTTTGGCCAGCTCCAGCGCATAGACTCTGCCGAGCCCGGCGCCGGCCCCGGTGACAATCGCCACCTGGCCGTCAAATCGAATTTCCTCTTTGATGATGTCGCCGTATTCAAAAACGCCGTTATCCATCACCACTTCGCCGGATTCGGCGTTGATGACGCGCCAGAGCGCCCGGCCGTCGCCGGTTTTCCAGATCACTGTTTGAATGGGCACACCGGGATAAAGGGGGCGTTTGAAACGGCAGTCGAGCTGCCTGACCTTTTGCGGTTCACCCGGGCAGAGACTTTCGATCAACGCCCGGCAGGCATATCCGTGGGTGCACAAGCCGTGCATGATCGGCTTTTCAAATCCGGCCATTTTGGCAAACTCGCTGTCCACATGCAGCTGAAACGTATCTCCGGAAAGCCTGAAAATCAGTGGCTGATCCGCTGTGGGCGCGGCTTCCACCACAAAATCCGGCTCCCGGTCCGGGAACTCAATTTGTTTCGGGGGCGCATCCTCACCGCCGAATCCGCCGTCCAGACGCGCAAAAACCGTGGCAATGCTGGTAAACAATTTGGTGCCGTTCGAGTGATGGGTTTCGAATTCGGCCGTGATCAGAGCGCCTTTGTTCTTGCCTTTGTCATAGTAATGGGTAATGGCACCTTCGGTGGAAAGGGTGCCCTCCGAAGGGATGGGGTTGTGAAAAATGATTTCATGCTCGCCGTGTAGAATGCCCGCCAGATTGACGTTGCTGATTGTCGCCAGCTCGGGCATTAAATCGTAGATCGTGGTAATCGCAAAGCTGGGAATCACCTTTAAATCTTTTTCATAACAATAATCCAGATCGGAAAACCCGGCACCCACCCCGAGCGCATAGAGCACGGTGTCCTTCCAGGTATATTCTTTGGTATAGGGTCCGATTTTTTTACCGATCGCATCTAGTTTAAGCGCCATACCTCCCCCTCAACGGACTGTGAATTGCTGATGGTTATTGGTTATCCGTTATTTGTACTGTATTGCGATGCGAGCCGCGAGTTGACGATCTCGCTGAGTTCCTTAACTTCTAACTGCCGGTCCAGATTCTCCACTTTGGCGGCATCTGCCAACATAACGGCGCACTGGGGGCATCCCACGGCCAGCACCTGTGCACCCGAGGCAACCGCCTCCCGCACCCGGCTCCTGGCGGCCGTATCCAAACGGCTGTCGATAATGCCAGTAAAAAGGTTCCCCCCACCGCCGCCGCAGCATAGCGCATTTTGAAAACTGCGCTCCATTTCGACCAGCTCCAATCCGGGAACCGCGCCCAGCATTTTGCGGGCCGACCCGTATTCCTGATTGTGCCGCCCCAGATAGCACGAATCATGATAGGTCACTCGAAGCGGCGGCAGGTCGGCACGGAACGTCGCCTTTTGAAGCGCTGGCGCCAGGATCTGGGAGTAATGAAACACCTGGTAGTTTCCGCCGAGCCGGGGATACTCATTTTTTATCACATGAAAGCCGTGGGGTGAAAGGGTGATGATCTGTCGCACCCCCAGCGCATTAAGCTTTTGGATGTTTTCCCCGGCCAGGTGGTGGAAAAGCTCGGTTTCCCCCATGGCGTGGGCTTCGTTGCCATCCGATATTTCCGCGGCACCCAACAGGCCGAAGGATATGCTGTTTTTGCTCAAGCAGTGCACGACCGATCTGGCGATTTCCTGCCCCCGGGCGTCAAACGCCCCGACATCCCCGACGAAAAAGAGGTAGTCCTGGTTGTCAAAGCGCTCGATCTCGGATTGGGTGAGCCGGGTGAGGCAGTCCCGGATGGCGGGCGGAACCCGGCCGCCATTCACCAGCTCCTCTTTGGCGGCTGTGAATGCCAGCAAAAGCTGATCTTTAAATTTTGGAAAGGTGCAATGCGCCACGCAGTTGCCGCAGCTGACACATGAAAAAATGATTTCCTGCAGGCGATCGGTGAGCTCGATCTTCTTTTCCAGCCAGGCGCGAATCAGCCACATCCGGCCTCCCGGAGAATAAGTCTCGAAACGAAACGCCTGATAGGGCGGACAGTTAAAATCAACATAGTTACCGGGCAATTTACAATAACCGCAGCGAAAACAGCGATGAAGTATTTCTGCATATTGCATCAGTCCACCTGCCAGTTCCCGGGATTCATGATGCCGTTGGGATCCAATACGGACCGAATCCGGTTCATGAGCGCCAGCATATTGGGATCCATTTTGCGGATGATTTCTTTTTGTGCCGGCAACTCGGCTTTCCATGGGATACCGCCCATATTGACCACGGCGCGATTGGTTTCCTCTAAAGCCTGCTGCGCCCGCGCGACGTCGGCGTCATCGGCGCGGTTAAAAGCATAGGCATAAAAGAACATCATGCAGTGATTGACACCGATGATGCGGGCACCCAGCGAATAGCTGACCGCCGTCTGTTCGGCGATCTCAAGACCCTGGCGGTAGGCTGCCGGAAACAATTCCACCGGCATGATGGCGCCGACATACTCAAATCCGCCGCCTTTTCTGACATCCGCAAAGCGCGTCAGGATGCGGCCCGGCACATCCAGAAAGGGTGCTTTCATGGCCGTCGGCAGCGGCATGAACCCTGCGATTTTGCGGTCGATATATTTTTTTACGGAAGCGCGAATCAGATTACGTTTCCAGACCAGTTCTTCCCTGGAATTCGCGCCGTAATTGATGTTGCAGTGCAGAAATCCCCGGGCCCAGTCCGGCTTGGGCGACATCCAGGCGGTGATATCTTCTGCCATTTGGGTGCCGGTCATGCGGTGCAAAATGTCGGGCACCAGCTCCGGGTCTTCGCACACAAATACGCCCACATCATTGATGCGGTAATTGGGGTAAAGCTTAATGGCCAGCTTGGTGATGACCCCGGTCGTTCCGGCCCATCCGAGGAACAGCCCCGTCAAATCCGGCAGCGGAGCCCGGGCAAACCAGAAATCGGAAGTCGCGCAGGAACCGATTCGAACCACCTCGCCGGTCGGTAAGACGACCTCCAGACCGTTGAGCATGTCGGAGTGGAACCCGTGGGCATGGGATAAATGTCCGGACCCGTGAATGGAAACATTACCGGCAATGGTGGCGACGGGCGGCGCATCGGGCGCGGAGTGTTTCAACCCCGGATGGTGCTTTTTCAGATGCGCCTGAAGCATCCCCTGGGATGTTCCCGCTTCCACCAATGCGTAGCGGCTCATTTCGTTGATTTCCAGAATGCGGTTCATGCGTTTCATATCCAGAATGATGCCGCCGTGCAGCGCACGGGACAGTCCGGAGAGCACCAGCCCGGCGCCTAAAGGAACCACGGGAATCCGGTGCCGGTTGGCAACTTGAATAACTCGGCGCACCTCCTCGGTTGAATTGGGCATGACCACCAGGTCGGGGGCAGCCGGCGGCATGGTACCCGGATCCATGCTGTAGATGTAACGCTCTTCGGGTTGATCAGACACATATTCCGGCCCGACGATTGTTACCAGTTCTCTGTAAAGTTCTTTCATAACCTGACTTTCGCCTTGAGCGCTATTCCAAAGCCAACTGGCAGAGATCGCTCATGAGGATCGGGAAAATTCCTCTTTCGGCCACCGCATCGCCCAGCGTGAACAGGCAGACCGGACAGTTAAAAACGCAATAGGCTGCTCCGGCCTTCTGCATATCGTCTAAGTTGCGCTGTTGAACGTCGTCGGCCAGTTCATCCAGCTGCTGCGCTCTGAACACCTGGCCACAACAAAGCGCATTCCCCCGGTCATAGCGGCGCTCGACCCGCTCCACCCCGACCTTTTGAAAAATATCGTCGACCCAGGGCTGTGTTTCGGGCACGAGGCGGTTGGAGCAGGGACGTTGATATGCCACCTTGGCGCCAATGGGCTTAATCTGATCTTTCAGGTGATCGAGCCTGGCGGAGAGATATTCGAAAAGATGGACGGACTTGA
>WOR8_10006092_pt1 | contig 13344 bp, 7 predicted proteins | sample DeeMarSeWOR38_10_FD_19890 | JGI IMG/M metagenome (IMG submission 19890) | reverse complement strand
CGCCTGGCGTGACGCCGCAGACCGAGGGTGACTTCACCCGTCCCGTCAACGGCAGTGGCGGATACGTGCAGGGCCTGGAGCTCTCGGCATCAGTGCCGTTCAACATAATGTCCGAGAGCCTCGACGGCTTCGGCGCGCAGTTCAGCTACTCGTACACGGACAGCGATATTGCAATCGAAGGATCAGTCAGCTCCATACCCATCGAGAGCATTCCGCTGCCTGGCCTGTCGCAAGACGTCTGGAACCTGACCCTGTACTACGAGAACTACGGCTTTGCAGCCCGGATCAATACGCGATACCGGTCCGAGTACATCGGCACCAACTTCGCCAACGATCGCGGCTTCCGCTTCGTCGATTCGGACCAGATCACCGATGCGCAGTTCAGCTACAGCTTCCAGGGCGGCAGCCTCGAGGGTCTGCAGTTGCTGTTCCAGATCAACAACCTGACGAACGAGCCGTACGTTGCCTACTCGCAAGACAAGACGCGGATTCTCGACTACCAGGAGTACGGCACGCAGTATCTGCTGGGGCTGAACTACCGCTTCTGAGCGCGGTGATGCCTTTGGGCGTCAGTTGATCGATAGAGCCCCCGCGAGCAGCGCTCGCGGGGGCCTTACCCGGTGCATCCGCGTCCCTCAATTTCGCATCTGAACAAGATGCATTAGGAATCTGCCCTGACGATGCGCTCCAAGCAAGAAAACATTGCGATGTCTCGCGGCAGGGGCGCGGGTGTGTGCCTGCACCTGACATCCTTGCCGGGCCCCTATGGCATAGGCGAGATCGGGGCTGCTGCCCGCGAATTCGTCGACAAGATGGTGCAGATGGAATTGTCCGTCTGGCAGTTTTTACCTGTCGGACCAACGGCTTACGGCGACTCACCCTACCAGCCGCTGTCGACGTTTGCAGGCAACGAAATGCTCGTCGATATCGGCGACCTCGTCGACCTCGGTCTGCTCGACGAGAAGGAAGTCTCCGAGCTGACCACCCTGCCACATCGCAACGTCGATTACGGCGCCCTGATACCGACCAAGAGCCGCCTCCTGCGCCTTGCGGCGAGCCGCTTCGAGGATCGCGCCGACACGGCGCTCAAGGAAGCCTGCGATCGCTTCGTTGCGGACAATGATCGCGCATGGCTGCACGGTTATGCGCTGTATCGCATCCTCAAGACGCAGCACAACGAGCGGCCGTGGCCCGACTGGGAATCGCGCTATGTGCGCCGCGAAGCAGCGGCTATTGCCGAGATCGAATCGTCGGCCAGTGAGCAGATCGCCGATATCAAGGTGGTGCAGTTCTTCTTTTTCAAACAGTGGCAGCGGCTGCGTGATTACGCCCACGTACAAGGCGTCCGCTTGTTTGGCGACATGCCAATCTACATTGCGCTCGACAGCGCAGACGCCTGGGCGCATCCCGAGATCCTGAGAATCGACCGCGACGGACGCCCGGAAGCAATCGCCGGCGTGCCGCCCGACTATTTTTCCGAAGACGGCCAGCTCTGGGGCAACCCGCTGTACGACTGGGACCGGCACGCGGCTGACGGCTACTCATGGTGGGTGGACCGTCTGCGCGCGACAGCCGAACTGGCCGATTTCGTCCGTATCGACCATTTCCGTGGCTTCGAGGCCTACTGGTCGGTCCCCGCCGACTCAGAAACGGCGAAAACGGGATCCTGGGAACCCGGTCCGGGCGACGCAATCTTCGATGCGATGCGGGAAAAACTCGGCGCGCTGCCGATTGTTGCCGAGGACTCGAGGCGCTCCGTGATCGGCACCATATCCCGGGCATGGTGGTTCTGCAGTTCGACATCGCCGATCCGGATTTCGAATTTGACGAAATCGCCGAGAACAGCGTGTGCTACACGGGAACGCATGACAACGACACGACGCTCGGGTGGTTCCGGGGTAGCCCCGGCGATATCCGTTCGCCCGATGAAATCGAACGAACCCGGGAGATGGCCCTCGAGAGAACTCACGGGACACCGGAGACGATCCACCTCGACATGATCCGCACGGCGTTCGCCACCCGCTCGAAGATCGCGATCGCGCCGATGCAGGACTATCTCGGGCTGGGCTCGGAAGCCCGGATCAACGTCCCGGGCACGTCGAGCAATAATTGGCGATGGCGGTTACTCGACACACAATTGACCGACGCAGTCTGCGACAATGTCGCGACAATGGTAACGGCCGCAGGACGCGCGCCGGCTCGATAGCGCGGTCAGTGCGCGACCTCGAGCCGGTCGCAGTGTACCCTGCAGCCTGATTTCACGATCATCGACTGCGGAGGGACTGATTAATGGTCAAAAATGCCGCCACGGAAGACGCGCGTTTCGTAAGCCGGCTGACGCGGGACACCGTCGCCCTGATCCTGGCGGGCGGTCGGGGCTCGCGCCTGCACGAACTCACGGACTGGCGTGCAAAACCGGCGCTGTATTTCGGCGGCAAGTTCCGCATCATCGATTTCCCGCTATCGAACTGCATCAACTCGGGCATCCGCCGCATCGGCGTGCTCACCCAGTACAAGGCGCATTCGCTCATTCGGCACCTGGTGCAGGGCTGGTCCTGGTTCCAGGCAGGCGCCGGTCAGCGCGAATTCGTGGAAATATTGCCAGCGTCTCAACGTGTCGGCGGCGAGTGGTACCGAGGCACCGCGGACGCCGTGTACCAGAACCTCGATATCATCCGCACGCACGACCCGCGCTTCGTCCTCATTCTCTCGGGTGACCATGTCTACAAGATGGACTACGGCGCGTTCCTGGCCGCGCACGTAGAGCAGGCGGCGGACATGACCGTTTGCTGCCTCGAGGTGCCGCTCGAGGAAGCGGCCGGCCAGTTCGGTGTGATGACCGTCGACGAGACCGGACGCGTCGTCAAGTTCACCGAGAAACCGGAACATCCGGATCCGGTCCCGGGCAAGCCGGGTATATGCCTCGCGTCGATGGGCAACTATCTTTTCAATACCGAGTTCCTGTACGAGCAGGTCATCAAGGACGCGGACACGGTCGGCACGCAACACGACTTCGGCCGCAACATCATTCCCTCGATCATCCAGAATTACCGCATTTTCGCCTACCCGTTCCGCGACCAGAAGACCGGCGAGCAGGCCTACTGGCGGGACGTAGGCACACTCGATGCTTTCTGGGGGGCAAACATGGAGCTGGTCGCGGTGACGCCGCAGCTCGACATGTACGACAAGGTCTGGCCGATCTATACGCTCCAGTCGCAGGATCCGCCGGCCAAGTTCGTTTTCGACGAGGAAGAGCGCAAGGGCTATGCCCTGAACTCCATGGTGTCCGGCGGCAACGTCATCTCCGGCGCGTTCATCAACCGTTCGCTATTGTTCTCGCGCTGCCACGTGCACTCGCACAGCATCATAGAGGACTCTGTCGTCCTGCCCGACGTCGACATCCGTGAGAACTGCCGGGTCAAGCGCGCGATCATCGACCGCGGCACCACGCTCGAGCCCGGCACCGTTATCGGCGAGGATCCCGATGCCGATCGCGAGCGCGGCTTCCGCATCACGGAAAACGGCGTCACGCTGGTGACGCCGGATATGCTCGGCCAGCACCTGCATTTCACGCGTTGAGTTGAGGCAGCCCGTTATCAGTAACAAGCACGTCGTATTTGTTGCCGCAGAGAACGGCGCATTGCCCGGCGGCAAGGTCGGCGGCGTCGGTGACGTCGTGCGCGACCTGCCGCGTGCTTTGAACGCCGAAGGCTGGCGGGCAACCGTGCTGACGCCGTCCTACGGCGCGTTCCACAGGCTGCCCGGTGTGATCGAAAAGCCTGCGGTCACGGTCCGGTTCCGCGGCGCTGACCACGAGGTCCGCGTGTTCGAACCGGTCGTGGAATCGGCCAGCATCGTGCTTTTCGAGCACGAACTGCTGGTGCCGACGGAGGCCGGTCGTGTCTACCACGACGACGGCCCCTTGCGCCCCTACGCAACCGACGCCAACAAGTTCGCTTTCTTCTGCGCCGCCGCGGCAAGCTGGATCGATACCCTGGCCGACTTGCCCGACGTCGTTCACCTGCACGACTGGCATGCCGCCTACTATCTCCTGCATCGTGAATTCTCCGCCAGTGGCGCACGACTCCGGCAGATCCCCACGGTTTTCACGATTCACAACCTGACGTACCAGGGCCAGCGGCCGTTACGCGGCAACGAATCCTCGCTGGAAGCCTGGTTTCCGGACATGAACTACGACGCCAGGGTGCTCGCAGACCCGGTTGCCGACGACTGCATCAATCCGATGGCGTTCGCGATCCGTCGTGCAGACCGTATCAACACGGTTTCGCCGACCTATGCGCAGGAAATCCAGTGCCCGAGCAATACCGACACCGGGTTCATCGGCGGCGAGGGGCTCGAAAACGACCTTACACGGGCGGCGGAGGAAGGACGCCTGTTCGGCATCCTGAACGGTTGCGAATACACCGGGAGCCTCGGCCGGCGCCCCGGCTGGCAGCGGCTGTTGATGGCTGCGCAGGACACCGCCGAGGACTGGCTGCGGGACAATCCGGGCGTCACCGTCCACGAGCTTGCGGTCGAACGCCTGAAGTCGCTGCCAAAGCGGCGGCCGCTGCACATACTCACCAGTGTCGGACGTATCGTCTCGCAAAAGATGCAGCTGTTCTTCGAGCCACTCGCAGACGGTCGCAGCGCACTCGAACATATCCTGGACAGGCTCGGCCGCAGCGGCGTATTGATGCTGCTCGGCAGCGGAGAAAGCGACTACGAGGAGCGGCTCGAGGGCATCGCCGCCGAGCACGCCAACTTCGTCTTCCTGAACGGCTACGCCGAAGAGTTCGGCAACCTCATGTATCACGGCGGCGACCTGTTCCTGATGCCGTCGAGTTTCGAGCCTTGCGGCATCAGCCAGATGCTGGCGATGCGCGCAGGCCAGCCCTGTGTCGTGCACGGCGTCGGCGGCCTGCACGACACGGTCGAGAGCGGCGTCACGGGGTTCGTGTTCGCCGGCAGGACACGTGCCGAGCAGGCGGCCGCATTCGTCGAATGCGTCGATCGGGCCCTGCAGCTGCGGCACGACCATCCGAATCGCTGGCAAAGGATAAGGAAGCAGGCCGCTGCGCAGCGCTTCGACTGGGCATCGTCGGCCCGGCAATACATCGGACAACTGTATGAACACGATCGCGACTGACACCAAAAAGAACAAGGATGCCTATGCCGCGCTGATTGGCGGCCATCATGGCGACCCGTTCAGCGTGCTCGGCGTGCACCAGGCGGGTGGCTCGCGCGTCATCCGCACGCTGCAGCCCCACGCGGAGCGCGTCGAAGTCATCGACAACCAGGACACCGTACTCTGCAAGATGGATCGCGTGCATCCCGACGGCATCTTCGCCGCCGTCATGCCGCCGCGGCTGCGCCACTACCGGCTGCGGCTGACGACGACGGTCGGCAATACGCTCGATATCGAGGATCCGTATCGCTTCCCCACGACGCTGGGCGATCTCGATCTCTACCTGTTCGGCGAGGGCTCGGACAAGCAGATCTACGCGAAGCTCGGTGCGCAGCTGCGCACGGTGCAGGGCGTCAGCGGCACGCGATTCGCGGTCTGGGCGCCGAATGCTTCGCGCGTCAGCGTCATCGGCGACTTCAACGACTGGGACGGCCGCCGCCATGCCATGCGCCTGCACCCGGGCAACGGGCTATGGGAAATTTTCATCCCGGGCATCGGCAGCGGCGAGAAATACAAGTTCGAGCTGCTCGACCAGAACGGCCACCTGCTGCCACTGAAAAACGATCCTTTCGGTCACTATCACGAACCGCCGCCCGGAAACGCCTCCATCGTCTACGCCAGCAAGCACCAGTGGTCGGACTACGAGTGGATGCGGCGTCGCGCGGAGGGCCCGGAACTCGACCGGCCCATCAGCATTTACGAAGTGCACCTCGGCTCATGGCGGCGCCGGCCCGAAGACGGTAATCGCTACCTGAGCTATCGTGAACTCGCGGATGAACTGGTCGACTATGTTGTCGACATGGGTTTCACCCACATCGAGTTGCTGCCCGTGTCGGAACACCCGTTCGACGGTTCCTGGGGCTACCAGCCGATCGGCATGTACGCGCCGACCCACCGTTTCGGCAATCCCGACGACTTCCGTTATTTCGTCGATCGCTGCCACGCAGCCGGCATCGGCGTTATCGTCGACTGGGTCCCGGCACACTTTCCCCGCGACGAACACGGCCTGCGCCGCTTCGATGGCTCGGCGCTCTACGAGCACGAAGACCCGCGCAAGGGCGAGCACGCAGACTGGGGCACGCTGATATTCAACTTCGGCCGTCGCGAGGTCATCAATTACCTCATCGGCAGCGCGCTGTACTGGATCGACGAGTTTCACGTCGATGCGCTGCGCGTCGACGCCGTCGCTTCGATGCTTTACCTGGACTACTCGCGCGAAGAAGGAGAATGGGTACCGAACGAGTTCGGCGGCAACGAGAACCTGGAAGCCGTCGAGTTCCTGAAGCGCCTGAACACGGAGCTTCACGCGCATGGCGCGACGTCGTACGCCGAGGAGTCGACGGCGTGGCCTGCCGTATCGCGGCCCATCGAGCACGGTGGCCTGGGCTTCACGTTCAAGTGGAATATGGGCTGGATGAACGACACGCTGTCCTACATGGGCGAAGACCCGGTGCATCGCAAACACCATCACGACAAGATGACCTTCGGCCTCGTTTACGCATTCAACGAGAATTTCGTGTTGCCGCTGTCACACGACGAAGTCGTGCACGGCAAGCGCTCGCTGCTCGGCCGCATGCCCGGCGACGAGTGGCAACGCTTCGCAAACCTGCGTGCCTATCTCGGCAGCATGTACGCGCATCCTGGCAAGAAGCTGTTGTTCATGGGGTCCGAACTCGCGCCCTACGATGAATGGAGCCACGACCGTTCCCTCGACTGGCACCTGCTCGATTTCGCACCGCATAAGGGCGTGCAGTCGCTGGTAAGGGACCTGAACGCACTCTACCGGTGCACACCGGCGCTCTACGAGATCGATTTCACCGACGCCGGGTTCGAGTGGATCGACTGGGGCGACCGCGACAACAGCGTATTCAGCTGGCTGCGCCGCGACGCCTCCGGCAACTTCGTGATATGCGTCTCGAACCTGACCCCGGTCGTCAGGCATGATTTTCGCATAGGGGTTCCCGAAGGAGGTCGCTACCGCGAACTCCTGAACAGCGACGACAGCCGTTACGGCGGCAGCGGCGTTCGGAACGGCGAACTCGAAGCGAGTGGGACCGGTATGCACGGCCGCGAATTTTCCGTCGGAATGACATTGCCGGCGCTCGCCACCGTTATCTTGGGACCGGTGGCTGCGTAAGGCGCTCCAGGAGACCATTGCATGGCAAGCAAATCTGACAAGTCACTGGGACTGGGTGAAATCGAGCTGCTGCAGACGCCGAGTCTGCCGATGACGGCCGACGCGATACTGCAGGACTTCACTCACTACTTCGGGCGTATGCTCGGCCGCCGCACCATACGCACCGAGTACCCTTACCTTTACCAGGCCGTGGTGTTCACGGCGCGCGACCGGATCATGGAGCGCTGGGCGAAGACGCGGCTTGCAATGGAGCGCGACCAGGTGCGGCGCGTGAGCTACCTGTCGCTCGAATTCCTGATGGGACGCCTCTTGCACAACGCGCTGCTCAGCGTCGGCATCGAGGACCAGACGCGGGAGGCCCTGGGCCGGCTGGGACTCGACCTCGAGAACGTCTTCGACCGGGAAGCCGATGCCGGCCTCGGCAATGGCGGCCTGGGACGGCTCGCGGCCTGTTTCCTCGACAGCTGCGCGACGCTCTCCCTGCCCGTGGTGGGCTACGGCATCCGCTACAACTACGGCATGTTCCACCAGCGGATCGAGAACGGCTACCAGGTCGAGGAACCGGATCCCTGGTTGCGCGAGGGCTTCCCCTGGGAGGTCGAGCGTTACGAGTTCTCCCAGACCGTCAAGTTCGGCGGCCACACCAATGCGTACAAGGACGCGTCCGGCAAGACACGCTATCGCTGGGCAGACACGCAGGACGTGCTCGCGATCCCGTACGACCTGCCGGTGCCCGGCTATCGCAATGACGTCGTCAATACGCTGCGCCTGTGGTCGGCCGCGGCGACGGACGAATTCGATCTTACGGAGTTCAACGCGGGTAGCTATACCGACGCCGTTGCATCGAAGAACGAAGCCGAGAACATCACGATGGTGCTGTACCCGAACGCGGCCACCGAGACCGGCCAGGAACTGCGCCTGCGGCAGCAGTACTTCCTCGCATCCGCCAGCCTCCAGGACGCACTGCGCTACTGGAATTACCATCACCCCGGCGACCTGACCGGCTTCGCCGAGAAGAACTGCTTCCAGCTCAACGACACGCATCCGGCCGTGGCCGTCGCGGAGCTCATGCGCCTGCTCATCGACGATCACCTGCTCGAGTGGGACGAGGCATGGGACATCACGCGCAGGACCATGGCGTACACCAACCACACGTTGTTGCCGGAAGCGCTGGAAATGTGGCCCGTCTCGATGTTCCGGCGACTGCTGCCGCGAATCCTCGACATCATCTACGAGATCAACGCCAGGTTTATCGAGGAGATCAGCCGCCGCTGGCCCGGCGACACGGATCGCATCGCCCGCATGTCGCTGATCCAGGAAGGCCACGAACCGATGCTCCGCATGGCCTACCTGGCCATCGTCGGCAGCTATTCCGTAAACGGCGTCGCCGAGCTGCATTCACGGCTGCTGAAGGAAGGCCTGTTCCGCGACTTCGCGGAGCTATGGCCGCAGAAGTTCAACAACAAGACCAATGGCGTCACGCAGCGTCGCTGGCTCGCCGCCTGCAACGGCGGCCTCGCGGATCTCATCAGCAGCAAGATCGGCGAAGGCTGGGTCACCAACCTCGAAGAACTGGAGCAACTCCGAGACTACGTCGACGACGCGGATTTCCGCAGCGAGTGGCGCAAGGTCAAGCTCATGAACAAGAACCGGCTTGCTCGCGCGCTCACGGAAAAGACCGGCGTGCACGTGGAAAGCAGCATGCTGTTCGACGTGCAGGTAAAACGTATCCACGAGTACAAGCGGCAGCTGCTGAATGTCCTGCACGCCATCCACCTTTACGACCGTATCCGCCGTGGCGACGCCGACGACCTGCCGCCGCGCGCGATCATCATCGGCGGCAAGGCCGCGCCCGGCTACGTCATGGCGAAGAATGTCATCAAGTGCATCAACAACGTGGCGCGCGTCATCAACTCCGACCCACTCATGGACGACCGGCTGCGCCTGTTGTTCTACCCGGATTACAACGTGTCCGCGATGGAGATCATCTGCCCGGCGGCTGACCTCTCGGAGCAGATCTCGACCGCCGGCAAGGAAGCGTCGGGAACGGGCAATATGAAGTTCATGATGAACGGCGCCGTCACGATCGGCACGCTGGACGGCGCCAACGTCGAGATACGTGAAGCGGTCGGCGACGAGAACTTTTTCCTCTTCGGCCTCACGGTCGAGGAAATACAGGCGATGCGCGGCCGCTACGATCCGCAGGCCATCATCGACGCGGACGAGGATTTCAGCCGCGTCATGCACCTGCTCGACAGCGGGCACTTCAACCGCTTCGAGCCCGGAGCCCTGGACGCGGTCGTGCAGTCGATCCGCGAGCCGGCCGACCAGTGGATGACGGCCGCGGATTTCCGCAGTTTCATCGACGCGCAGCGCGAGGCCGATGCCACCTATCGCGACGTCGAGCGCTGGACACGGATGAGCATTCTCAACTCGGCCGCTTCGGGCCGTTTCTCGACGGACCGCACGATGCGCGACTACAACGACGACATCTGGCACCTCGATCCCCTGAGCCTGGAACCCGCGAAGTCGAAGTAAGTTCATGGAGACCGGCAGCCCTGCCCCGCTCGGCGCGACGCCGGATGACGACGGCGTCAATTTTGCCGTCTACTCCTCGGTCGCCGAGTCGGTCGAACTGTGCCTCTATGGCAGGCGCGGAACACTACAGCGCTCCTACCGGCTGCCCGCCTGCACGGACGGCGTCTGGCACGGCTACCTGCCGCGCTGCAGTCCCGGCCAGCGCTATGGCTACCGCGTTCACGGTCCGTGGCGTCCCGAAGAGGGACTGCGCTGCAATCCCAACAAGCTGTTGCTGGATCCTTACTGCCGCGACATTGCCGGAGAGTTTCGCTGGCACGACGCCGTTTTCGATTACGTGCCGGGTGCCGATGTCTTCTCGATCAGCCCGGTGGACAGCGCGAACTACGTTCCAAAGTCGGTGGTCTGCCCGCCGCTCGGCGTTTCGCTCACCGCACGGCCCGGGGTACCGTGGTCGAAGACGATCGTTTACGAGTCGAATGTGCGCGGCTACACGATGCGCCATCCGGCGGTTGGCAGTAAACATCGCGGCACCTTCGCCGGCATGCGTAATGAGGCAGTACTCGACTACCTGAAATCCCTGGGCATTACCTCGGTCGAATTGATGCCTGTACAGGCCTGGATCGACGAACATCATCTCGCGAAGCGCGGCCTGCGCAACTACTGGGGCTACAACACGATGGCGTTCTTCACCCCGATGCCGCGACTTTCGGCCGGGGATGCGCGGCGTGAATTCGTCGACATGGTCAACGCCATTCACGATGCCGGCATGGAGGTGATCCTCGATATCGTGTTCAACCATACCGCCGAGAGCGACGGCAACGGCCCGACCGTATGCTTCCGCGGCCTGGACAACCAGGCCTACTACCGCCTCGAGCCCCACGACCCTGCCGCCTACGTCAACGACACCGGCACCGGCAACACGCTCAATGCCGATCACCCGCAGGCCCAGGCACTGGTGCTCGACTGCCTGCGGTACTGGTCAGAGGAACTCGGCGTTGACGGGTTCCGCTTCGATCTCGCGACGATCCTCGGCAGGCACGCGCACGGTTTCTCGCCCGAGCATCCGTTGCTGCAGGCGATCAGTAAGGATGCAAAACTCAGGGACGTGAAGCTGATCGCAGAACCATGGGATCCCGGCCCGGGCGGCTACCAGCTCGGCCACTTTCCCGACCGCTGGGCGGAATGGAACGACAAGTACCGCGATACCGTGCGGCGCTTCTGGCGCGGTGACGAAAACATGAACGGCCGTTTCGCACGCCGCCTGCACGGTTCGGCGGATATCTTCGACCACCGCGACCGCGCGCCGTATGCCAGCGTGAACTTCGTGACCAGTCATGACGGCTTTACCCTGGCCGACGTCGTCAGTTACGAGCATCGCCACAACGAGGCGAACGGCGAAGACAATCGCGACGGCCACGCGCACAACTACAGCTGTAATCACGGCGTCGAGGGCGATACCGACGACGCGGACATACTCGCGGCACGCCGCCGGCACCGCCTGAACCTGCTGGCGTCCCTGCTGTTGTCGCAGGGGACGCCGATGCTGCTGGCCGGCGACGAATTCGGTAACACACAGGGCGGCAACAACAATGCCTATGCACAGGACAACGAGACCGGCTGGCTGGGCTGGTCCGGGCTCGATGCCGACCCGGAGTTCGCGCTGGAAGTGAGGGAACTGATCCACCTGAGACAGGAATGGCCCTTGCTGCGCCTGCCCGAGTACCTGCACGGGGAAACCGTGATCGGCTCGTCTTCGGTGCACATAGACTGGCTGAACGCCGATGGCGAGGAAATGAGCGAAGATGACTGGTCGGGTCCGGCACCGTTCAAGGTCATGTTCGCCGAGGCTTCGAGAGAAGGCGTGAAATCACGCGTGGCGGTGCTGTTCAACAACGGCAACGACGCGGTGGGCTTCCGCCTGCCGAACGGCCTGCCCGATCAACCCTGGCGCGTCGCATGGTCCGCGGACGATGTCTCGGTCGCGGATGACGGGTGCTCGTTCTCGGCACCCGCACGATCGATCTCCTTTTTGGTATCCGACGCGGGCTAGCTCGAAAGCGGCAGCATCGTCGTGTACTTGATGCGCTGCAGGACGAACGTCGAACTCGCCGAACGCACAGACGGATGCTTGAGAATCTCCGACTGCAGGAAATCCGTGTAGGTCTCCATGTCCGGCACCACGACGTGCAGCACGTAATCGCGCTCGCCCGCGACCGTGAAACACTCGGTCACCGCGGACAGGCCGGCGATATGCTCCTCGAAACTCCGACGGTTCTCGTCCGTGTGCTCGGTCATGGCCACCGCGAGTAATACCTGGATGTGAAACCCGGCTTTCTGCGGATCGAGCAGCGCCACCCGGCCCTGGATCAGGCCGCTCTCCTCGAAGTCACGGATGCGGCGCCAGGCCGAGGTTCGCGACATGCCGGCGATCTCGGCGAGGTCGGCCTGCGCGCGGGTCGCGTCCTGCTGCAGGGCATCGAGCAGGCGCTTGTCGGCATTCGAGAGCTTCATTCGCACACTTTACCCCAATTTTCCGATTATTTTGAAATATCTGTTTCTAATTAAAGCGTGATCCAGTCATATGAGGACACATCGTGCGCATAATTCGCGCAAAATGTCGGGATACCCCGTATAACGATAAGCAGGAGACTCCCATGCCGGACCTGTTCGAAAACCCGATGGGCCTCGACGGCTTCGAGTTCGTCGAATTTGCTTCTCCCGAGCCGGGCGTGCTCGAACCCGTATTCCACGCGCTCGGCTTCGAAGCCGTCGCTCGCCATCGTTCCAAGAAGGTGACCCTGTACCGCCAGGGCGGCATCAACTTCATCCTCAACGAGGAGCCCAAGAGCCACGCGTACTACTTCGCGCAGGAGCACGGACCCTGCGCAGCCGGCATGGCATTCCGCGTCAAGGACTCGCACCTGGCCTACAGCCGCGCACTCGAACTCGGCGCACAGCCGATTGAAATTCCCACGGGCCCGATGGAACTGCGCCTCCCGGCGATCAAGGGCATCGGCGGCGCACCGCTGTATCTCATCGACCGCTACACGCCGGGCAATACGATTTACGACATCGACTTCGAGTTCTTCGATGGCGTCGACCGTCACCCGGAAGGCTGTGGCTTCACCGAGATCGACCACCTGACGCACAACGTCTATCGCGGCCGCATGGAATACTGGGCGAAGTTCTACGAGAGGCTGTTCAACTTCCGCGAGATCCGCTACTTCGACATCAAGGGCGAATACACCGGCCTGCTGTCGAAGGCGATGACGGCACCCGACGGCAGGATCCGCATCCCGCTCAACGAGGAAGCGTCGAAAGGCACGGGCCAGATCGAGGAATTCCTGATGGCCTACAACGGCGAAGGCATCCAGCACATCGCCCTGTCCTGCGACAACCTCTTCGAATGCTGGGATCGGCTCAGGGAACGCGGCATGCCTTTCATGACCGCACCGCCGGAGGCCTACTACGAGATGCT
>WOR8_10006008_pt1 | contig 13358 bp, 17 predicted proteins | sample DeeMarSeWOR38_10_FD_19890 | JGI IMG/M metagenome (IMG submission 19890) | reverse complement strand
TTAACGCGGGTTTCCAGGTTTTTGACCGATATTTCGGCCTGGACTTTATCGGCCGCTTCCTGAGCATCCAGCAAGCGTTGATAATCCTCCTGGGGAAATTTAGAGTCAATGGGCAGCCAGACGACTTTTTCTTTGTCGGCGCCCTGCCCCGGCAGCTTTATGGCAAATTCCACCCGCTCGTTGCTGCCCTTTTTGGTGGCGACATTGACCTCATATTGGTCCGGTGTCAAAATCTGCTCCAGAATATGGCTGAGCCGAATTTCACCCCAGGTGCCCCGGGTCCTGACATTGGTTAAAACTTTCTTGAGATCGCCCACACCGGTGGCCAGGCTTCTCATCTCACCCAGGCCTTTGTAAACCTGCTCAAGGCGCTCACTGACCTGCTTGAAAGAATCACCCAGCCGTTTTTCCAGAGTCGACTGCAGCTTTTCGTCAACCACCGAGCGCATCTGCTCCAGCTTGCGGCTGTTGTCCTCCTGCATGGCCCGCAGTTGAGCCTCGACGGTTTTGCGCAGACTTTCAAGCTTATCTTCATTGAGCTGGGTCAGCGCAAGCAGCTGTTTGGAAAAACTATCGAGCTGATCTTTCTGCATACCGGCAACCTCGCTCATCTGCCTGAGCTGCGAATCGCTGGAAGACTTTAAAATACTGCCGATTTCCCGCCGGGACTGGTGGGCGCTGCCGGCTGATTCCTGGCGGTTGCGCGTAAACTCGTCTCTGACCATATGTTCAATGCGCGCCGCCTGTTTTTCAAGCGTCGCAAAAAAATCCTGAGATTTGATCTCCCGGCGCCGAACCAAAATAATCAGCAAAATAACGGCGACGACTAAAATCACACCGACCAGAATCAGAATCAAATTGGTTAAACCGATTTCAGCGATGATGGCATTCAAATAAGGCATTTCGCAATGAGCATCTTCCTGTTAAAAAGTTAAACCGATCAAATGTCGCATACCCCCCAGCCGGGTCGGGCAATTTTTGGGCTTTATTCGAGGGTATATCCTTGTGAATCGGAAAGCAACATGCTAACGGTTCGAATCACTTTATTATGATCGTGTTAATTCCCTTTCCCGCCTCATTGTATAGACTGCGAATGTCGTTAAAATAATTAATTTCAGATGGTTATAAAAAATCCAAGGCGTTCATTCAGATTCAGAGGATTATAGAGAAAAGAGGATGTAGCGTCAAGATCTCACACCAGAATTCGGTGCCCGATCAATACACCGGCAGAATCATATGGGAAAGCGGCGATCATCGGCGGCGGTGCGAATTGAAAGCACCGGTGCGGTTGTGGCCTGCGACAACGGTAGCGAGATGTTGATTGAGGCCGAAAGGGTAATCCTGGCCACCGGCACCTGACACCTAAGCATTTTTGCCGGATTGATACTGACGATACAGGCCCCGAAATTGATGGTAGGTCAGCCCTAAAATCCGGGCGGCTTTCTTTTGATTGTACTTTGCTTTGGCAAGCGCCGTTTCCAGCATCTTGACCTTCAACTCCCACACGGCCGCCTTCATGGGTTGGCCCAGCCTAATGCTGGGATCAACACGCCCGGTTTCAGGCGCAGGGGTCTTTTGAGATACGGGAAGCGCGCCACTTTCATAGGGTGAATGAAAGGGGTGAAACTCAATATCGGTAATGGTGGCCGCATCAGAACGATAAACCGCACGCTCAACTACATTTTTAAGCTCACGGATATTTCCGGGCCACCGGTGTTTCTCCAGCGCCTCAATGGCTTTATCACTAAAGACGGGAATTTCATCCCATTCCAGCTCCATGGACATTCTTCCGGCAAAGTGGCCGGCAAGCAGGGCAATATCTTCTTTCCGTTCCCTTAACGGTGGCAGAAACAAAACTTCAAATGAAAGTCGATCCAACAAATCCTGTTTGAAACGGTTTTTGCGGGCCAGATCGTTTAAATCGGCATTGGTGGCGGCGATGATGCGGACATCCACCTCAATGCTCTCCGAACTGCCGACCCGCTCAAAAACATTGTACTCCACCACCCGTAAAATCTTCTCCTGAACTTCCAGCGGAATACTTCCGATTTCGTCTAAGAACAGGGTTCCGCGATCGGCGGACTCAAACCGGCCGAAGCGCCGCTGCAGCGCGCCGGTAAAGGCGCCTTTTTCATAACCAAACAATTCTGACTCGATTAAAGCGGGTGACAGGGCCGCACAGTTCAGCGCCACCATCGGGGCCTGCCATCGATTCGACAGATAGTGCAGCCGCGCTGCGGCCAACTCCTTTCCCGTACCTCTCTCCCCGATTAACAGCACCGGCCGATTAATTGGGGCCACCCGTGATAACCGTTCCTGAAACTCCAGAAACGGTTCCGATTGGCCCAGGGCTTCGGTGACAACCGTCGAGGTCCCGGTGTTCAAACTTTTCTGTTTGAGGTCGCTTGATCGATTCATGGCAATTTTCACCTATTTTTAAAATATTATACCATATATTAGCAATTTTTACCAATTTGTCAAGAAACTATATTTTATATAATATACAATAATTTCAATGTATTAAACATATATTACGCATTGGCATGCTTAATGCTAAATTGGAAGTTACTCGTTATTTGTTATGGGTTAGTTGTTTATGCGAAGCGATTGTCAATTTCTAATAACGAATAACAGATAACAATTAACACCGAATTGAACGTTTTAAGGGCAATTCGGGCGGTAAAGACGGGGAGGTCACCATGGGTATTTTTACACGCTTTCGCGACATCATTAGCTCCAATATTAATGCAATCCTTGATAAAGCGGAAGATCCGGAAAAATTGATCAAACTGATGATCAGAGAAATGGAAGACACGCTTGTTGAAATCAAGGCCGCCTGTGCCGGTGCAATGGCCAGCAGCAAAAAAGTACAACGCCAGCTGGACACTTTGCAAGAACGCATCCGGTACTGGGAAGAAAAGGCCGAGATCGCGGTTAAAAAAGGCAGGGACAATTTGGCCCGCGAAGCCCTGGTAGAAAAACGCCGCTCTGCCCGTCGTCTGGATGGCCTTGAGAACGAGTTCACCGAACACAATCTTCTCATCGAACAATATCAGGATGATATCCGCCAGCTGGAAGACAAGTTGAAATCCGCCCGCGACAAACAGCGTTTGCTTGTCCAGCGCCATATTCATGCCAATCGAAAAAGACAGGCTCAGGAAGAGATCCGACGGGTGGACAGTTCCGAAGCCATGCTGAAATTTGATGAACTTGAGAACCGCATCGAACGCATGGAAGCCGAAGCCGACCTGGTTAATTTCGGGAAAAAGACCGCTCTGGAAGCTGAATTTGATACCCTGGGCGTGGATGAAGAAATCGAAAAAGAACTGCAGGCGCTGAAAACACCGTTATCAAAAGCGGATGAAGCGCAATCTGCCGATTAATAGCCCGCGTGTCGCAATGATAGATGAGATTTTTATTGATCCGGATCATCAGATAATCCTATAACCAGTTTTAGGAGCGAAGCGCAATTCGCACGGGACGTTAAAAATACAATAATGAAGCCAAGGTAAAACCTGACATGAAAGAAGTATTGATCGTAGCCATTGTATTCGGAAGCATCGTGCTTGCGCTGGCCATCATCCCGGGGGCGATCATTTTAGCCATCAAATTTTTCCGCGGCGGCCAATCCGCGGGCGATCAAGCTGAGGAAGCCAAAATGATCCAGGAGATATACACGGCGCTTTCGCGCATGGAAGAGCGCGTCGAGGCTTTGGAGACCATCCTGCTGGATCAAGAAGGACGCAAAAGCGCAAAAGAAAGGAAACCAAGCCATGAATAGGTATACCCGACTTTCCCGCAACGGAATCTACCGCTCCCGCAGCGGCATGATTTTAGGGGTGTGCAAAGGGCTGGCGGAGCACTTTGATTTTTCAGTCTTCTGGACCCGGGTGATTGCCCTGGTACTTTTATGTGTTGCCGGCTTTTTCCCGGCGATCGGGTTGTACCTGCTGGCCGCTCTGCTAATGAAGCCCGCGCCGGTCATTCCGGTTCGTAACGCTGCAGAAAGGGAATTTTATGACAGCTACACCCACTCGAGGCAGGGTGCGTTGCAGCGCTTAAAAAGGAGATACGAAAATCTGCAGCGGCGCATCCAGCGCATGGAGCATATCGTGACGTCCGCCGAGTACGACTGGGAAAACCGCTTCAATAATGGCTGACTGAGCGAACCCGAACAAGCGCGAATAATTAATCACAAAAGCACAAAAAGGGCTGGGATGCTTGAAAGCTATAAAGCTTGGCGGCATTCAAACATATCAGCCTTCCAGCCTCATCGCTTCCCAGCTTCCTGGCTTTTTTTATGATTTCCCCAGGAGCTCGCCAATCAGATCGGTGGATTTGGCCACGCGCAGCAACGGATAGAGGGGATTGCGCCGATAATTGTCCAGGGTCTGTTCGTGAAGCTGTTTTGAAGGTGCAGCCGAGCAATCTTCAAGCAGCACCGATTTGAAATCGTGACAGATCGCATCCAGCACAGTGGTCAGAACACAAAAATGGGTGGTAATGCCGCCGACAGCACAGAGGCTCACCCCCTTCGACCGTAACCAGTTTGCCAAACCGGTATTAAAAAAGGCCGAAAACCGGGGTTTCGGCAGCCACAAATCGTCGTCTCGCATATCCAGTGCATCAACAACTTTGGCACCCTCGGTCCCGGACAGCGAATGGGGCTGCATCCGTCCTTTGAAAATAAAATCATTATCATGAAATGCATCGGTGGAAAAAACAATCGGCCATTTTTGTCCTCGAAAGACTTCGATCAATTTATTAAGGGGTTCGATCGCCGCCCGGGCAAATGGCGTAATCGGCAAATTTCGGCTTTCAATAAAATTGTCTTTGACCATGTCGATGATCAAAAGCGCCGGCGTTTCATTCACTTGTTTTTTCATTCTGTTTCCTTCTAATCATCATCCCAGCACAAACAGAGAAGCGGTATCCTAAAGTCAAGCTTGAAAACGCGATTTTTTTTGACTATTATGCCAGATTTTCTGCCTAAAAGTTAACTCTTTGCAAAAACGAAAACACACATCTCTGGGAGGAGCGATGAACCGGGCAATGTTCTGCTTTGGATTAGCGGTTTTGGTCATGCTGGGATGCACATCAGCACCCGAGCAAAAAGATGATCTGAAAATTGATTTTAACCAGCCGTATTTGGAATTCAAGTTTACCTATAATTATGATGTTTACGAAAAACCATCCTTTTTTTTGCCAAAATCCCAGCCGACCTTTGCGATCTGGCTGGAAGAAAAGAATTCCGGAACCGTTCAAACGATTTATGTAACCGGAAAAGCCGGAAAAAACAAATGGATCCTGGCGGAAGGCCGACCGGAATCAGTGCCGGTCTGGTATGGCGTCAGGCACAAAGAAACGGTTGACGAAAGCTTGAATATTGATGCAATCACCGGTGCCACGCCTTCCGGTGAAACCGCTGTCATCCACTGGCAGGTTCCGCGGCATTTACGGGACAAACAGGTAGACGTTTTTATAGAAGCCAATAACTCTTTTGATCATAATGCCTATTATACGAAGCAGAAAGGGACTGCCGGATACAGTGCCGACAACGGCCAGCCTTCGCTGATCTGGCGAGCAGAATTGGATTTTTCAAAAACCATGGATGCGCCTATCTCGCCTGAGATTGTCGGGCATGGTAGCGTTTTGGGCGAGGATCATCAGATTGAGCCGGACATATCTAAAATTACCACTGCTCGGGATACCTTCTCTTATATGGGCATAAGGTACGTTGACGGGCATTAACTTATTTTGGGATGACAAACTGCAGAAATGAAATCGGCGGCACAGCGGCGTGCTGACACCGGCAAGGAGGATGCCGGACAGTCAAAACATCAACGCGGTGATGATATAATTTCTAAACTTGCTGGCAACCGGTCCCAGCGCATCGTCTGGGACCGGTTGACGTTTAAATTTGATCCAGCACCTGTGCGGGCACGTCAAATGTCTCCGCAGCGGAGTAATTATTGGCGCTGGAAACGGAATCAGACAAAACCGTCTGAATTTGATCCAAAAGTTCACATTCTTCCATGCAACCTGGAAAATCCACTCTTGTCGGGCATGCTTTGCAAGGACTTTTCACAAGGTGGCCGATGTTGAAATCGAAATTGTGATTGTCTGCTGCTTTGTCTAACATTTCTTACACCTTATCATTTGAGGTTTTTGTTGCTGGCCTGGATTATGCCTGCCTTATAATCATCATATCGGTCCTCGGGCGTTGATCATTAGGATTATTTCAGGCAATCCGACTACATACCTATACAACTATCATGCCAATTTCGCTTATTTTTAAAATTACAATATTTTCGAATATTTATGAATTTAACGATATTTTAGACAGGCCAAATGTGACAAATGTTGTCAAAAATAATGTCAAAAAATTGTCAGTCGGGCAAAAAATTACCGATGAACGTTGAACCCTGAACCGGTTGGGGATATTAAAATCCCGACCTTGCTTTTTTCAGCAATCATGTTTAAAAGCAGAAAAATATTGAGCCTTTGCCGGTTGATGTCAATGTATTGAACAAACAGGGAGGTTTCTGGTGCTTACGGGTGCGGAAAACCGCTATTTTGAGAGGTACCAGCTGAAGGCAGCCATCAAGTTTGCCAGTTCAAAAAGTGCCGAGGTTTCGAATGCCACCATCATCAATTGCAGTGAAGGCGGCGCCTATTTTGAAGCTGATGCGGCACTCAAACCCGGAGCTCCGGTTTTTATTGCCGGCGCAAATGACAGCAAATTTTTCCGGGCAAAAGTCTTCTGGCGCCGGAAATTACGCCGTCCGGATATGAAGACCTTCGGGGTCGGAATTCAGTATTTAGATCCCATCTTCTGAAAATCCTAAAACCGCAAAAGACTGCTTGACCGATTCTCTTTTAAGCCCTGCCCCATTTGGGAAAATACCGACAGGACTCAGCATCCCCATCCCCAGCACAACCGGGGCCAAAAGATATTTCGGAGATGGGTTTTCGTTTCTTCAGCGGGCTCCCTGCTGTCGTCTGCGGCTTCGATTATACTGCTGGGCGCCGTCTTGATTTTGCATTTGCCACTTACGGTTTTTCTCTCGCAACTGGCGTTTTTCCTCCGGTGAAAGCATTTGCCATCGTTTTCGGTTTTCCTGCAAGCGCCTGCGCTGCTCCGGCGTCATTTTTTCATACCGGCGGCGACGCTCCCGGATTTGCTGTTTTTGCGCTTCGCTCAAATTTTTCCATCTTTGATACTTTTGGCGGATGACGCGCCGCTGGCCCTCGTCCAGATCCTTATAGCGCTGCCAGTTTTCTCTTATGCGCATCTGTTTTTCCGGCGGAAGGTTTTTAAAATGCTCATATTGATTTTTTATTCTGGCTTTCTGTTCCGGCGTCAACTGCTTCCAGCGTTTCAATCTTTCGCGATATTGATGCTTTTGCTCGGGGGAGAGGTTTTGCCATCTTTCCCGGGCTTGCGACACGTCCTGCGCATTCTGGGCCAAATAGCGATGAGAGCGAGCGCTGTCATCAACCGCCTGCCGTCGCTGCGCCCGATATAAAATATGGGCCTGCTCCGTTGCCCCGGCATCTTGTGGGATGTCTGTTTGGATGGCATGGGAATTCGGGCACAACAGACTGCCGACCATCAGTATTGCCGGAATAAACGGCATCATATGAACTAACCGTCGCTTAGATTTCATCTTCATCCCCTATTTCTGACATGGTTTCCAGCAGATCAATATCCTCTTCTAATAAATCTAAATTTTCTAAAATTTCTAAAATTTGAATGATTTCTAAATCATCATCTGAAATTTCATCTTCCTGGGCGAAGCCGGCAACCCCATGCGCAAAGAGAAATATCGCAATTCCAGAGATTATTTTTTTTAAAAACATGAAAGCGCCTGTTTACTGAATTCACATTTATAGGGTCATAAGATTATAAGGTTTCAAGACCGCTCAGGTTTTCGATGATTTCAAAATCCGAAAAAAAATCTAATTCGTGGATAACCTCATAATGTTCCGCCAGATCGATGTTGGCGACCATCTCCATTTCGTCTTCATCAAGCTCAGCCAAAACAGCTGCTTCGTTCGGCTTTTGCAGATACTGCACCGTGGCGATCATACTGATCAGCACAACGATGACCGCCCCGGCCAGTGCCGGAACCCAGCGCCGCTGCAAAAAAACTGCCTGAAGATTCTGATATATTTTGGCATGCCAGGGCATCTGCGCGTCAACGGATTGCCAGAAACGGGCCAGATAATTGGGATCCGGTTCGACTGCTTTTATCTCACCAAGCAGATCCCATGACTTTTCGATCGCCCGGGCTTCCGTCCGGCAATCCGTGCAGTTTCGCAGATGCGCCTCGACCTGCTGAGTATTGGCGGCACCGAGCTCATGATCTAAATAAAGCGGGATTAATTTTTTTATTTCGTGACATTCCATGGTTCTATGTCTCCAATCTTTTAAACACCCGATAAACCAAAAAGTTTCGCATAAATGGAAGACCCTCTGTGAGCTTTGTGCCTGCGTGGTGTAAAAAGTATTTCAAGCATAGCAAAATATACATTTTGGGCTGCCTAATCCAGATCGATGGTGCCGGCCAATTTGTTTTTGAGATTCACCTTGGCGCGGCTTAAAAGTGATTTTACAGCCTTGTCGGTCACATTCAGTGTTGTGGCAATTTCAGCGTAAGAAAAACTATCATAACGTCTTAAAATAACAGCTATTCGTTGATTTTCAGGCAAGCCATTGATCGCGGCCTGGATCAGTGCCTTTTTCTCCTTCTGAAGAAGTTCCCTGGCAGGATCGGCCTGCGGATCGGAAATCTCTTTTTTTAACACACGCGCATCGGTCATGATGGGCTCATCCAATGATATCATTTGACCCCGATTCCGCCGCAACTCATTTAAACAGGAGTTTTTGGCGATGGTATACAGCCAGGTTTGAAACTTTGAGCGGGGTCGATAGCGCCGGGCACTTTTATAGATCTTCATAAATACGTCCTGGGTAAGATCTTCGGACAGCTGTCGGTTGCCCAAGAATCGATAGACAAAATTCAGGATGCGCGCATAATATTTGCGCATGAGAATTTCAAAGGCATCCCGATCGCCTTTTTTTACCTCAAGCATGCACCTAACGTCCGGATCCGCTAAGAATGAGGTTTCTTTTTGTTTGCGAAATCGCATAGGTTCAATGCACCCTAACCCATCACACCGCTGCAGATCTCAGACAGAATGAACTGCTGAAATTTTATTTGATACCCATATCATAAAAGTCATCAACTTTAATCCGGACGAGTTCAAATCAATCGCTTATAAAATCACAAAGCACACAAAGCGCACTAAAAGCGTGATGCATTCAATTATAGAACGCAGGTTTATGCAGCGCTATCAAAAAATGAGCGTGAAAAATTCAGGTTCTTTGATCACTCCCCCATGATTTTCAGGCAAGACCGCAGATGCGTCCATTTGATAACTGCCAACTGGCGTGCTTTAAATTCAATTTTGGGGAAGCCTGACAGCTAAGCCTCTGAGGAATCGGAGACGGCGAGCGTGTCGAGGGTCTGGTGCGGGTGGCGTTTTTGGTCATATTGGGAAAGGAAAAGGCCAATGCTCAGGGTGAAAAGATGAACAGCGAAGAAAAAAAACAACACCCCATCTTTGGCGTTCCACCCCAGAAGCAAAAAAATAACAGCACTCATTGCCAACCATTTAATTTTCATCGTTCTTCTTTCATTTCCCCCGTGTTATTTTCTCATTGGAACAAAATTGCTCCTGTGAGTATTATCGGCTGCTGTGCAACTATCTTTAGTCATTTCCGCCCACGAACCGGCCGCGCATCGTCCACTTGGGCTCCTATGGGGTCATGCCGCAAGACTTATCAGTATTCCAAATCGGTATGCTATAATAATTTAGTTCAAGTCTGGCCTGCTCCGGGCCGATATAGGACTATACAACCGTTTTAAGAGAAATTGGAAATTTAATACCTTTATATTTGAGGGCAGCATGAAAAAAGAGATTGAGACCTTTATTAAGGATTTGAAATCGAATAAAAAACTGGACACGTTTGATGAGGCATCTACCAAACAGGCGGTGGTCCTGAGATTGTTTTCATTTTTAGGCTGGGACATCTTCAACGTCGATGAAGTCTATCCGGACTATTCCGTTAATTCTCACAGCGTCACCTATGCCCTGCGAGCCAAGAACGTCAGTAAAATATTCATTGAAGTCAAGCGGGTCCAGGAAAAATTGGATCATTATCAGAAGCCTTTGCTGAACTTCGCATCCAGCGAAAATGTGGACATCTCAATTTTGACCAACGGCGTCCTTTGGTGGTTTTATCTGCCGAGATCAGCCGGAAATTCACAGGAAAAATGGTTTTATTCAGTCGACCTGTTAAAACAAAAAGAAGATTCCTTTGTTCCGCAATTAATCGATTTGCTCAGTAAAAATAAAGTCGTCAAGGGCCAGGCATTAAAGGCGGCCAAGGTCCTGAACCAGAATAAAAATCAAAAAATAGCATCAAATGTAATTCCTGAGGCCTGGAACAAGATCATCTCCCAGCCCAATATGATATTTGTGGAACTATTAAGAGAGAGTACTGAAAAAATTTGCGGTTGCAGGGTTGAAGCAAAGATGGTTGAACGATTTTTAGAAAAACATTTAGACAAATTACTGGTCACCAACCGTCCGACAGCCAACTCGGCACCTCCTCCGAAAGTGATTGAAGTTTCAAACCTCGAAAAAAAATCGGCACTAAACGTTTCGGACGTTTCTGCGCCGGAGAAAAAATCGGCACTAAACGTTTCGGACGTTTCTGCGCCCAAGCCCCAAAAAACATTAAATAAACCGGAAAGCTACATCGACAAAGAAATCAAATCATACACGTTTAACGGCAAAACCAATCCGGTCCGCTACTGGGAAGATCTGCTGACCGGCCTTTGCGACTATTTTGCAGCCATCCATTCGAAGGATTTTGAAAAAGTTCTGTGGATTTCAGGCGAGGATAAAACCTATTTCTCCCGTTACTCGGATCAATTGCGGATCCCTGAAAAAATTAAAGGTTCAGATATCTATGTCGAAACCAAACTGGGCCCGGATGAGATCGTAAAAACCTCCAGAAGCCTGCTGAGCGAATTTGGTTACGAACCCGCTGAATTATCCATAACGGCGAAATGACGCATCGGGTTGTAAGAATCGATTTTGACGGGACACTAAAGCGGCCCAGGTATCGTATCGTCTGACCCATCCCACTGCCCTTCCTTCTCCTGTAGCGCATCTTTGATCTTGACAAATTGAGTTCAGAAGATGAACTTAAAGTAAAAATTGCGGGTTAACAATATCAAGCTTTGATTGCACTTTCCCTAAAAGCACTCGACAATGAAAAAGACATATCTCTTCTATGATATCGAAACGACCGGACTGAATAAAGCCTTTGACCAGATTCTGCAGTTTGCCGCAATCCGCACAGACCGGCAGCTGAATGAGATTGAACGATATACGCTCCGGGTTAAGCTGCGCCCGGATGTGATTCCATCGCCCGGCGCAATGATTACAAAATCCATGAATTAATGAACCAGCGCGAAACCATCAGTCTGGGATATAACTCCCTGGGCTTTGATGATGAATTTTTACGGTTTTCATTTCATCGCAATCTGCTGCCTCCCTATACCCATCAGTTCCAGAACGGCTGCCGCCGCATGGATCTGCTCCCCATAGCCGTTATGTTCTGGCTCTACAAACGGGAGGTCATCAACTGGCCCCAAATTCAATCCAAGCCGTCTTTGAAACTGGAACATATCCGGGAAGCCAATCAGCTGGCCAGCGGCCCCGCGCATGATGCCAGCGTCAACCGTTGAGTTGGCCCGCAGGTTTTTCAAAAACCAGAAAATGTGGAACTATCTGATGGGTTATTTTGAAAAAGAGACGGATGTGCATCGGATCGCCGATATTCCGGCAGACTTTCAAAGTGCACTGGGCGAACACCGCAGAGGATTGATGGTGAGCAGTGAATATGGCCCCCGCCAAATGTATCAAATCCCCGTGCTGTCCATTGGAAACTCGATCCCCTATCCAAATCAAACCCTGTGGCTGCGGCTTGATCTGCCGGAACTCAGAGAAACAAGGGCCGACGCCATGGCTGAAACCACATGGATCGTGCGCAAACGATATGGCGAACCCGGAATTTTACTGCCGCCCAATAATCGTTATATGAAGTTTTTAGGCGATGACCGCAAGTCCGTCATTGCTGAAAATCTAAACTGGTTGCAGGCCAACCCCTCAAAATTTCAGAAAATTGCAAATTATCACCGGAAATACACAAGAAGCCATCGCCAAACGCCTCAAAAGCCCGGATGCCCGCACGCTGGCCGTCCGATTGCTCTGCCGAAATTATCCGCAGCAGATATCGCCGGATTTGGCCGCTGAATTTGAGGCCTACATGGGCCGGATAAACCCGGCCCGTGAAGACAATGCCATCGTCGATTACCGGGAGGTGCCCCGGACGACACCATCAGCCGCGCTGGCAGAAATCGGGCGCTTCAAAAAATCCGGCAACCTCGACAGCCAACAGAAGAAATTATTGGATGATCTGCAAAATTATATAAAAAACAATTTTCCAAAGAGAAAAGCAGGCAAACAATTGTCGATTGGCGATCAATTCTAAGAGATGGATCAAAAATGGTTCAGGGCGATTGCAATAATGATAGGGGTCTTACGCCAAGACGCAAAGACGCCAAAGGCCTTTTTAAATATAATTCTTAGCGACTTTGCGTGAGCATTCAGAAAAGGCGGACTATTCTTCAGGCGCATCCGGTATTGTTAGATCCACACCGATTTGGCGCGCTTTGGCGATGCGCTCTAAATCGACCTGGACCTGATTGAAATCGTCATATCGGAGGCCGGGATCGCGCTGGCAGGATTTGATGATGAAGCGCCGCAGACCTTTGGGCAGATCCGCAACGCTTGCCTCCGGATCCGGAATATCATGATTCAGATGCATTTCCTCCAGGGCCTGCGCATCTTCCTCGGGAAACGGTCTCCGCCCAACAAGCATTTCATAAGCGGTAATACCCAGAGCAAAGATGTCGGTGCGCTGATCCATCGGATCACCTCGAATCTGTTCCGGTGCCATATAAGCCAGGGTACCGAAAGAGTTGAAATCATGCGTCCCGATCGGGCAGGCCAGCCCGAAGTCCAGAATTTTTAATTGATCGTCTCGCTGGATGAGGAGGTTTGAGGAATTGACATCGCGGTGGATAATGCCGCGGCTGTGCGCATATTGAAGGCCGGAACCGATTTGAATTAAATAGTGGACGGCTAAACCTGGCGGAATGATTTTCAGGCGTTTGAGCATTTTATTCAACGTTTCGCCTTCAAGATATTCCATG
>WOR8_10009334_pt1 | contig 13360 bp, 5 predicted proteins | sample DeeMarSeWOR38_10_FD_19890 | JGI IMG/M metagenome (IMG submission 19890) | reverse complement strand
TTCATTATTGTTAAAATTGATATTTTGACATTTATTTTATCACAGCGAATTTACCAATAAATTCGCCCACATCCGGTGCATCTACCTGATAAATATAGACTCCAAACGATATTGATAATCCGTCTTTTGTCAGCATATCCCAGTGAGCAGCACCATCATTTAAGTCACTTTCATGTTCAATCGTATCGACCAGTTCGCCGTTTATCGTAAAGATCCGGATTGTACATTTATTGGGCAAATGTGTAAAGTGAAGTGACCTTGGACCGCGACCACTGTTATAGGGATTTGCCGGTTCCCAGGCAGCTGTTGCTACATATGGATTCGGCACAACTTTTATATTTTCCATATCAATCTTGGCCTGTTCATTATCTATTCTGGCAGCCGAAGCTTCAAAGCGGAACAAATCCGAAGATAAAAACGGCTTCTTTATTAAAACTGTCGCTTCATCACCGACTTCCGGGATCCTGAATCCGGTAGTCGCGTTTGTATCCGGTTCAGATTGCAGATAAAAAGTCCAGGTATAGATAAGCGAATCTTCCGTATTAGGTTCCAAAAAGACGATCCTGTCTTTGAAAGCCCCTCTTGCTGAAAGCATACCGGGTTCGCCATAGGTGACGTCAAGTTCAATAAAGCCAAAATCGATATACCGGTCAGCACTGACATTAAATACTCTGAAATTGACCGGTGCAGCCGGAAAGTCATTTCTGCCCAACGAAAAGGCAAGAGATGTATCCACTCCTACATCACCAAATTCTACGAAATAATCGTTGGGTCGTGGCTCACCCTCAATACCTCCCTGAAAGACAAATTTTTCGAAGGCAAATTTCGGAATTTCATCCGTGTTCCATACTGATTTTTCTCTATCCAGATCAACACGATCTTCATTTTCGAATATTAACCGAAATCCATCTGTAAGTGGTTGTTCAAAATCCGGATCGTCGATATTCGGAAAAATATCCTGGCTCTTGTTTACAAGGGTATCCCCCGTTGTCGAATCGACCAGTGTCCAGCTGAGAGTTGTCAATGTATCCTGTTCTTCTCCCAGTCTCAGCGTATCTTCAAAGGTGATGTGATAGATATGACCATCTTTAATCTCGTTAAAATCTACAATATCATAAAAGATCTGACCGGTTGTTGTGCCCTGAATCAGATCAATTTCACCAAGTGAAGCCGGCACAGCCCCGGCAGCAGGTGCCTCAGGTGTTATCTGGACAACATTTTGACCGGTTATCACTTCACCATCGGCTTGCAGCGAAATTCGAATGGGACATTCCGTCGGGATTATCTGACCTGCAGGGAATCCATGATCATATGAGGTAATTGCATAATAGTAGGTAAAACCGTTTTGTACAGATTCATCGACCCAGGAATGCCGTAATCCGGAATTATCTCCCAGATAAAAGTTGGCACCGTTCAGTCCGATCGAATCCAGACCGAAATAATTATTGACAATATCAAACTGAGCAATCGGTGATTTAAAAACCAGAACACCAAAAGCATCCGTAACATTCAACGGATCCTCAAAGGCCGGATCCGTTGCCCGGTAAATACGATAGCCCTCGAAGTCATCACCGTTCCCACCGATGTTGGCGATATAGTCATCAAAAGAACTTTCAGCGATATCATCCCAGTAGAGTGTAACCTTATTATCACCGGCAACGGCGTTGAGAGTTGGTATCAGCGGTGCGTTGGCAAACTGATAATCATTCAGATATGTCTCCAGGGCTCGACGTCTCTTGTCCAGTACATTCCGTTTACGAATTTCACCACCGGGATCCGGTACAGGGCCATTACCGAGAATGACTGCCAGAGCAATCGGCTCCACCTGTCCGGCCTTTAGGGGGAAGAAACTGGAACTGACAAACAGATCATACTCACCTGGTACGACCTCCTGAGGATCATAAAATTTTCCGGGGATCATAAAATTAAACCACATCTCAGCGTCGCTGTTAATATTCAGTCCGCCGGCAGGAATATAATCGGCATTGGTGATACCGATCTGATCTGTTTCCGAAACGTCAGTTACATCTACATTCGGTTCACCAGGAAAATTTGTACCGGCACCACTGGTCGGAGCGCCATCCCCTTCACCGGGATCCCCTGTATCGGCGACACCATCCAAACCGACATCATCCGTAATTTCATCCCAGTCTTCATCGTTGTCAATTCCATCATTACGGGCCTCATCGATCATCTCGTCGATTCTTTCATCAATAAATTCATCGACGGCACCGTTGCCGTCATTATCAATCCCATCGGCATATTTTTTACCGAGATCTTCTGCTTTCAAATCATAAAGGATTATGCCGTTACCAACCACATACCGGTTATAATCATCGGAAGCTGCCTGGTCGATCATTGCCTGTGTAATCTCAGGGCTGTCCTCTTCACCATTATCATTATTATCGATATTATCTTTGAAAGCCTTCCCTTCATCACCGTTTTCGACCATTAATAAGTGGACAAGGCCATTTTGAATCGGATCATTTTGCGGATTTGGAGGCCAGCGTTTCCATATATCGTTTTGCACATGTGTCACCATTTCGCTGGTCACAACCGGGCTGCCCTCTTCACCATTATTATTGTCATCCATATAATCCGCATAACCGACACCAATCTGCACATTCTCTCCTGTACCAAAGGGTATATGGGTTTGATTTTCATCGATCAGTCCATTACCATTATCGTCGATAAGATTGGTTGGATCTTCACCCTCGATCATTTCTTCTGTGATAACCTTGCCGATTAAGATCGGATTATCTTCAATATCTGTCGGTGGGATAAATTCTTCACCATCGCCATCGTTATCGATTCGGTCTACAGCATTACCCGGCGTTTCCAAAAAGGCCACACCAACAATACCGACAGGATCAGAACCAAATTCCGGAGCGCGGTGATCCTGGTCCCGGCTCCAGGCAATATCTTCAAAAAGATCAAATTCAGAAATATCATCCTGGGAGTCACCGTTACCTCCGACAAAATCAGCGTGCCAGATCGTAACGCCGACTTTTTTGATTTCTTTCGTTCCGTCATTTTTTACAAAATGGAGAAGATAGACAACATCCTCTACCAGCACCTGTGACCATGCCAGAGCACGAACATCGAGGATTATACCCAATCCTTTTCTGTTGAGATCTGTTGTATCAGGGAAATAAAAATCGTAGCGATCATAATTGTCATCAGCGGCGCGATAGAACAGTTCCTGATCGGCGTTAAACTGATCTTTACCAAAATAACCGTTCCATTTTCCACGCCAGCCCGGATCAACCGGATCGTTTTCTTTGTCGGGCCAGGAGGCAGGCCAGGTATCTCGCTCTACGCTGTTAGCCAGGGTCTGGTCATCAAGAGGTAGGCTCTGATTAAAATAACCGGGAACAGGTTCAAAATTCCAGCTGGCTCCGGCCTGGGATTCACGGTAGTTACAGACGTCGATAATCCGTTGCAGATTACCATTATCATCCGTCACTTCCCCACCAACAAATATACCGGTTAAAGCAAGATACACTTTACCGGTGTTTTTTGGCCATTCGTAAGGTGTCTGAACATTAATTGGAAATTCACCGCCTTCACGACCGGTCTGACCGTGGTTGAAAATGGACGTGCGAACCTTGTTCCCTTCCAATTGTGCCTGGCGGCGCACAGAAGCATCAGCCCTCTCTTTACTGGGAACATGCCGTTGTTGCGCCATTGAGCCGGAAATCAGAATGAGAATCAAGCAACCTGTAAAAAATTTTAATAAGTTCATTTTCATGGAGATAACCCTTATTTAACGTTTTAGAATAACCATTCGATACCTAATTGCACCCGCCGTGGCGCAAAATAATGCCAGGGGTAAATCAGGTAGTCCTCAAAAGAATGGCCTCTGCGTTCATCCTCTTCTTTATTTCTGTACTGAACTGTAAAATCCGGTTCCCCGGTATCTGTAAAAACATTGCTGACGACTTTGTCATCCAGCAAATTGAATACTTTGACAAAAGCCTTTAATTGAAAATCTGAAATTGTAAATACTTTAAAGAGATTGAGATCGACAACAAATTGATCAGGACGTGTGGCGCTGTTCCTTAATGGTGCGGAACTGATACCACGATCCGAAGAATATTGTGTAATTTGTGGTGTAAACGGCAGCCCGCTGCCATATCTCATTAACAGGATTGTACCCCAGGACGGTCCTCCTACATTAAATGAAAAGTTCAACAGGTGTGTTTTATCCCAATCCATCGGAAGCAAAAAGATAGTTGGCTCGTTATTGCCGCGCGCGTTATTAAATTCTTCCTCAGGTGTTGAATTACTTCCTTCCGCTATCTGGAAGGTATAATTCAAATTGAATCCCCAGTGATCACTGAAATTTTTCTTAAACGTGATAGTCAAACCACGAACATTGGCATAATCGCGGTTAACATAAAGAGCATAAGGGACAAGATTGGCTGTTGAAAAGGTCTGCGACGTCACCCAGTCACGGACATCCCGATAGAAACCGGTAACATCAACAAGATATAGGCCACTAAATTCCTGCTTTAGACCCAATTCATACATAACTGTTTTCTGCATTTCGAGGTCGGGATTACCATATACATCACCCGGGCTACCTGTCTCAGGAACTTTATAATCACTGCGGTTAAACAAATACTGGAATGAGGGAATCTGTACAAAGTGACCATAAGAGAAGTGAATAACCCCGGTCGCACTGATGGGATAAGCAATACCGAAGCGTGGACTGAGATAGGTCTTTGGTGTTGCATCTTTTCGATAAAATGGTTCTCTCTCTTCAACGGTCAAAGAGTCCATTTCAGGTCTGAGTGGAATCAGGATATTTGGATCACGCGTATCGACTAAGACCTGACTATTAGAGTTAAAGTAATCAAAACGTAATCCAATGTTTATAATCACTTCATCAAACTCGATTTTATCCTGGATATAAGCCGCGAACTGATAGGGCTCCCTTTTAAATTTATTGCGACTGGTCGCTGTTACAGGTGGTATATATGGAATAAACGGATCGCCGGGTACATGGTCAGGTGATTCTATCAGGTTATAATCATCCAGGTCCAGGTAGTGGAATTTTCCCTCTCCACCAAATTTAACCAGATGACGGCGTGAGACCTGACTGGTAAAATCAAAATAACCTGAATAAGTTTGAGTTCTTCTCTCAAAACGGTGAAGATTAGTTCCAACCTGACGCCACATTAAATCGACCGGCTGGATCAATGAATCCGGATGGATGTATCTTGGATCCTGAGTATCTTCATACAAATACTCCTTGAATTTTGCATCAAAGCCCGAAACCATCACTTTATAAAAACTGGAAGCGGAGATCGTGTGGGTTAAGGAAGCACTGCCGGTGTAGTTGTCATAGAATTTGTTGACATTGCCATCAGGGGTCCATTTCCATTCGTGTGCATAATCCTGATACTCACGGGTGCTCCCCAGACCTTCAATTAAAAACTTAATTTGCGGTGTAATGTACCAGGCTAACTTTGCCTGCCCCATAATTCTTTCGTTCTGGTTCATTGGGACGGCTTTGCCGTCACCTGGTGTACCATCGGTTTGAAAATTATTAAAACCGTATAAGTACCCTTCCGAATTGTAATAGCGGGCCATAGCAAAAAATGTCACTTTGTCATTGGTGAAAGGTATGGGACCGCTCAAACTTCCTTGAAAATTAGTAGTGGGATTGAAGGCATTAACATTGGGGAAGATATCGGTATTATTACTGACATAATCTTCTCCGAAGGCCATGATCGAACCTTCTAGACTCTTTGATCCTTCTTTGGTGACCACATTGATAATCCCTGACATGGCATCACCGTATTCCGCATTAAAGGTTCCACTAATGACCTGCAGTTCCTGAATCGAAGAATTGTCAATTTCTACTCCAACCGAATTATCGTATGAGTCACGGTTGGAGACACCGTTCACCTGATAATTGATCTCTTCCGTTCGGCCGCCGCGGATATGTATACCCCCATCCGCGTCAGTCGTGACACCTGCCTGAAGCTGAATGACCTCGTACACTTCATTCACCGGTAATACTTCGATCTCCTCGGATGAGACCAGAGCCTGAGATGAGGTAATGTCTTTCTGTAACAGGGGACGTTCACCCTCGACAACTATCACTTCTTCCAGTTCCAATGTCTGAACAGAAAGCTGAAAATCTTCAGTAGTGGTTAGATCGATTGAAACGGATACTCCGGTACGTTTCTGGACCTGATAACCGATATAGTCCGCTATCAGTGTGTATTTACCGGGGGGTACATTTAAAATCAAATAGTAACCATCCAGATCGGTTGTAGCGCCAAGACTGGTTCCTTCCAGATAGACATTGACACCAATCAGTGTTTCCTCGGAACTTGCGTCAATAATCCTTCCGACAATTTTTCCAGTTGTACTGGCCATCAGGTTGCTTAGGAGCAACGCAAGGAATAATACAGTAACAATTTGAATATACTTCATAAATCACCTCTTCCTTTCCTGAATGTTAAAGGTGAATTATCTTTATGTCTTATAATATCAGGTTATCCTTTCCTAAAATATTTGGCCCGCTGTAGCGGGATAACAATTCCAGCAACTACAAAATTCTTTTCTATAAAATTTGCCGGTTTTCAACCGAGATACTATCCAAAGCACAAATCTAAAAACCTAGTTTTGTTTTTCGTTGCGTCGCTGCGAGAAATCAAATTTCGATTCGCCGCTGCAAGAAACGCCTGGTTACTTTTCAGTTATATTTTAGAACAGGTATACTGGCTACGCGATCCTCGTCGATCGTGATTGTATGCTGACTTCTTAGATTATCAAGATAGTCCTGAATACTTTTTGATCTTTGTTCCTGTTTTAGAACCGCTTGTATACCCTCTCGCACCTCTTCAAAAGTAAGCGGTCTTTGCTCTTCCCGTGCGATAACACGGGCAATCATATAAAAATTATTGATTTCAAAAGGGCCAATGACTTGATTGAGTGGGGCATTTTTAAACGTTTCTTCAAACTCTCCAAATCTGGAAAGCGGTACAAGCGGTGAAACTCCCACTGTTTGCTCAACATCTTTTCTTAAAGAATATTTCCTGGCCAGTTCTGTAAAATTTTTCCCCCTTTGCAATTCATTGATGATATTACCGGCATCAGATTTTGAAAGTACAATAATATCCTGCACCTGTATTTGCGTTTCCCGCACAAACTCCTTTTGATGCTTTTCATAATAGGTAATAATTTCAGATTCCGGAATTTCTATTGCCTGGTAGATATCTTGATATTTCTGTTCAATCAGATTTGTGGCAACCCATTTTTCATATTTTTCAAGAAATTGCTCATCCTTATCATAGCCTTTTTCAACGGATCTTTTGATCAGTTCCTTCTGGACAACAATACCCCGAAGAGCAGCTCGCAAATGTTCCGTATTTCTAATTTTGCTGCGGGTTGACGCTGGCAATTTTTGAATTTCTTCGATAGCCTGGTCGATGGTCATTGATCCGGCGTTACTGGTTAAAACAATAAAATCCTGTTTCAGATCATTTGTTCCATCTGATCCTTTTAATACCTGTTGATCTGTATTGGATATTATATTCATCATCTCTTTTAGCGCGGATTCTTCAATTCTAATATCCGTTTCCTCGGCAATGGAGGCAGTAACACTCCGTTTCATTTGACTGCTTTTGCGAATACGTACCAAACGTAACAAAGACGCTTTTTTCCGGTTAAACTCATCTTCAGTCAGAATCGGATTGCGGAATCGATCTTCCACTTTTATAATACTGTAGCCGTATGCAGTGCGAACCGGATTGGAAATTTCACCTATCTTGAGAGAAAAAGCCGCTTCTTCAAAATCCGGATCCATATCTCCCCATCCAAAATAACCCAGATTTCCGCCATTATTAGCCAGCTTTTTATCGGTAAAGACCAGAGGGGCCAGTTGATCAAAGGTAAATCCTTCCATTAATTGAGCGAAGAGCTGATCCGCTTCCTCTTTGTTCGACGCGTAGAGATGACGGGCACTGATCTGTTCATTGACCCTTACAAATTCTTCTCGTAGCTCCTCATCCGAGACATCTATTTTTTGATAGACCTCCTTTTCTTTATAAAAGGCAAGAAGAACCTCTTTCCAGATCTGCTCTTTTTTATTTATAAATTCCGGATCCTGCAAAATGTGCTGATTATCTTCTACTTTTAAGAGAAGCACTTCATTTACCATATTGTCGATCATCTGCCGGCGTGCCAGCATATTATCCTCCACGCCTGTTGAGAAAAGAAAATTACTATACCGTTCCACATACTCTGATTCAGTCACTGTAAACTGATTTACCCTGGCGATTACCGCCTCATTTTTATCATTTATATTACAATGCCAAAAAACTGTTAAAATCGCTGTAAGGGTGAATACAAAAGTGTATCTTGTCAATCAGAACCTCAATGTCAATCCCTCTTATTTTGTCATCCCCATCGAATTCCCCCTCTCTTCTCAAGAGAGGGGGCCAGGGGGTGAGTTCCTCTCGCGACGACGCAACAAACAATCTTAATTGCTACTGCGGTATCAGGATAGCACCACTTTTTCGGGTGAGTTCGATACCCAGGGCTTTATCATTCACCTGATATAAATTACCATTTAACACATCTTTATATTCTGATTCAATGACTGTTATCGTAACCGATTGTTCCTGATCAGAGTTATTGTATAACAGATAACCATGATCATCCCCGGCTGTTCTCTTTATAGCGATAACATCATTTTCGTCATCGGTCAGTACAAACTTCCAATCACCATTCATCAGGATCTGATGGTCTTTGCGAATCTGAATCAGATTTTTATAATAATTGAATAAGTCATGGTCATAGGCAACCTGATCAGCCGGTCGAGTTTTATTCGGCGGAGCGGCTACCTCGGTTTCATATGTCATATCCGGCCATACCATGGGTTTGCGCTCACAGGGATCATCAGCACCCCACATACCGGTCTCACCGCCATAATAGATCATTGGTGCACCGGGAGCGGTCATTTGAAAAAGGACAATCAATCTGACAATATCCATTTCTTTTTTATCCGGCTTTCGTACATCATACCCCTCATCCCACCAGGAAATATGTTTATCATAAAAACGATCGGGATTGACAACATTGGAAGCAAGCCGATCGGTATCATGGGAATCCATCAGATTTAGAAGAATATAGTTATTATAGTCGGGAATGGTAGACCAGATCTGATTGAGATATTCTGCAAACTCACTTGCGCTGCGTCTGGTCTGTTTATCGATAAAATAACTGGCGACAGCATGGGACCAGCGGTAATTCATCGTCCCGTCAAACTGATCTCCCTGCAACCAGGGAGATGGATCCATCAGCACTTCATTTTCCCAGTCATCCCAAAAAAGTTCTGCAGTAATATACGCACGCGGATTAATCGATTTGACATATGTTCTGAAATCCTTCCAGAATGGATGACCAACCATTTCAGCCACATCAAGACGCCAGCCATCGATACCGTCCGATGGATTACCATCGCCATCAGGATCCATCCAGCGTTTGACGATCTGAAAGATATGTTCCCTGGGACCGCTGACGATACCGGTAGAGTCTTCCCTGAATTCAGGCAATTCCTTTACACCAAGCCAGCCTTCATATTCAAATTCGTTTTCTTCCGTTGCCGGATCGTCATATTGTTTGATGGTAAACCAATCCTTATAGGCTGATTTTTCTCCATTCCTTTTCACATCGTCAAAAGCCCAGAAGGTAAGACCCACATGGTTAAAGACACCATCGATGATCACCCGGATATTTTTGTCGTGGGCTTTCTCAAGAAGTTCCAGAAAAAGTTTATCGGCGGTTGTCCATTTCCAGCTAGAAGGATCATCAAAATCTTCCGTAGCGATCAGTTCCTTATCTTTTTGAGGATCGGGACCAAAATTGTCATCGATATGGTGATAGTAGGTGGCGTCGTATTTATGAAGTGATGGAGATTCGAAAACAGGGTTGAGATAGAGAGCGGTAATACCCAGGTCAGACAGGTAATCCAGTTTGTCGATAATTCCCTGGATATCACCCCCGTAACGTCTCAACTGGGCATTGTAACCAAATCCTTCACCATTTTGCTCTTCCCAGGGCTGAAGCCGATACCAGTCGGATGTCCAGGGATGTACCTGCCAGACAGTGACCTCTGCATGGGGCCAGGAACCTTTTAAATCGGGAATTTGCGGATCATTGGAAGGATCGGCATTTCGAAATCGTTCGGGAAATATCTGGTAAAAAATGGCATTTTTCACCCATGCCGGGTAGGTACGTTCCTTGTCTGTTACTTCCGTTTCAGTCTTTTTTTGACAGGAAAAATTGAGCACCGCCGCACAAAAAAAGACAACGATCATCACCAGTTTCATAAGTCCGATCATTGGTTTAAGGGGTAGTAACTCTAAAATAAGTGACTGATTGTAAGATATTTTTTTGAACATGTCAAGCTAAAAGTGAAAATGTCCCCCGTTTTTGTGAAAAAAGTGGTTTAATATAGGATGTTTTACGGACAATTTTAGTGACATTTGTCAAATTTTGAGCAGCGGTCCATGCGATTGTCGTTTAATCATATCAACTTTCTTCAAAACCTAAAATTGATTAATTTGCATCATGAATCGAAAAGCACTTTTTATAATCATCACCATTCTTATCCCAATACTCTTCTTTGTTCTGCTGGAGTTTTTTCTTCGTCTTGTAGGCGTTGGAGATCCTTATGACCTGTTTATCGCTGACGGCGATCGCTGGCAGATCAACCGGAATGTTGCCTCCAAATACTTTACGCAGCGGGACATAGCCATACCGGAATTGATTGAACAGAATTTTTCACAAAAAAAAGACACGAGCACCTTCAGAATACTCTGCCTTGGTGGATCAACCACCGCCGGTTTTCCTTATGAAGTTAATATCAATTTTCCTTATTTTATCAAAACACGACTGAATTATCTCTATTCTGATAAATCCTTTGAAGTGATCAATCTTGGCATATCAGCCGTAAACAGTTTTACGGTTCTTGACCTGGCTCCGCAAATGAAGGTTGTCAATCCTGATCTGATCCTCATCTACATGGGACATAATGAATTTTATGGTGCATTCGGTGTTGCATCTTCAGAATATACATCACTCAACCGTTCGTTCATCAAATTTACCCTTGCTCTAAGACAGGTACGTTTGTATCAGATCCTCAGTAATCTTTATCAGGCACTTCTTCCTGATAAAGAAGGTGAGCGGGGCGGTTTGATGCAGGAAATGATTGCTCAACACCTGATCGACCGTGAAAGTGAAGAATTTAAAGGCACCCTGGTAAATTTTGAGGAAAATCTGAAAGAGATCTTTGAGATCTTTGAAAAAGATAAAATTCCGGTGATCATCGGTACGGTGGTCAGTAACCTGGCCGGTCAACCTCCCCTGCAGGATCTGGCATCCGGGAATGTCAACCCCAGTGAGGCAATGCTCAAATATCGCAAAGGCCGGGAGTATTTTGATGCAGGAGACCTTGAGAATGCGAGAATATTCTTGACGGAAGCCCGTGATCTGGACAGGATGCGTTTCCGCGCCCCCAGTGAAATGAATCCTATTATTCTCAAAACTGCGCAGAATTTTCGCATTCCAATAGCTGAGGTAGAAGCACTATTTATCCGAAGCTCTCAAAACAGGGTTCCGGGTAATGAACTTTTTCTTGAACATCTGCATCCTAATCCCTCTGGCTATATGTTGATTGCCAGGGCGTTTGTTGAAGCCATTAGCAAAACAAATATGCTGCCAAAATCAAGGATGCTTCCCCAGCCGGAAAGAGGATATTTGACTGCCGCCGGTTTTACCCTCCTTGACCAGGTGATTGGTGATCTCAAGATAGAGCAACTGGTCAAAGAATACCCTTTTAATGGCCGCTCTGAGTTTAAACCGATCGAGATTGAAGATAAAAAGATCAGAGAAATCGCCCTTGAACATGTCAAAAAGAAGATCCTCTGGGATGAGGCACATTATCGACTTGGAGATCAGTACCTGAATGAAAATGAACCTTACAAGGCTCTGGCGGAATATCGCGCCGTTTCTATTGCTTTTCCCGATCTGTTCACACCTTATTATAAAGTAGGTAAAGTAGCGGTTGCTGTGGAAAATTATTATCAGGCGGAACGAAATTATAAAAAGGCAATTGACATCAATCCTGACGGACATTTTCTGTATGCAAAACTGGGCGTTGTCTTGATTGCGCGGAAAAAATTTGAGGAAGCGCAGGACACACTGGAAAAATTGATAGAAAAGGAAAATGTAAAATCGACACTTTCCGATCAGGAAATGATTGAAGTAAGGTATCTTCTGGGGCTGGCCTACGCACAGAATAAGCAGTTAGAGAGGGCGAAAGAGGTGCTCGTTCAGGTGTTGGCGGAAAGTCCCGGTCACACCAAGGCCAAAGATCTCTTACGTCAGATCGAAGTATACAAGGGTGATGAATAGACAACAATAAATCGGATTGTCCACGGATTACACGGATTTGCACGGATTTTTATAGCTAGGTTATTGGTTAACAAAATAATCGCTTGAGACAATTCAAAAGTAGTTAAAAGACAATTTTCCCTTAATTTTTCTAGTTAATTAATCCGTGGAAATCCGTGTAATCCGTGGACAGAGACAAGAATGACACAAAAAACTATATATAACTCGTTGGTGAGTGATATTTCTCAACGTTTTAAGGTCTATCGGCAGGTGGAAGCGATTGCTTTAGGGGGATCGCAGACCAGCGGGACCATCGACCAGTATTCTGATATTGATCTCTATATCTACGTGACCAAAGAAATACCGGTCGCTGAGCGCCAAAAAATTGTTGAAGAGATGGGTGCCAGCCGGCAGGACCTGGGATTGACTTTTTGGGATTGCGGAGATGAATGGTTTCACCGGGAAACCGGTATCGAAGTAGACATCATTTTCTGGGATCCAAGATGGATTGAAGAACAAATTGAACGGGTGGTTATTCATCACCAGGCCACAGTAGGTTACACCACATGTTTCTGGCATACAATCAAACAGTCAAAAATCTTTTTTGACCGAAACCAATGGTTTAAAAAATTGAAAGAAAAATGTGATACCCCCTTCCCTCTTCAACTCAAAAAAAATATCATCAATAAAAATTTTCCCGTTTTACGGGATGTGATTCCCTCTTATTACTACCAGATCAAAAAGGCGATAGATCGGGTGGATATGATCAGCATCAATCACCGGGTGGCTGCCTTATTGGCCAGTTATTTCGATGTTCTGTTTGCAGTGAACGAAGTGACCAATCCCGGAGAGAAAAAGATCCTGCCTTATGCATTGCATACATGTGATAATTTACCAGACAATATGCCTGCTCACATTGAGGAGGCACTTTTTGCTGCGTCTG
>WOR8_10009203_pt1 | contig 13364 bp, 11 predicted proteins | sample DeeMarSeWOR38_10_FD_19890 | JGI IMG/M metagenome (IMG submission 19890) | reverse complement strand
TGTTTTGTGAATTGGCGTCGCGAGACCGTGAAACTGGGAACCCGCTTGAGGGACTGAGCTGAGCGAAGCGAGAGCAAGTTAGATAGCTGGGCCACCGGACGGAAGATTGCGGAATGCGGATTTAAGAATAACAATAGAGAGGATGTCGTTGATGAATGGTCATGTGTTTTCTCCATGGCAATGTTTGACTCGATTAATGATTTGTCGGAATGCATTTGAGACAAATTTCAGTATGTAATTATAAATCCGAAATCCGCAGTCCGAAATCCGAAATCTAAGGCCCGAGGACGCCCGGAAGGATGGACATATTCGCGGTCGCAGCAGGCGGTTCATGAAACATCCAGGCTAGAACCACATCCAGCTTAGAGTGCGACAGCAGAAGGCTCCGGGAAAGCCGCATGACTATGGAGAGTAAATTCACCCGATGAGGAAGACGCTATGTCCAGCACAAAGGAAAGGCAACAGGCCGTTGAACTGGCCATGAGCCAGATTGAAAGACAGTTCGGCAAGGGCGCCATCATGCGCCTCGGCAGCGGTGCCACGGTGCCCGACATCGCAATAATCCCCACAGGCTCTCTTTCTCTGGATGTTGCCTTGGGATTGGGTGGCGTGCCCAGGGGCCGGGTGGTGGAAATCTTCGGCCCGGAGGCCTCCGGCAAGACCACCCTGGCACTTCACATTCTTTCCGAAGCACAGAGGGGAGGAGGAATTGCGGCGTTTATCGACGCGGAGCATGCCCTTGATCTTGGCTACGCCAGGAAACTGGGAGTCAATGTGGATGACCTGCTCATCTCCCAGCCCGACACCGGTGAGCAGGCTCTGGAGATCACCGAAGTCCTGGTGCGCAGCGGCGCCATGGATGCGGTGGTCATCGACTCTGTGGCCGCATTGGTGCCTCGGGCTGAGATCGAAGGGGAGATGGGCGACGCCCACATGGGTTTGCAGGCCCGGCTCATGTCTCAGGCACTGCGCAAACTGACCGCCGCCATCAGCAAGTCCAAAACCACGGTAATCTTTATCAACCAGATCCGGATGAAACTTGGGGTGCTCTTCGGAAACCCTGAAACTACAACGGGCGGCAACGCTCTCAAGTTTTATTCCTCGATACGGTTGGACATTCGGAGGGTGAGCGCCATCAAGGACGGCCAGGAGACCATTGGCAGTCGCACGCGGGTCAAGGCGGTCAAGAACAAACTGGCTCCGCCGTTTAAGGTAGCCGAGTTCGACATCATGTACGGCGAGGGAATCTCCAAAGAAGGGGATATACTGGACATGGCCACTGCCCTAAATATCGTTGACAAGAGCGGCGCCTGGTATTCTTTCGCGGGAGAACGCATGGGCCAGGGGCGCGAGAATGTCAAAGCATTTTTGAAGGAACACCCGAATATTTCTACCGACATCGAACAGAAAGTCAGGAAAGAATACGGTCTAAAGATAACGGGCAATGGTGATGAGGAGTCCACGGAATCATGAAAACAGCAGAACTGAGACAAGCATTCCTTGAATACTTCCGGGCCAACGCACACACCATCGTCAGCAGTTCCTCGCTGGTACCTCATGACGATCCCACCCTGCTCTTCACCAACGCCGGCATGGTCCAGTTCAAACGACCGCTTCTGGGTGAGGAGAAGCGGGGTTACGTGCGGGCCACCTCCTGTCAGAAGTGCATGCGAGCCGGGGGCAAGCACAATGACCTGCGCAACGTCGGTCGAACCGCCCGGCACCACACCTTTTTCGAAATGTTGGGGAATTTTTCCTTTGGGGACTATTTCAAAAAGGAAGCCATCCATTTCGGTTGGGAATTTCTCACCGAGGATCTCGGTCTACCCAAAGACCAACTTTACGCTTCGGTGCATGAAGGCGACGAGGAAATGGGCTTGGGCGTGGATCAAGAGGCCCTGGAGGAGTGGTGCAGTTACCTCCCCAGAGAGAGAATTCTTACTCTTCCCACCAACGAAAACTTCTGGGCCATGGGGGACACCGGCCCTTGCGGCCCCTGCTCCGAGATACTCATCGACCAGGGCGAGCACATGGCATGTGGGCCGGATTGCGCAGCAGGAGTCTGCGATTGTGACCGCTTCCTGGAATTGTGGAACCTGGTGTTTATGCAATTCAACCGTAAGGAAGACGGGTCCATGGAACCCCTGCCCGCCCCTTCAATAGACACTGGCGCCGGTCTGGAGCGAATTGCCGCAGTACTGCAAAAGGTGCCCACCAATTACGACATCGATCTCTTTCGAGAGATTGTTGGACGCATTGAGCAGATCAGCGGGCATGCCCACGGCGGCGACCCTGAAAGGGACGTCTCCATCAAGGTGATCGCGGACCACGGACGCGCTGCCACCTTTCTCATCGGCGACGGGGTAATGCCCAGCAATGAGGGAAGGGGGTATGTGCTGCGGCGAGTCATCCGTAGGGCTGTGCGCCACGGCAGACTCTTGGGCATCGAAGAGCCTTTTCTCCACCGGGTGGCGGATGGGGTTATCGCCGCCATGTCGAATACCTATCCGGACGTCGCCAAGAACAAGAGCTACATCCAGATGGCCCTCTCCAACGAAGAGAAATCTTTCTCCTCGACCCTTGACCGGGGCTTGGGCAAACTTCAGGATGAGGTTGATAAGCTCAGAAAAGCTGGCAGCCAGGTTTTTCCCGGCGAAACCATATTCAGACTCTACGACACTTACGGTTTTCCCATCGACATCGTTATGGATATGGCCCGGGACATGGACTTCGAGGTGGATGAGGTCGGCTTCGACCGACTTATGGACGAGCAGCGGCAGCGTTCTCGTGCAGCCTTCAAGATCTCCGGTGTCATGGAGACCTCTAAAGCTCTGCAGCAGCTTCTCGCACAGGGGGTGACCACCACCTTTACGGGCTACGACAGGACCGAGGACCAGTCCGTTATCCTGGCATTGCTCACCGAGGATGGAGCGGTGAACGAGGCCAGTGAAGGCCAGAAGGTTGAAGTGGTTTGCCAGGAAACCCCCTTCTACGGGGAAGCCGGCGGTCAGGTGGGTGACACGGGCCGCATCAGCGGTATGGGCTTTACCTTAGCGGTCGAAACCACGCAGAGGACGCCTGGTGACTTGCCCGTGCATGTGTGTAAGGTCTTGCAGGGGACCGTCAAGGTTGGAGAAGAGGTCACCCTTGCCGTAGACAAAGAAAGACGAAGCGCCACCGAAAGAAATCATACGGCAACCCATATACTCCACTATGCGCTTCGGAGTGTGCTGGGAGATCATGTCACCCAGCAGGGTTCATACGTGGGGCCGGATTATTTCCGTTTCGACTTCTCCCACGGTGAACCCCTCACTTACGAGCAGCTTGCCACCATCGAAAAGCTGGTTACCGAAAGGATAATCGAGAACGAAGATGTCACAACCGACGTAACGGACATGGAAACGGCCAGTGCTCAGGGGGCTATGGCTCTCTTTGACGAGAAGTACGGGGAGCAGGTGCGCATGGTTTCCACCGGCGATTATTCAAAGGAACTCTGTGGCGGCACCCACAGTCACCACACCGGGGACATCGGCCCCTTCAAGATTACAGGGGAAAGTTCGGTGGCCGCCGGGGTCCGCCGCATTGAGGCTCTCACCGGCACTGGCGCCCTCGAATACATTCAAAACCAGGAGAGGACTATCAAGGAAGCCGCTGTCCTCCTCAAAGCCGCTCCACTCGACTTGACCGAGCGGGTACAGAAGCTGCTCGCCCAGCAAAAACAACTAGAAAAGGAAGTTGAACGGGTCAAGACCCAAGCCATGAGCCGCCAGTTTGGGACCACTGGCCATGACATCCGCAAAGTTAATGGTGTCAAGGTGGTCTCTCAGCAGGTGAACGCGGACAGTGCCAGGGATCTGCGGGTAATGTTGGACAGCCTCAAGGATGAGGTCAAATCAGGCGTGATTGTGCTGGCTGCCAAGGCTACAGACGGCAAGGCCATGCTTATCTGCGGTGTGACCAAGGATCTCGCCGACCGTTTCAACGCCGGCGAAATCATCAAGTCACTCTCCGCCAAGGTGGGAGGCACAGGGGGCGGCAGGCCGGATATGGCCCAGGGTGGGGGACCGAACTCTGATGCGATCCAGGAGGCATTAGACAGCGTATTTGAGCTGGTCGAAAGCAAACCCTAGCCTGAACTCTACTAGCCCTAATGCTGTTCACTCAAGGCTGGCAAAAGGATTTGTCACAAAACGCCCCCCTTTAGCAAAGGGGGGTTGGGGGGATTTGTGGTGTATCTGTGTTATGAATTTAAGCTTAAGTGAACAGTATTATTTCCAGCCCGGATAATCCATGAATCACGCCCTGGGGTGAGCGGGACATGACCGTCTTGCCGGACGGCCTCGGTCCTTGAGCCCTGCCTAGTGTTAGGGATTCGAGTCCCTGCGGTTGGACGGTGGCGCGGCCATCTTCACGGTTTCGCGACACAAATTCATGAGTATCTGGGCCACCTCTCTTCCCACTCTTCGTTAAAAGAAGTCGGCCGGCAAGGCTATCTAAATATGTTCCTTCTAAAGAAGCTTGGAAGCACTCTGTTTTCACAGAGACTTTTTGAGTTATTCCAGAAGCTCGGTATCAATTTGACGGGAAATCATTTTTTTAGCCCCATACCCGACACGAGGGCCCTTGCGACAAGGGAATCGCTCTGGGAAACAGATAGCGAGCTTCCGGGTGTTGATCTGAATATCGAAGGACAGTTATATTTTCTTAACAATGTCTTTCCTAGATTTACGCATGAATGTAATTTCCCACTGCATAAGACTTCCACACCGCATGAATACTACATCAATAATGGGTCCTTCGGTCTGATTTCTGCCGCTGTATTACATTGCATGATTCGATATTTTCGCCCGAAAACGATTGTCGAAGTGGGCTCTGGTTATTCAACTCTCGTTGCCGCCAGAGCTAGCATGATGAATCAGGCAGACGGGGTGCACACGGAGCTTGTGTCAATTGAGCCTTACCCTATGCACCCATTGACAAAGGGGATTCCGGGCTTATCGCGTCTCGAGCCAAGAAACGTCGAAGATATTGACGTCGATTTCTTTGCGCAGTTAGAGAAAGGTGACATTTTGTTCATTGACTCCAGCCATGTCATCCGGATAGGAGGTGACGTGGTCTTCCTCTACCTGGAGATATTGCCGAGACTGAATAGTGGGGTCATTATTCACATACATGATATCTTCTTTCCTAAGAATTATCCGAAGGATTGGGTGCTAAAGCAAAGACGTTTCTGGAATGAACAGTATCTGCTACAGGCATTTTTAACCTATAATAGAAATTTTGATGTCCTCTGGTGTGGGAGCTATACATATTGGAACTTCCAAACTGAACTCATATCAACTTTCCCTCCACCTCAAGGCTTAGGGTTTCATGAAAACTACTTTTCGAGCAGCTTTTGGATGAGAAAAACCGAAGAACCCGACTAGGAAGCCATGACACCTTCGGCACAAAAGATATTCGACAACTTAACTAGCGAATGTGGGGCAAAAAACAAAACTGTGCGGGAGCGGTGGTTAGAAAGTCGGCTTTCCCAAATTAGGCCGGGAGCAGCAATACTAGATGCAGGAGCTGGAGAGTTGCACTACAGCAAGTACTGCAACCATCTTTCATATACTTCCCAAGATTTTGGACAGTACAATGGTTATGGTGTGGGCGAAGGACTACAGACCCACTCTTGGGATGACTCCCAAGTGGATATTATCTCGGACATTGCCGAAATACCCGAGCCAGATCAGTCCTACGATGCTGTCATGTGCGTCGAGGTTTTTGAACACATCCCTAATCCTGAAAAGGCCATCCGAGAATTCAGCCGCCTCTTGAAAAAGAATGGAATTCTTATACTTACAGTGCCCGTATGTTCATTAACTCACTATGCTCCTTATTATTTCTATAACGGTTTCAGTAAATACTACTTTGAAAAATATCTACCCCTACATGGTTTCAAAATAAAAGAACTATATTACAATGGGAATTTCTTTGAATATCTTGGACAAGAGCTGAGAAGAATTGCTTACATGGCTGAGAGATATAGTAAAATTAATCTTTTTAATAAATCTATATTAGCTTTTTTATTATTAATATTACTTAGATTACTAGATAAATTCTCACGATAATGAATTGTCGTCACGAGACCGTGAAGATGGGCGTGCAACCTGGCAACCGCAGGGACTCGAGCCCGAGGCGTACTTGAACAGTACGTCGCAGGGAGCGAGACCCGAGGACGCCTGGAAGGACGCCCATATCCGCGGTCGTAGCAGGCAATTCATGAAATGTCCGGGTTAGGTTTCAGATCTCCTCTAATTTTTCTTTTCCCGAACGCATAATTTTTTCTAATTCAAAACGCAACCAAGCTACTTCCTGCGTCAGCCTACGGTTCCTGTCAAAAAGCTGGCTTATAGCAAGGGTGAAATGCAAGACAATTAGTAGGAGAAAAATAAAGGCCACCATGAAAAGTGTGGTCAAATGGTGCAAGCGAACGATGCGTGAAATCAGATTCAGTGAATCCGGCCAGATCCCAAATATGAAGATAATTAGGGAGGTCAGCAACCATATTATGGCATAGTGTTCTTTCAGGCGATTTTGCCGGATAAGCTCAATGATGATTCCCCCCAGCGCGAAACAGAGAACAGCAATAAGAACCCGTAGATGCGTGGCGATTTCCAACATCTTTCACCTCCTCCTTTTAATTACGGCCACCAGGACCGCCAAAGTAACCTTCAGCATGTAATAAGCCCCGGCTGTGGCCGATATGGAAGATCTACCCTCCCGGCGATAGTTCATTTGAACAGGGATCTCGACAAATTTCATCCCGTGTCTGTGCAGAGTAATCAGCGCCTCAACTTCAGGATAATCGTGCGGATATGTCTCGGTCAGTAGGAGAATAGCCTTACGGCTGATTGCCCTGAACCCGGAGGTAGTATCGTAGACTTTCCTTCTGACTATCGAGCTAACTAGAAAGGAGAATATCTTGATTCCCAGGGCTCTGGAGAATGGGGGCCGGTACCCTGTAGACACTACAAATCGGGAACCGATGGCCATGTCCGCTCCATTGTCCAGAGCTGCCAGGAGCCTGGGAATTTCTTTTGCCGGGTGCTGCCCATCGCCATCCACCTGCACAGCAAAATGGTAGCCTTTCTCCTTGGCAAAGATAAAGCCACTCTGTACAGCGCTGCCAATACCCATGTTGTAGGGGAGGCTGACCACCATAGCCCCGCTTTCCCTCGCCTTCCTCGCAGTCCGGTCCCGGGAACCGTCGTTAACCACGAGGATATCCGCATTTTTGACGTGTTTGCGGATGTTCTCGACAACATCGGCAATCGAGCCCGCTTCATTATAGGCAGGGACAATAATTAAGGTCTTTTTTAACAAACTATTCTTCACCCTCAGCCGATTCATGAATAATCCGGCCTAAAGCCAAATTTCAGAATTCCGGCGGTTAGCCCCATGGTGCGAGCAAATCCTCTCAAGAAGGTAACCGCAGCGTAGGGGAGGGCTTCACCCATACCTTCTCTAAAACACCAACGGATGGGCCAGGATAGCTGAATTGTGCTGTAGACTGTCATAGCAGCAACGAGTGGTATGACCAGGCCACCCAGGCCGAACAGGGTAAGGCCGGCGAAGCCCATGATGGTTAGCGCCAAGAGCGGTTCAAGTCTGTCTCTTAGGAGCGTGTAATCATCCCCGCTTTTCATATCAGGATGGTCTCTGTAGAGCTTCGCACGCCAGAATCCATGTTTATATTGCTCTTCCAGGTATTTCCAAAGCATAGCCGGGTGATAGTGTGCTACTTTAGCCCGAGGCCTGAAGGCAATCCGCCAACCTCTCTTAATAATCCTGTAGGAGAGATCGTTGTCTTCTCCGCTGGCATGTCGATAGCTCGTGTCAAAGCCACCGGTGGCATCAAGGACGTATTTTGGAATCGCCACATTGTAAGAACCGAAGGCCCTCACGAAGGGGCCCATGCGGCTATGGCGCTCTATGATTTCCCGATGCACCCAGCGCGCTAGCCATGAACCGCTGTTGGCGATATCGTAACTGCCTGCCATTGCACCGACTTGCCAGTTAGTAAATCCGTCAAGCAGGTTTTCCAGCCAGCCCGCCATTGGGACGCAATCTGAATCGGTAAAACAGATGAAGTGGCCTGAGGCTTTCATCCAGCCTTGATTGCGGGCCGCTGCCGGGCCTGCATTTTTCTGCCGGATGACTGTCGCTCCCGCAGACTCGGCGACGGCTGCAGTACCATCGGTGGAGCCATCATCCACCACGATCACCTCCACTTGAAGACTTCCCTTTGTCTGGGCGAGGCTGCCTGCCACAGTTTCGCCGATGGTGCGCTCGGCATTGTAGGCCGGTATGATGACACTCACTTTCATGACATTAGACTATATGCAGTACTCCATGACATGTGCAAGGAAATCTTCAACAAGATTGGGCCATGAATAATTGGTTTCCAAAAACGCTCGAGCTGAGCCAATTCTCTCTTGGGCTTTCACCTCGAGAGCTTTCCTTATGGCCCCAGGATAATCCTTTAAGGTGGAACAGAGAGTGACGTGGTCTCCAAAAACCTCGGCGTCTCCTACCGGATTGCAAACCACATTGAGCCCTGCAGCCAGATATTCCCGCACTTTAATGGACGCTCTACATTGATTAGCTTGAGTGGGGGCCATGTAATTGATTCCCACTTTGGCAAGCTTTAAAACACTCGGCATTTCCGTGTGGTCGATATGTCCGGTAAAGAACATATGCTCCTGCAATCCGTATGCCTCGACCTTCTTGATAAAGTGTTTCTTCTTTACACCGTCGCCAACTACCAGGATTTTTGCTTCATCACAGCTCTTTAGAAATTCTATGAGCATTGGTAGAACCAGTTGAAAATCACTGGTAATTCCAAGAGATGCACTGTAAACGACGATATTATCATCCGGTTGCAGACGATATTTCTTCTGATAATGACTATCAGACTCCGCATTAAGAAATGATTTTATCTCTATGCCTTGCGGCAAAGAATAGATCTTTTCTGGAGATATTCTTATTTCATCAATAATGACCTGCTTCAGATATCTATTGTGAGTGGTAATTAAATCAAAATGGGGTGGAAAACATTTGAAAGAAAGACGGACCAACTGCCGAGCAAAGCTATTAGGGTAGTACTCGAAATCTAAATCGTCAATGTCTACTATCACTTTGGATCTGAAAACTTTTTTTAGGAATAACGCTGGTATAGCGGTGTTGGGCATGGGCTTCAGAGCAAACACGTAGTGTGGACGAAAAACCAATCCATGGATAATATTCAATAAGGTGGCACGCAAAATATCCAGCCAGAGCAGACCTGTTTCTCGCACTGAACGATATTTTAGCCCTTTGACTTTCCCCCTGCCATCTTCCGCAATGGCTCGCTCCACAAAAAATACCGCATGCCCGCGGCGAGCTATTTCTTCGGCTATGCTCCAAAACCGCACTCCGCTGCCACTTCGTTCTGTAAGCGCGTTGAGCATAAGGATTTTTCGAGACTTCTCCATAATGTCTCAAGTCACATAGTCCCCGAGGAAGCCCATATCTCCCTGCCTGGCATTGCTTCCCGCCAGGCTGGAATAGATGGACATCAGTTTTTCAATGTGATTCTCCATAGAGTAGCTCATAGCCGCTTCTTGACAGGTGCTGGCCATCGCGCCAAGGCGTTCCTTCGAAATATGCTGAAATATAGATGCTAATCCGGACTCATCCCCCGGTTCAAAGAGAAAGCCGGTCTCGCTCTCATTTACCATCTCAGGAATACCGCCAATCCTCGAGCCGATCACAGGCAAACCGTATTTGTAGGCCTCCAAAATCACCAGCCCAGCCGCCTCATAGCAGACCGAAGGAAGAACACACACATCACTCTTGCTGAAAACTTCTGTCTTGTCAGGCCCCGATACCCAGCCATGGAAAGTTACTCTTCTGCAATGTTCGAGTTCATGCCGTGCCTCGTCCAAGTAATCCCCGGAACCAGCAATATGCAAGTGCAAGTCTTCCCTGTTAGCTTTCTTGAAAGCACCAATCAGAACAGATAGCCCCTTATGTCTGTCAACCCGACCGACATAGAGAATATTGATAGATGATGTGCGCTGGCGCTCTTCTCGCAGTCTCTTTAAATCATTGATATCCGTGGCGGTTACCTCCACACCATGTGGAACAACAGAGCACCGGTCTCTCGCAAGGAGGTTATATTCTTGATGCACGTCAAACACAAATTGCGAAGGAGCAGTATAAACATCCACGGTTTTTTTTAAATTCCATCGTTTTATGGCTTGGTAAAAGCTGCACAGAAAATGGGGAGTGTCACAAATCCCCATGTTATTTCTCAATAAGACGCTTTTTGGACACACCGAAAGGTAATCATGCAGAGTGTAGACGATTCTTCGTCTCCTTCCTCTGCTAGCCCAAAACACAGCGTTAGACAGCCCCCCCATATTGTTGATATGCACGACTTCAGGTAATTCCTTATTCAGGATTTGCCTGAATAGTACGTAAACGTGAGGATTCCATAACTCGATGGTATGCCAGAATGGTTTTAAAAAGAGTGGTTTCCTTTGCGCCAGATATCCCCAGTAGATATTCAAAGGATAGAAACGATAGACTAATACGCCGTCTGTTTTCTCCCTTTTGACACCTGGAAACGACTCCCGAGCAGGGCAGGTTGTCACCACGAATGGTTCATGGCCATAACGCATAAGAGCTTTGCTCAACCATTTCACATAAATATCCGCTCCGCCAATGCTGTAAGGATCGTACAAGTTTGTTACTAGGCAAATCTTCACAAGTTCGACCGCCAGTTAGCAATTGCCAAGGAGAGCATCATATAGATTACATTCTTTTCAGGTACGGATCATGAACATACCAGCCGTTGTTCTATGCAAACCATATAATGCTCTCATTACTATATCTGCTGGGAGACCCTCCGCTGCTTCAAGCCCATTAGCATTTTGAATACAGCTCTCTTTATTCCTTTAAGCAGGTGAACTGGTTTTTTTCCAACGAAACTAAGGGGGAACAGGAAGATATGCTCTAATCTCATTGCTCTGGGTGAGAGCTTTGCACCCGCAAGAAACAACTGCCTAAACTGGCCAAAATCATCACACGCAAAAAACCCCACACTTCGGTTCAGGTAGCAGCTTGCGTAAGCTTTTCTTGGAATAATGTCTTGGGGGGCATTTGCCAACGCCTTTTTCAAAACAGCCTGCTCATAGAAGAAAACCTCTTCGTTTTTGGCCGATATACTATTCTGGTGCTCCCTGTATTTTACCAAGTACTCTTTTAGCGGGAAAATGAGATATTCTTTTGAAATCCTCAACCACATATCCCAATCCTGGCACTTTCTGAAGAATTCATCAAATAATCCTACTTTTTCAAACACTTCTCGCTTAACCATAACAGAAGACGGCGCATCAATTGTGTTGCCATAGAACAGACTGCTATGAATTGATCCTTTCTGATGATGGCCCCGATACCCAATGATCTTGCCTGCAGCATCAATCAGCTCGATCCAGGTAAAAACCAACCCCCATTGACCAAGGTTTTTCAGCTCCAACTGTATGAATTCAAGTTGTTTTTCGAGTTTGTCCCGCCTCCAGACATCGTCATCATCCAGAAAACAAATGTATTTTCCTGACGACGCTCCAATGCCTCTGTTGCGAGCACCTGCTAACCCTCTATTTTCCTGGTGTATGTACCTTACTCTGGGGTCAACCAGATAACGCTTGCATTCCTCTCTAGTCCCATCTGTGGAGCCATCATCGACGATTACGAGCTCGTAGTCCCTAAAAGTCTGGCTCATTACACTCTGGATGGCCTGCGCTAGAAAGCCCCGGGAAGCTCCATTGTAAGTAGTTATAATCACAGAGACTGGTGGACGCATCAGACCAATCCTGTTTCCTGAAACACCCTGTCGAAGCGCTCGTGCCAGGTGTGATCCCGCAAACAACGACGGTAGCCCGCTTCGCGAATACGCTCTCGGCTAGAGTCATTTTTCAAGAAATACCTGACTTTGTCCGTCAAATCTTCCTGGCCTCGGTAACAGACGATCTCTTCGCCAATTTTGAAGAATTCTTCTAATTCTTCCATGTATTCCACCATGTAAAAACCACCGCTCATAGGTACTTCGAAATCTCGTAGACGTATCTGCACAATACGTTCCTCACTCTCCACCAGATTGTCACACGACGAAAATCCGAGGTTGATTTTTGAGCGGCTATACATCTTGACCATCTCTGAATCACTCAGCACGCCACCTACTACTTCACCAGGAAAGGTCAGGACTGACGCGTCGGCGACCATTCGCTGCGCAGACCTGAAGAGCTCCATGTTCAGCAACCGCCTAAAAGTGTCCTGCCAATCCGCCCCGGCAAGAAACTCTTTGACGGCTCGGGACAATCGCCGAACGGGATTTGTCGCGGGAGAGAAACAGTTCTGCGAAAGCTTGTCCCAGCCATATCCCCACACTCGAATATCGATACCCTGTTCCAGTAAATGGCTAACATACTGTGGGCGCTCACCGTAGGCCTGACCGATGAATGTGACATCAAATTCAACCGGTAGATCGTAGGGCCTGTAGACGTTTGGATTTGCGGCTTCCTGACAGTAAATGGGATTCGCCCCGATGCTAACGTAGTCTTTGAGACGAAACCTTTCCGGCACTAGACACCAGTCATAGTATGGGGAGATCTCCTCAACCAGATGAAACTGGTAAGATCCGTTACAATACCAATTCATAGTTTTGACGCCCATATCACCAATGGCGCTAATTCCTTCAGGCAATACGCAAGCATCGGAAAAGTAGCTGAAAAAAAGGTCAATTGGACGCTCCGCATGGGCTTTCTTGATCTGCCGCAACAGTTCCCTCGTTACTCTGGGCCGGTTCCTAGAAATAAAATTTCTGTCTCTCGATTTGTCGCATTTTCGAAATGTCTCTTTCAAATCGTAATCAAATTCAGTTACATCATGGCCCAGATCCCTCAAGGTCAGATATAGATTGTCCCGCCAAACATTGGAGTTTATAGTGAAATTTGAATTAGGCGTGTTGTTGGCTGCGTAGAAAATATGCATGGTCTTCCCTTTACGGCCCTCTACTTGCTGAACCAGAAACAACCGCATCCATATTGCTGGGCGTCAGCCAGTGCCTCAACCGCATTGTGGATGATGCCACCTTCTTCTGGCTCGTCCGGAACTAAAGCAAACTCTTTCAATTCAAGCTCGTTAAAGTAGCTCAAGATTTGTCGGTAAGCGTAGATCCGGTGCGCATTGAACATAATTCTCGGCTGACCCACCGGTACCACAAGAAGCAGAGATCCCCCCCCTGCAAGGATAAGCTGAAGTTCGAAAAACGCCTT
>WOR8_10004740_pt1 | contig 13364 bp, 10 predicted proteins | sample DeeMarSeWOR38_10_FD_19890 | JGI IMG/M metagenome (IMG submission 19890) | reverse complement strand
GTTGGTGGTGCCTACGATCAGGTTGACCTTGGTCAGCACGCCGCGCTCGTTAGTGGTGTAATGATGTGTGAGCGTGCCGCGCGGCGCTTCCACGATGCCTACGCCCTCGGTTGGGACTTCGGTGGGCTTGGTGTGGAAGTTATCTGAGATGATCTCGGGGTCGGAAGCCAGTTCCACCCAGCGTTCGGCGGCGTATAGCAGTTCAATCAGGCGCGCCCAGTGGGTTGCCAACCGTTGGTGGACGGGTTTGCCGCCCAGGGTCTTATAGAATTTGTCGTATTCCTCCTGTGCTAGCGGGGTAGCCATACCATCGGCGGCGTTCAAGCGTGAGAGCGGAGTAGCGCAGTAGACACCCGAGTCTTTGCCGTCGACGAAGCCTTTCCAGCCAACCGCTTTGAGATACGGGAACTTGAGATAGGTCCAGGGTTCGACATGCTCAGCGATATGCTGGGTGTAATCCTGCGGGGCGTACTTGACCAGTTCCACCCCTTCAGGGCTGGTGACGCGCACCTTGCCATCATAGAAATTGATGTGGTTGTTCTCGTCCACCATGCCCATGTAGTAGGTGCGATGGGTGTAAATGTCGCCCAGGATCAGATCAACGTACTCCTTATTGCCAAGCACGATGTCACTGAATAGTTTCAGGCTGAACTGACCAAATTCGACAGCCCACTTGCCAAGCTCAAGGATTTCCTTTTGCTGTTCCTTGGTGATGCCTTTGGTCAATCCGCCGGGGATGGATGTGCAGGGATGCACCTTGCGCCCGCCAATCATCTCGATGACGGTGTGACCGGCCTTGCGAGCATTAATAACCTTGCCACCAATCTCCAGGCCAACCTTGTGGATGACACCCAGAATATTGCGTTCTGCTACGGGTGCATCGGGCCCCATCACGAAATCGGGGCCAGCCAGCGCGTAGAAGTGTGTGGCGTGGTCGGTTACATAGAAGGCCGAGTACAGCAACTCGCGCAGCATCTTGGCGGTGCGTGGTGGGTCCACGTGATAGACCATGTCGGCGGCCTTGGCAGCAGCCATGTGATGCGCTTCGGGGCAGACGCCGCAGATGCGGTTGGTCAGCAGCGGCATTTCTTCCACCGGGCGGCCAACGCAGAAGCGTTCGAAGCCGCGCAATTCGGGGATCTGGAAGTAGGTGTTGGCTACGTCGCCTTCATCGTCCAGGAAGATTTCGATCTTACCGTGACCTTCGAGGCGGGTGATTGGGTCAATGGTGATTCGTTGAGTCATGGGTCACCTACGCTTTCTCATATGCAGACTTGTTCGCTTTTAGGAGCGAACCTGCCAGATTGAACCGATAGAATTGTCCGGTCGGATCAGGGATGCCATCCAAGATGGCTTCGATCTCGTCAGGGTCATTGCTCTCGATGACGGAAGCAAAGGCAGCGATTAGGCGCGCCCCGTAGTCGACCACACCCTCGGCTGGACCGTAGCACCCGATGCACTGCGCACCTGCGCTGACGCAACGGGCGTTGCATCCACTGCGAGTGGCAGGGCCGTTGCATGGGATGCCTTGTTCGAGCAGGCAAAGTTCAGGGTCGATGTCCACATCATAAATACGGTGGAAGGATGTGATGTTCTTGACGTTGCGTACTCGCTCACATTCATCGCATACAGTGGAATTGCCTGCGCCGATCGTTGCACCTTTGGGCGGCAGTTCTGCTTTGCCTTGTAACACCTGGACAACCAGGTCAATCACTGCGCCAATCTGATGAGATTCGGGCGGGCAGCCGGGCATGTAGTAGTCCACGTCAACCACCTGGTCTAAGGTGCGCAGTGTGGGGAAAATCTTCGGGATGTTGATCTCACCTTCGGGCACGTCGAAGCTGGTACGAGGGTAGACCTGATGCGGGTTGTCCGTCGAAACGGTGTTGAAGGCGGTATGGACAATCTCACCAGCCGGGCTTAAGTTTGCCAGTCCGGGGATGCAGCCTTCGCAGGCGCATGAACCGAAAGCAACCAGAATCTGTGATTTTTGACGTAGTAATTTGGCAATATGCTCGTTTTCATCGTTGCGGATGCCACCGTTGAACAGAGTCAACAAGATCGAGCCGTCGTCCATGGCCTCCACATCTTTATATTTGGCGTCCATCGCTACCGGCCAGAAAACCACCTCGAAGTTGGCGTCCACATCCAGGATTTTTTCGTGGATGTTGAGCACAGCGATTTCACAGCCGCCACACGAGGCTGCCCAGTACATTGCAAATTTCGGTTTCGTGTTAGCGGTCATGCAGGCACCTCCTCAGGGGATTCAGGGGCGGGTTCGAATTCGGATGGTTCGCCGCCTCCTGGGAATTGTCCGCTGTTCTTGCCCCAGTGCAACGGGCCAAGCTCGCGAATTTCTTCAACGAACGAAGTTGTCTCACTGGCGAACTTCACACCTTCAGCGGCACTGGCCCAAACCAACTTGACGCGTTCCGGTTCGATGCCAAAGCCCTTCAAGGTGCGTCGTACCAAGTGGAAGCGACGCAACGCTTTGTAGTTCTGTTCAAGGTAGTGACATTCACCAGGATGGCAGCCAGTGATCATCACACCGTCTGCACCGTTGGCGAGCGCCTTGAATATAAATGTCGGGTCAAGTCGCCCGGAGCACATCAAGCGGATCAGGCGAATGTTTGGCGGGTATTTCAGGCGAGCAGTACCGGCCAGGTCAGCGGCGCGGTAGCTGCACCAGTTGCAGGTAAAGCCGATGATTGTGGGTTCGAATTGTTCAGTCATAGTTACCTCCTCATGCCGGAATGGTCTCATCGCCAACATTTAACAGTAGCAAGCCATCAATTTGCGCAAGTATCTGTTCATTGCTAAAGCCGGTTCCAGAAATTGCTCCGGCTGGGCAGGCAGCTACACAGGTTCCACACCCCTGGCATAGTGCCGGGTTGATTTCGGAGACCATTGTATTCTCATGGAAAAGGATGGCATTGAAGGGACACAGATCGTTGCAGATGCGGCACCCGGAGCATTGTTCTTCGTTCACGGTGGCGCGGATTGGCTCTAGCGCAATCTCGCCTTGTTGGATACGCCCAAGAATGCGCGCTGCCGCAGCCGCACCTTGCGATACGGTGGCTGGAATATCCTTCGGTCCTTGCACACAACCGGCAATGAAGATACCGTCGGTCATGGTTGCGACAGGGTCGAGCTTGGGGTGTCGTTCAATATACCAGCCGGCAGCACCGCAGGCTATACCAAACTGCTTGCCAACTTCCTTGGAGTCATGTCGCGGCTCCATGGCGGCTGAAAGGATGACCATGTCCACCGGAATACGCCGTTGTTTTCCGATCAGCGTGTCTTCTACCTGGACGATCAACTTGCCTTCCTCACCTGGGAAGCGTACCGCATCAGTGACCTCAGCAACCTTTCCGCGCACAAAGTGACCGCCCTCCTCTAGGATGCGTTGATAAAACTCCTCATAATCCTTGAAGTTCGTCCGCATGTCGATGTAGAAATTGTAGACTTCCGCATCGGTGCGTTCCATCACCAGGTGGGCGAATTTCAGGCTCTGCATGCAACAGATCGAGGAACAGTAAGTGTTGTAATTCTTGTCACGGCTGCCAACACAGTGGACAATGCCCACAGCTTTAGGGGCGGTTTTTCCATCTCGCAGGACGATATTGCCATTGGTCGGGCCAGATGCGTTGCACATTCGTTCAAATTCAAGGCTGGAGAAGACATTGTCAAGCTTTTTATAGTTGTATTGCGGTATTCGTTTTGCATCGAACAAGTCATAGCCAGTAGCCAGGATGATGTTTCCCACCTGGACTTCTATCACTTCATCTTCTTGCTCAAAATTAATAGAATTTGGTTCGGTTGGGCAGAACTTCTCGCAGGCTTTACAGGTACCCTTTATAAAGTAGATACAATTTTCTTTATCGATCACCGGATACTTGGGAACAGCTTGTGGGAAGGGTGTATAGATCGCTTTGCGGATCCCAAAGCCTGCCTCGTACACTTCATCAACAACTTTCTTGGGACACTTTTCCCAGCAAATGCCGCAACCCGTGCAGGAATCAGTGTTTACATAGCGGGCTTTTTTGCGCACGGTCACCGTGAAGTTGCCTACATAGCCATCCACATTCTCTACTTCGCTCCATGTAGACAAAGTGATATTAGGATGCGAACCCACCTGTACCATCTTGGGGGTCAGGATACAGGCCGCGCAGTCCAGTGTGGGGAAGGTCTTGTCAAACTGTGCCATGTGACCGCCAATGGTCGGTTCGCGCTCCACCATGTAGACGTGATAGCCTGCATCCGCTATTTCTAGCGCAGCCTGTATCCCGGCAATCCCGCCGCCTACGACCAAGGTATCTGCATGAATGGGAACCTTGAGCGGCTCGAGCGACTCGTTATAAGCCACCCGTTCAACACCGCCGGCAACAACCGCCTGAGCTTTTGTTGTGGCAGCCTCTTTGTCGGTATGCACCCAGGAAACCTGCTCTCGGATCGAGACCAGTTCGCATAAGTACGGGTTCAGACCAGCTTTTGCGCAAGCCGTCCGGAAGGTCAATTCGTGCAGGTGAGGGGAGCAGGCAGCGACGACAACGCGGGTGAGTCCCAGTTCCTTGATGTCTTTTTCGATCAATTCCTGACCGAGACTGGAACACATGAACTTGTAATCTCGCGCAATGATCACGCCTCGTTCTTTGAGGCGACTACCGGCCCATTGCGCAACTTGTTCGACATCTACCGTGCCGGCAATATTTGTGCCACAATGGCACACATATACACCAATTTTTTCGCTCATAAGTCTATCTCCTGTTGATTGAGTTTGATGTTGAGCTGTTCATGTTTATTAAATATTTCAGGGCGAAAGGGATAAGTCACTTAGCCTCCTTTACCAGGTGCTTGGAAAGGAATGGCGTTGCGGAAATAAGTTCTTTCCCAAACCCTAATTTTTTAGGAGAGGTGCCTAAGGCTAATCCAAGTAGTTGTGTGAAATATAAGATCGGCACGGAATAGTCTGTGCCAAATTCCTCATTCACTTGTGTCTGGTAACACTCTAGATTGACCTGGCAAAGTGGGCAAGTAGTGGCAATCACTTCTGCGCCGCTGTCCAGTGCATTTTGCAGCAGGAGCCTTATCATAGCGAGGGCTGCATGGCGATTTGTAAGCAGGAGAGATCCGCCACAGCAGCGGGTTTTATAGGCAAAGTCGATCGCATCAGCGCCCATGGCTGCGAGCAGTTCTTCAAAAAACTGTGGGTCTTCAACGTTCTCGCCATTTTTCCTTGGTCTGACGATCTGGCAACCGTAATATGGTGCCACGCGTAGTTCGTTCAACGAGTTTGACACCTTGTTTTTGATCTCTTCTGTACCGATCTCATCAACGAATACTTCAATCAAGTGATGCACGGTTAGATCCCCGGAGAGTTGAAGATGGTCTGCTTCGAGTGCGTAATTGATATGCTCGGCCAGTTCGGCATCTTCCTTGATATACTTGTTGGTGAAATAGGCGTTCTTGTAACAGGCGCTGCACGGGGCAACAAAATCGAGGCCCTGCTTTTCTGCAATTGCCAGGTTGCGGGCTACAAGTGTGTTGGCCAGGATTTCATCAAGATGGAAGTAAGTGGTGGCACCGCAACAGTTCCAATCTTCTAGCTCTTCGAGTTCTACGCCAAGTGTGCGCGTAGTTTCCAGAGCTGAATCATGGTAGCTCAGGGCCATTTTTTCCAGGGAGCAGCCTGGGAAGTAGGCATATTTTTTCATGGTTACGCCTCCTCTTCCGTAAAGACGATGCGTTTGATCATGTTCTGGAAATTCTTAAGGTGCTTGATCTTTGAGGGCAGTATCGGGATACGCCCTTTGAGCATCATCTTGGTTGCGCCCTGCACTTCCTGGAAGAATTCTTTTGCCCCAAATCCGAACAGATATGATGTCGCCAAAATCGGTTCATAAGATCTGCCGCTTCTGGCAATGGTCTTCATAAAGGTTTCGGAGAAGATCGGGCCAACTAGGTCGTCCGAATAGGTTTTGTGCCAGATGGAATAGCGTTTGACGGCATACATCACGCCGGTAATATCTATATTTGAAGGGCATCGCACTGTGCAATGGTAACAGGATGCACAAAACCAATAGGTATTACAGGCTAGCACTTCCTCTTTCATGTCAGCGTTGATCATGCCGATCAGACGCCTGGGTGTTTGGTCCATGAACTCAACCACCGGACATGTTCCAGAGCAAGTGCCACAATGAATGCAGTTACTGAATGGGTCGCCGTGAGGTGAATATAGGAGATTGGAAATCTCCTGGCGAAATGTGGGTCTAGTTGCCATAGGCCGTTGCTATGCTCCTTTCGCTTTTTTTTCTGCCGCCTCTTTTAATAACGCTTCTACTTTTTCCAGTAGTAAGCTGGGCTCAACTGGCTTTTCAAGCAGGGCATCGGTAGGAAGCAGGCGCGGGTGTACTGGTTGCCCCGGGAACAGAAACGCCATCTGCTCTCGAATACCAGTGATAATCAACACTGGTATTTCTCGAAGTTTGGGATCCTTGTTGATTTTTCGTGCAACCATAACCCCTTCAGCACCCCGGCCCATCATGATGTCGAGCAACAGCAGGTCGTATCCCCCAGACTTTAATGCTTCGAGGCCATCTTTTGGGTTATAGGCTACATCGACGTCATAATCGGCTTTATCAAGGATTGATTTGATCCCATCAACATAGTCAGGATCATCATCAATGATCAATAACTTTGTATTTGCCATAGGAACCTCCTTAAGGTTTAAGAGCTATTCGCTCTCGATTGTTTTATTCTTCTTGTTTTAGAATTGGTAGAAGAATCACAAAGGTGCTTCCTTTACCTAATTCACTATCAACGGAAATTGATCCATCGTGGGCCTCTATGATACGTTTAGTAATGGCTAATCCAACTCCACTTCTCCTTTCGCCTTCAGGTTTGGTTGTCCCGACATAAAAGTCATCGAAGACGTGGGGTAAATCCTCTGCAGAAATCCCTACACCGTCATCTTTGATTTCAACAAGGATTTTTTTATCCTCTTCCCTGGCAGTGACGATGATGTGGCCTCCCATCTGTGTATACTTTACAGCATTACCGATTATGTTTACGAGCGCCTCTACCAAAGTGACTTCGTTTCCATTGATAGGCGCGAAAGGCTCTTTTAGAGAAGTTTCAATGCTAATGTCTTTGCGTACAGCATGTTGTTGGACGTTCTCTACAGCTTTTGAAACGGTCTCTACAATAGATGTGGGCTCAAAGTTCTCACGGATGGTTGAAATGTCTACAGAAATTGCGCGCAACCAGGTGTTTACCAGCTTTAATAGGTCTGCAATTCGGGATTGGAGTCGCTCGATTTTATTTTTCTGTTCATTAGATAACTTGTCTTCTAGATCACTGGCTAGACCATACATGCTTTGCTGCACGGCTCCCAAAGGAGACTTCAATTCATGGGAAACAATCGCCGCAAATTGTTCTCTCAACATTTCTTTCTCTCGGCGGAGGGCAATGGTTTCTAAAACCAGCTTTCTTTTGTCGATTGCCCTGCGAGCGATCAATCGCATTTCATCCGGCGTGAAAGGCTTGGGAAGGAAATCATACGCGCCTTTTTTCATGGCTTCTACTGCTGAACTCACTGTTGCAAACCCAGTGATGACGATCGGGACAATGGTTGGATCATATTCTTGGACTTTTCCGAGCACTTCCAAGCCAGAAATACCCGGCATTTTTAGATCGACAAAGATCAAATCCGGATTCTCTTTCTCCATCATTTCCAGCCCCCTTGTTCCGTTTTTGGCGGTAACAATCTGATAACCACTTTTTGCCAGGATGTGGGTACAGGAATCGATCACAATTTCTTCATCGTCAATAATCAATATTTTAGGAGTTGTTTCCATTTCCATTGCCTTCTTCAATTGCCGCTACGGGCAACACGATAGTAAAAGTTGTGCCTTTTCCTTCTATACTTTTTGCTGAAAGATCACCCTTGTGGCTCTTGATAATTCCGTAGCTAATTGCTAGTCCTAATCCAGTACCGTGCCCCACATCTTTGGTTGTAAAGAACGGGTCAAAAATCTTTTCCATATCTTCTTCACTTATGCCGCAACCAGTATCTTTTATGTCAATCTCAATGGTTTCGTTTTTTGCGTTGAAGAATGTGATCAAGGTTAACTGTCCATTGCCGTTCATCGCTTCAGCGGCGTTGACGATTAGGTTTATGAAAACGCGCTCAATTTGCGAAGGGTCTACAACCGTCATGGGGAGATCAACTTGCAAATTCCTGACAATCTTGATGTTATGGAAGAGAGCTTGCATTTCCAACAATGAAACACAATTTTCCAGGACAGTATTGATACTGCAGAACGTCTTATCAGGTTTTCTTTGACGTGAAAAATCTAGCAAACCGCGAATAATCTCTCTACAGCGGTCAGCCTGGCCAACGATTTTCCTCAACGAATCCATCCGCGCTGGATCATTGCATTCTTGATCTTCCAACAACAAATGAGAAAAGGTGACGATGCCCTGTAACGGATTGTTCAACTCATGTGCCACATTTGCTGACAACTGACCTATGAGTGCCAATCTTTCAGCCTCCATGATTTTTTTTGTCGCGAAGTCCTTGACTTGCTCATCCCGTTTTTTCAGTGCATTGGCCATAGCGTTAAACGATTCTGCCAAATATTGGAGTTCGTCATTTGTAGTTAGTTCAACCTTGGCATCCAGGTTCCCCTGTGCTACTTCATTGGAGGCAAAGACAAGTTTGTTTATAGGGATGGAGATGCGTGTGGAAAGGAAGTAGGCGGCTATCATTGTGATAAGTGTGCCAATAAGTGCAATTGCCAAAAAGGGCAGAATGGTTTCTCGTTGGATATCAAGATATTTTTGTTCCAGCACTCCAACGTATAGGATGCCAACAATACGATTCCGAGAATCTTTGATAGGCTCATAGGCAGTGATGTACCAGTTGTTCACAACATAAGCCCGATCTATCCAACGTTCGCCTTTCCGGATAACTTGATCGTATACTTCCTCTGAGACGCGCGTTCCAATTGCCCTGTTACCGTCTTCATTGCGAACGTTGGTGGAAATTCTTACATCATCCTGGAATATTGTCGCAGTGCCAATGTCCTGACCTTTGTATTTGACTTCTTCATAAACCGTCTGTTTCACTTTGTCTACAATTTCATAATTTCGATTTAATAAAATACCACCATACGCTACACCAATTAAATTATTGTCGCTATCAAAGATGGGCGCAGCAGCTCTTAACATCATTCCATCGGTTTCGTTGGTTTCTTCCCTAATACGTGCCAAGGGTGTGTCGATGAATATAAAATATGCCTGCTCGGCCAACAAGGGGTTTTCCATCAATAGGTCTTCGCCAGCGACAATGATTGTTGCAGCCACCGGTTCTTTCCGATACAGGACTGTATTGACAAGTTCATTTTTTCCCTGATTATCTCCAGTTTGTTCTGGATTGCCTGCTCGTATAATGACATAGCCATACTTGTCTGTGATTGAGAGAACATCAAGCCCTTCTTCTTCTTTGATCCTGATCATTTCTATAATGGCTTGGTCAGTGTTGCCAGAAGTTAGGGCTTCTCTTACTACTGCCCTGCTGGCTGTCAGCCGAATGACATCGTAGACATGCATGAGTTTATTTGAGTATATCTCTCGCGCTGTGTTCAGGTCGTTGCGTACTTTTTCTTGTCCTTCCTTTACGATTCGGTTGCTGATTGTTCGAACTCCGGCTACTAAAAACAGAGCACTGATCATAATAATAATGACCAGAAACCCCAGGATCATTTTGGTAGCAATGGATATCCTGAGTCTAGGTTTCTTGTGAAGGTTTGATGTGGACAATTGTTTTATACCTAGCTCTGATGAAGTCTATGAACCTTATGCTTCTGTTTCGGCAACTGATATTCCTAAAGCTTCACCAACCAGTTCGATGATGTCCTTGATGACAATTTGCTCTTCATGACCGGTTGTCTTAACAGCATCTCGATACATAGTGACATCCTTGGGGCAAGCAACGATGAAGTTGGTCACTCCGTTAAGCGCTACGGCTTCACGGATGCGTGATTCGCTGGGTCTTTCTTTAACATCTCCTTCCGCCATCCAGATACGTCCACCACCTGCTCCACAACAAAGGGCGCAGTCCCGGTTGCGGGGCATCTCCACGATCTGGCATCCGGTTGCCTCGATCACGCGACGGGGTGCATCGTACACGCCGTTGTAGCGGCCCAGGTAGCACGGGTCGTGGTAGGCGACTTTGTAATTCAACTTATTGCTGAATTTCAACTGGCCGGATGCGATCAACTGGTCGAGCAGTTCTGTGTAATGCAGGATGATTGGTTTCCCGTCCCCATTGAACGGGTATTCGTTTTTGAGCGTGTTGTAGGTGTGTGGGTCGGTGGTGACGATTTTTTCGTACTTGGACTTGGTCAGCGCCAGCATGTTTTTCTCAGCCAGCATCTCGAACAGGCCTTCTTCCCCGGCCCGGCGCACATCGTTTCCTGCGTTGCGCTCAGCGTCATACAGAATGCCGAAGTCGACTCCGGCAATGCGGAACACTTCAGTTGTTGTCAGGGTGATGTCCGTCAAGGTGGGACTGTAGGAAGCGTAATCTCCCAGGTACCACAAGTATTCAACCTGTTCTCTGCGGGCATCTTTGATTTTCGGCTCAATATCCTTAGACCAGCGGGCGCGCATCCGCTCTGACTGGCCGAAAGAGTTGCCATAGCGGCCGAGATTGGAAAGCGCATCTTGTAGTTCGGCATCCACCTGTCCTTCAAGTACGAGATGGCGACGCATATCCACGATCGCATCGATGTGCTCGATCAAAACGGGACATTCGTTCACACAGGCGCCGCAGGTAGTGCAGGCCCAAAGGACTTCCTCCTTGATCCTTTCACCGGCCAACACTGGGACATTCCCATTCCCGTTGAGCAACGCCGGACCATCCAGCCGCAGGGCTTCCCGCAGGCTCAATATGAATTCCTTGGGGCTGAGCGCCATGCCCGCTCCATGGGCTGGACAGGCATCCTGGCAGCGACCACATTCGGTGCAGGCATCGCTGTCTAGCAGTTGTTTCCAGCTCAGGTTTCGCAGGCTATCGGCGTAAAGTTGTTCGCCAGAATCGTTTTCGGGAACGGGAGCAAGCTGACCCGTAGTCCGATCGAGTTTCGAGAAGAATGCATTCAGAGGCCCGGTCAGGGTATGGAGCAATGTCCCCACTGGCAAGACGATTAAAGTCCCGGTGACAACCAGCAGGTGGAAGATCCAGATTCCCAAATGCCAGTTGGTGAGTGTTGCGTTTGATGCGCCGGTTGCGATCCAGAGTTGTGCCAGCAGATACCCGGCAGGAGTCCACCAACCCCAGGCAGGACGTTCAACAGCCAACCGCAACGACTCGGTCAACCACCCCCCCAGAACGATCAATGTGATCAACACAAGGGAAATGGTGAATCCCGAATCCCGGGTAAGGCGTTCGGGTTTCTGGACATAGCGCCGATAAGCCGCCATGCCCGCGCCGACCAGGAAGAAGACTGTGAAGATGTCGAGCGCAAATTTGTAGAGCAGGTAGATGTTGCCTTCCAGGAATTTGAAGAAGTGCGAGTCGATGGTGGCGAGCGCGGTTCCGAGGAAGAAGACGAAGAAGCCCCATGCGATACCCAGGTGCATGATGCCAGGATATTTCTGACGCAGCACTTTGGTTTGGACGATAGCGTACTGGATCAACCTGCCCAGGCGCGTGAAGAAATGGTCCCAGCGCGCCTCTTTGCGCCCGACCCGCCACCACAGGCTGGAGCGTTGATAGAAGCGGAAAAACAGGATCAGCGCCGCCAGTCCCATGAGTGAATACACATAGAGTTCTGGCGCGCCCCAGGTGTGGGGGATTCCCCAAAAGTCAAACCGCTCTGGCATGAGTTTTCTCCTCTACATCATCCTGGTCAACCGCTTTTTGCTTCTTTGACTTTTTCGATGAGCGGATCGATCAAATCAAACAGATCTACATTTGCGCCGTATTTGGCAACGTTGAATATCGGTGCAGCCGGGTCGGAGTTGATGGCAATAATCGTTTCACTGCCGGTGATGCCCTCCACATGTTCTGGCGCGCCGCTGATCCCCAGCGTCAGATATAGTTTGGCCTTCACGTGTTTGCCAGATTTTCCAACTAGCCGCGAAGTTGCCAGCCAACCCTGGTCAACCACAGGCCTGGAACCGGCCACAACGCCGCCAAGTAAATCTGCTAGGTCTTGTGCCAATTCAATGTTGTCCTCGGTCTGGATACCACGTCCAACGGCGACCACGATAGGCTCTTTCTCTAGATCGATATCGCCGGCTTCCGGCTCAATATAGGACGAGAGTTTGATGCGCATCCCATCTAGGCTCGGAGCTGCTACCGTTTCAAGAATTGAGCCCTGTCCTTGGCCGTCTTCTGGTCCGTATCCGCCCGGGATCATGGTGATTAACGTAGTTGTTTCAGGCAGTTCGGTCTCGGTCATGATCTTGCCACCGCAAATCTTGCTCACGGCTTTAACAGCGCTTCCGTCAACTACAAACTGCTGGCACTGGCTAATGAGTGGGGCATTCAACTTGATGGAAAGCCCGCCTGCCACATCCGAACCGATGGTTGTACTGCCGAGCAAGACTGCCCGGGGTCGCTTTTCTTCGATCAAGCCAGTCAACACGGTTAGATATGCATCCGAATTGAATTCTGCTAGCGATGGATGATCAACGTAAAGGACCTGGTCTACTGACAGGTGTTCAGCCAGCTTTTGGGCGTCCTTTCCGAGTAAAACTCCGACGACTTTACCGCCAGAGCCGCCAGCTAATTCGCGCGCTGCGGCAAGCATCGTGAAGGAGATTTCAGCCACTTGCCCTCGCAAGTGCTCGATGACTACGAAAATATCCTGGTTCATCTCATTCCTCCTTTCACAACGCGCCCACTTCTTTGAAGAGTTCCACGAGTTTGTCGGCGATTTCATCATCGCTGCCTTCGATCATGGTTGCCTGTTCGGTGGTCTCTGGTGGGAACATCCGGCTGACAGCCAGGCCGCCGCTCAAATGTTCTTCGATGGTGGCGGTCTTCATGGCTTGGCGCACCTTGCTTACCGCCACATATCGTGGGGGTTGTTCTGAAGCCTGGATGCCCAGAACGGCGGGAAGTGTCACTTCCATTTCACCGATCAGTCCGCCGGGATATTCTTTGCGGGCGACGACTTTTCCATCTGCAACGGTTACGCCGGAAATATATCCCACGTAGGGCATGTCCATAACGGAAGCAAGCAGGGGGGCGATTGATCCGTCGATGTTTGTGTGAGCCTGCACGCCAGTCAGGATTAGGTCAGGGGCCAGGTCTTTGATAACTGCTGCGAAAGTCCGTGCGAGTGCATGGC
>WOR8_10005050_pt1 | contig 13365 bp, 8 predicted proteins | sample DeeMarSeWOR38_10_FD_19890 | JGI IMG/M metagenome (IMG submission 19890) | reverse complement strand
GGGCGACACGTAGCGCCGCCGCGTAAGGCTGGCGTTCTAGCGCCTGGGTGTAGTGTTGTTCGGCCTGGTCAAAATCGGCCCGCGATTCGTAGTAGCTGGCCAGGGCCAGGAGGAGTTGAGGATCCTCGCCCACATCCTGTATTCCCTGCTGGAGCGTAGCCAGGGCCAGTTCTGAAGCTCCCTGTCGTAGCTGCAGGCCGGACATGGCTGCATACAGGACGGCTGGCTGGCGGACGCGGGTCTGGCCAGCCTGGAGCACGGCCAGCGCCTGCCCCAGACGGCCCTGGGCGGCCCAAATCTGGCTGGCAGCCAGATAATAGGATTCTTCGCGTGGCTGGAGCTCAATTGCTTGCTCGTAGAGGACCAGCGCTGTTCTCGGCTGGCCCTGGGCCAGATAAAGTTCCGCCATTTCGGCGTAGAGACGGCTATCCGTTTGATTCAGACGCTGAGCCTCGGCCAGGGTTGCATCCGCTTCCGCATATCGTCCCAGCCTTCGCTGAATTTGGGCCAGGCGATAGAGCAAATCGACGTCGTCAGGTCGCGCCTGCAATGCCTCTTGAACGTAGACCAGCGCTGTGTCATAGTCGGCGTAGCGCAACAGCGAATCGTACAATGTGGCGTTGATAGCCTGGCCTGCCTGGGGCATGGCGGCGGCTTGCTGGTACCATACCAGCGCGTGGTCCGGGTTGCCGCGTCGCTGGTCCAGCTCAAATAGGTGCAGAAAAGGACCTACGTTCTGGCGATCGACTTCTACAGCCTGCCGCAACAGCGTCTCGGCCTCAGCGTAGCGGGCCAGGTCGATGGAGAGTTCAGCCAGTCCGATGTAAGCCTCGGCGGTGCCGGCATTCACGTCAATCGTCTCGCGGAAGGTGCGTTCTGCCTCATCCCAGCGACTGCGGTCCTGCAGCGCCCGGGCCAGGGCGAGGGTGGCACGTGGGTTTCCGGGGTGGTCTCGGGCTGTGGCCTGGTAGATCTTCAGTGCCTGGTCGTGGCCTCCCTGCTGATCGAGAGCCCGCGCCAGGGCCACCTGGGCCTCAACCGAACCAGGAGCTACGTCGACGGCTGTTCTCAGGTGGTGCAGGGCACTTGCCGAGTCGCCTTGTGCAGAGAATGCCTCTGCCAGAGCCAGCCGTGCATCGGGCGACCAATTATCCAGGTCGACGGCCTGCTGGTATGCCTGCGTCGCCAGGTCGAGCCGGCCCTGGGCCAGATAGACATCACCCAAGCCCTTGTGGAATTGTGCCAGGATGATGGGCGACCAGCCCTGGATGTCGCCTTCTTGGATGGTCTGTTGGTAGAGTTGGATGGCCTGGTCGCTCTGATCGTGCACCTGATAGAGACGAGCCAACACACCGACCGCATTCACCACTTCGTCGGCCTGGCGTATCTGGGCGGGGATGTCGGAGTCGTTTGAGGTTGTCCGATCCGCCGCAAGGCGGCTGCTGGATGCAGTGGTCTCGTCCGACTCCAGGGCGTAGGCAGGCGGGCGGGACGACGTGGCCTGCCCGTCGCCGGAAGATGATACCCCAATGGCGCCGGCGGCTTGCTGCCCAAACTCGGATTGAGATTGGGCGATTTGGAGTGCCTGCTCATATAAGCCATCTGCCTCGGCCGTCTTGCCGCGGGCATTTAGCAAGTCGGCCAGCCGTACGATGGCTTCCACGTACGTGGCATCGTGCTGGATGGCACGCTGATAGCTGGCCTCGGCAGCGACGACATCGTTGCGGCGGCGCAAGGCATCACCCAGCAGGACGTGTGTCCAGGGCACATCGGGGGCGGCGGTGGTGACGGCCTTGTAGTAGTTCATGGCCGGCTCCAATTGCCCCAGGTCTTCGTAGGCTCTGGCCAGGCGCGCATAGGCAAAAGCGCGGCTCTGCCCGATCGGTCGCGAGCGCAATTGGGGTGTCAGCGTGTATGGGTCAAGCGTGTCCAGGGCTGACCGATACACATCGACGGCGGCTTCCAGATCTCCGATGCGCTGTAGTTGATCACCCAGGGCTATCAACAGGGTGGCTTCGTCTGGGTTGATGTCACTTGCTGCGCGGAGTAGCTCCAGAATCTCCACAGGCCGACCGCCGTGCCGCCGCAGTTGGTCACTCAGCGAGACGTACACATCAATCTGCGTGGGGTCGAGTTGGAAGGCGCGTTGATAAGCATCAACAGCTTGTTCAAACTGGCCCTGTCTGTAGTAGAGGTCTCCCTGGAGCCGGAAGGCGGAGGCGTTATACGGAGATAGCCTCAGCAGGCGGTCGATCTGACGTCCAGCCTGGTCCAGGCGGTTAGCGTCCAGCAGGGTTTGGGCCAGCGCCAAGCGTGTTTCGGTGGTCTCTTGGGCCACAATGTCCTGAAGCCAGATGGCGTACCTGTACATAGCCAGGGCGACATCCACCTTATTTTGGGCGGCCATCATGGCTGCCGCGGTCAGGGCAACGTCGGCTGAGAACGGACTTCTGGCCCGCAGGGCGTGCACTAGATCCTCGGCCCGATCGAACTGGCCAGCCTCCCGATAGGCACCAGCCAGCACAAACTGGTTGTATTCGCTGGGTCTGAGATCGACAGCTTGTTCATAAAGGGGAAGGGCCTGGTCGATTCGCCCGCGTCGACGCCACAGATCAGCCTGGGCAATGAGGCGGGCGGCATCGTCGGGCCAGGCTTCGTTGGCGGTAGCCGCCTCGAATTGTGCCGCTGCGCAGCTATCCTGCCCGTCGCCCAGACAGGCATCTCCCAGGGCCACATGGAAGCGGGTAATTCGAGGAGCAGCGCGTTGGGCCTGGTCAAGCTGGGCAATACTCTCCTCGATAAGTCCGCGTTCGGCGTAGAGCAGCCCCAGGCGGTAATGGAGGATGGGCAGATCAATCTGGTCGGATATCTGCTGCAATCTTGCCAGCGCCTCACTGAACCGTCCCTGGGCATGAGCGACTTGAACGAGGCCGACCAGCGCCAGCCAGTCGCCAGGGTCCTGTTCCAATGCTGTCCGGTAGAATCCCTCGGCGTCTTCCCAGCGGCGCCCCACCAGGGCGCTGTTACCCAGGATAGCGGGCGTGACGCTGGGCATATGATGCACTGCGTAGAGGCTGAAGGACTGATCGTCCATCAACCACTCGAACCATTGAGGTGCGAGTCGCAATTGCAGGTCTACGTCGCTGCCACTGGAGGTGAGCACGTATTGCACGTTGTAGCGCTGTAAGACGTCCAGGCTCTCAGTGGTGAGATAGGGCGTGTGGTAAAAGGTGTCCTGGTCAATGAGCCGCTGGAGCGCGACATCTTGCTGATCGGCGGGAAAGACCTCGCTGGTCGTCGGAGCTCGATGGGCCACGATGCTGGCATTGGCCACGTAAGCGGGGATGGTGACACTCAAGTCTTGATCAGCCAGCACCGTCACCGGGCCGGTTTGGGCAGTGATCTCCTTCAGACGGGCTAAAATGCCTTCCGGGGTTGGAAAGAAGTATGGAGAGGCCAGTCTGTCGTTGAGGTTCTGCGTGTTTCTGAGGATGCCGGGGCTGAGGATCAGGGTCGCTACCAGAATGAAGCCCAGCGGCATATATGTCCTGAGGGAGGCTTCTGTGCTCCGAGAAACGTGGACGCGACGGCTCTTCGTCCAACGCACCGTCTCGGTTACAGTCCAACTCAGGAGTCGTTGGGTGGCCAGAGCGATGATGAGCGCATAGGGCAGCACCCAAACCAGCCGCCACAGAATCCAGGGCATCACCAGGGACCCGATCAGCGGCGTCAGAATTGGGTTGAACATCACAAAGAGTATGGCCAGGGTAGTGCTTACGGCGAATTGCGCAGCAACGTCAAAACGAATGCGCCACAGGAGCAAGGGCAGCAGCAACAAGGCCAGCAAGTAGGGTGGCTCCAGGATGATGCTGGGGTCCGAGATGTAGTGGTTAAGATCGAACAGAATCAATCGCTGGCGGTTCATATTCACCGCGAAGCGCCAGATGAGGAAGGGATTGGTCGCGGTAGTGGCCTGGCTGGCCTCGAGTTGGGCCAAATCGGGAAGCGGGCCGTAGAGGTCCAGGCTCTGGACCCGGATTAAGGGCAATATGGGCACCAGCTTGTGACCGATCGGCCAGCCGTCGAAGCTGCTGGGGTATGAGGGTGCTAGCGGGGCCTCGCCGCGCGCTAAAACAAGCTGCACGAAGGGCAGGAACATGACGATGGCGACCAGGCCCCACAGGGCCAGACCCCGTTTCCAGGCCACCTGGCGCCGCATGCCGAGCAGCAACCAGAAGTCACCCCCGCTCAGGAATGGGCGATTGTCCTTGCGCACCAGTCGCGCTTTCACATCGAGCAGCAGGTGAAAAGCGCCGAAGGCTCCTAAGGCCATGGCCAGCATGGCCGCTACCAGGGGGTGAATGGTCGAGATGGCGAAGGTGGCTACCGCCGCAGCCAGCCAGGCATCGCGGTGACCGTTACGCACATATCGAATCGAGAAGGCAGCCACCACTGGAAGCATGGTGACTGGCACCATAAACTTGTCGGCGTTGATGCGCTCGAAAAAGAAGAGGCTCACGTTGTCGCCGCGCACGAAGGGAGCGGCCAGATAGATCAGCAGCTGTATTGCCGCGGTGTATAGCCCGAAGCGGTGACTCCCAGGTCGGGCTGCTCTGCCCAAGGTGTACGACGCCATGATAGCCCACAGCGCGATCATGGCGCGCGACGCGCTGGCGGTGTGGGTGATGGGGTCTATGCCGGCCAGGTGGGACCAGAGATACGACATGGGCAGCGATTGATTGAAGACCATGCGTACACCCGGCCCCAGCCTGGTGCCGAACAATGGCTCGCTGGCGTTTAATGGCAGGCCGGCCAGCGCGTCGGCTGCAAAGGAGCCAACAGCATAAGCATCCCCATCGATTTTGTGGAGTGAGAGAGTGGGCAGGATGGCCAGGAAGGCCACCCCCAGCAGGAGCAGCAGGATAATCTCGTCAGCGGCCCACGGGCTGCGCGATGCCCGGCGTGCGTCATTACCGGACGGACGACGGAGCAATCGCACGGCGATCAGGTGGGTCAGCCAGACGACCAGCATCCAACCGCTGGCGACCATCCAACCCAGGGTAAGCTGGCTGATGGTCAGGTGCAGCACAAGTGCTACAATGCCCGGCACCGCCAGGATGGCTACGCCCAGGGGGAGTGCCAGCGCCAAGCGCTCCAGCCAGTCGATCTCCATGCGCCAGGTGATGAGGTCAGCCAAGAGATAGCCAGGCGTGATCAGCAAGCCGATGAAGGTGAGCCAACTCGCTAATTGCAGGGGCAGCTGGGCCGGGATTCCCAGGATGACCAGGAACCAGACCAGGATCAGGCCCCCGGGAATTACGAGGTCAGACCATCCAGCCGCGATGTTGATGGACGGCAGTTCTCGCCGAATTGGATCAGTAATAGCACGCATTATTCGTCACTCAGCTATCACGCAAACGGCACGTGGCGGCGCAGCTTGGGACCCAGGTACTGAACGACCGGTAGAGGTAATTTCGGCCAAAGCTGCATGCCCAATTGCAGCTTGCCATCCGACTTTAGCCGATGGGTGATGCCCTCGTTGGTCCCTGCGGGACCGGTACCGGTCACTTGTTGGTAGATGGGTCTGGATACGCCACCCCACTGGCCCTTGAACTTGGAGGCGTTTGAGCCGGTCGGACTGCGCCCCATGTCTAGGAAGTGGTAGCCATTGGCGTTGGCATCCTTGAGCAATTCCCAGCAGACAAGATACACCGGTCGTTGTTTCAGATACTCGTGTAGGCTTGCGCCCCAGAGGCCGTATACTGTGGACCCCATCTCGAGCTGGAAGTAGCCGCCGATCGGCCCGCCCTCTGCGCGCACGATGGCGATGTTGAACCCGCCAGGAAAGGTTTCTATGATATGCTCCAGGAAATCCCGTCCAAAGACCGGGGTGCCAATCTGATGAGTATGGCGGCTAAAAACATCGTAAAACTCTCCCAGGCACTTTCCGATGCGGTCGATCTCCACGGTCAAACCGTTGCGACGGGCGATGCGCACCTGTCGTCGAATGTTTCCATCCAAACCTTTCCAAAGTGATTCTGCGTCCACGTTCACATCTACGATCCAGTGAACGTGGTGGGTGGTTGTGTGCAGATCAGCGGGCCAGGTCTGGCGGGTATCTTGGACGATGAAATGTTTTGCCCTGGCCTGGCGGGCTAGCTCCTTCCCCCCGTTGATGAGTTCCGCCGCGACCTCTGCGTCCTCGGCGCATAATCCCCCCGGCATAGTCATGGCTGTATTTCCCATCAGCACGCTGCGCACCAGAAAGAGGGGCAGCACCCCCACCACGCGCTCACCCTGACGTGCTATCAAGAAGGGCGTTTCATATCCGTAAGTATTATATAGAACATCGCGCCAACCCGAAAGGTGCTGCGGCAGCCCCAAGGCCGCGTTCTTGACGTAGGCATCCCAGGCCGGGCAATCTCGGTCGGTCAGCTCGGTGATAGCAGCCAATCTCTGGTCTCCCCCAGAAACCAGGTTCTTCTGAAGAAGCTGGTTTCTGAATCTGGGATCCTCAACCCACGTATCCCAGGCTACGCAATCGGTCGGCGAGGGCCTGTTTTTCCTGCTCCGTAAGCCCGTCACCCTCACCGTCAGGCCGGCCGTTCCACGCGCTGGGCTGTGTTATGGGCCGTGCCCTACGGGCGGCGCCACGCAGAGCCTCGAGCGCGACAGCCCCATCCATGTGGTCGGGTATTGGCTCGCCCATGAGGTGCAGTATGGTCGGCGCCAGGTCAACAATCTGGGCATCCTCCAGGACAATGCCAGGCTGGATAGCCCGGCCATAGGCCAGGAAGATGCCGTTCATGCGGTGCGTCCCGGAAATGCCTCGCTTCATAGCCTCGATGACCCGGTGGCTGCCAAACTCGTACTCGCCGAACCCGAAATACTCCAGCCGACGGGGGATGAAGAGAATATCGGGCGCATGCTCCAGTTGTTCGCCGCTGTAAATCTCCTCACGCCGGTAGATGGTGTCCACCACACCCTCGCCGGTCTCTGGATCACGCAGTTCTCCCAACCGGGTGATGATGTCCTCCCGGACCTGCTCGTAGGCTGCCCCAGGCTGCACGCAGCCCAGCGGCTCGCGCCCCATTAGGTTTACATAAATCTGGCCAACATTGCCCAGCGAGTAGGCCTGGGTGCGGCTCCAATCCACGTCTTCAAAGGAGAGAAACAGGGTCTTCAGCAGTCCCTGTCCCTGGCCGCGCACGACTTCCCGTTTCAGGGCACCCAGCCCAAGCTGCATAAGCCGGTCGTAGACGGTCATAGGAGCGAATCCAAGATGGAAGAGGCTCTCCTTAAGCCGGGGCCGCAACCCAGGCCGGACGCGCATAAGCCCTTCTTGCATCAGCCAATTGTTGACGTGGATGAACTTGTGGAAGCGACCGAACCCGTGGTCAGACATGATGATGAGGGTGGTGTCATCGTCCAGCGTGTCCACGATCCTGGCCAGTTGCCCGTCTATGAACTGATAATACTCGCGGATCGCGTGGCCATATTTGGCGTAGCGCTCCGGGTCGTGCAGCGGGTGCTCGCGATCCATGTATTTCCACATGGCGTGGGAGATGGTGTCCGTGCCGTTGAAGACGAGCATGGCAAAATCCCAGGCTTCGCGCGCCCTCAAATAGTCGAAGGTACGGGCACGCAGATCCGTGGCCCGGTACAAACGTTCCAGGAAAGCATCCACCCCGGCCTCAGAGTAGGCTTGGCCCGGGTCGGGATAGAGAATGTAGTCACCTACCGCCTGCAGGATTTCCTGGTAGAGACTCGAGGGGTAGGTGATGGTGTTGCGTGTGCTGGGCGCGGGCATGCCCGAGACCATCACGCCGTTGACGGGCGCTGGCGGGTAGGTCATGGGCACGTTGAGTACACACACACGTCGGCCGGCCTGGCTGAGAAGCGTGTAAATGGTGGGTGCCCTGCCGTCGAGCGCCGTCACCGGGGAAAAGCGATAGCTGCCCGGCTCGCGGGCGATCCAGTCGTACAGCCCGTGCTGGCCGGGGTTGGTCCCCGTCGCGAAGGAGGTCCAGGCCGGTGACGTCATAGGCGGCACTGTGCTACGCAGCGTCCCGTGAGTGCCTTCACGCAACAGGCGATTGAAAACGGGCAGAGATCCGTCAGCGGCCCACGGTTTGATCAGATCGAACGTCGCGCCATCCAACCCAACCACCAGTACCTTGCCGCCATGCGCTGCTTGGTTGGATGCCGGTTTTGGCGCTGCAGCCCTGTCAGGGGAGGACCCATCTGCCCTGGACCGGCCGTCCAGGCTGGCATCCCCAGCCTGGGCTTCGTCCGTATTAGGGCGATCATCTGCCAGTTGGCGCAGTTGCCATTCCAAGAGGGCAATATGCTGCGCCAGGTCGCGCACACGGTTCGATTGTGTCGAAAGTGCCACGCTTTGCGAAAGAAGAACAACCAGGGCAAAGAGCAGGCCGAACACGAGAAAGAGCGTGGGCGCGTAGGAAACCGCGAACAGGGTGGCCAGAAGATTGGCAAACCCGCCGAAAATAGAGAAGAACAGAATGCCCAGGCTGGCAGCCAGCCAGACCAGGGAATACTCCTCACGGAGTCTATGCTTGCGTATCAACTGAACGATGACCAACAGCAAGACGATACTAAAGATGACAGCGGTGATACGTTGTTCAATTGGGATCGGCATTGGCCACCTCCTGGGGCAACGCAGGGATGTCTTTGAGTGCCCCAATCAACACCGCCACCGAGACTTTGAGCGCGTAATAGACCGAACGCCAGCTATCGATGGAGCTCACCCCGGTAACTCGCGCGCGCATACGCGCCGGGAGTTCCACGGTCTTGAGGCCAGCTTTGTGCAGTACAATGCGACTTTCGACCTCTGGATAATCCTGGGGCATATAGGCGACCAGGGCGTCGACAGCGCGGCGGTTCATGCCAAGGAAACCGGAGGTCGTATCCGTTGCGCGACGACCGGTCAGCGAGGACACCATGAGGGCAAAGATGTGGATGCCCAGGCGGCGCGAGACCGGAATGTCCATGTTCTCCGATGCATCCAGGAAACGCGAACCGATCACCACGTCGAATGGACTGGTCTGTAGGATCGAGAGCAGTGGCGGGATATCGCCAGGGTCATGTTGCCCATCGCCATCCAAGCGGATCACCAGGTCATAGTCTTCTTGTTGGGCGAACTTGAGACCGGTCTGGACGGCGCCTCCGATGCCCAGGTTAAATGGATGCCGAATCACCAAAGCTCCCGCCGCTTCTGCCTCCTGGGCCGTGTAGTCGCTAGAACCATCGTCTACGACGAGTACGTCTGCGTGGGGTACGGCGCTGTGCGCGCCGTTCACAACTTGTCGAATGGCGGCTTGTTCATTATAGGCGGGGATAAGTACCAATAACCGCTCCGGGCCGACCGACGCAACAGAGGACTTGTCAGATAAATCCATAAGCCATCATATTCCCCAGCGTGTTAGCTCATCTTCATTTTAACACATCTAAGCTTTACATATTGTTAGGGATATTGTATCACACTTGTAACCTTACGTCAAGCAGTTCGTAACTGACGGGTCTGTGCAGATTCTGGGGAACCATGGGGGAATTACCCCCCGGCCTGCGGCGCTGTGCGTCCAGAGATCTGGACCGCATCTGCAATTGACGGTCGGTCGTAATTCCAAATGGATTTGCAATTACTTGATAAATGTGATATAGTTGATCTATAATGTGAGGGAAGCTGTTAGATATTGGCAAGCCTCACTGACTGACTATGAAAAGGGAGATTCGATATGGCGAACGCGTTGAATTGGTTTGAGATTCCTGCTTCGGATATCAAACGGGCAGTCAAGTTCTACGCCACGATTTTGGGGGCCGACTTGACGATCGCGGAGATGATGCCTGGGTATCAGATGGCCATGTTGCCGGCTGAGGATGGCGTGGGGGGTGCCCTGCTTCAGGGCGAAGGCTATACGCCTAGCACGGAAGGGTCGCTGGTGTATCTCAACGGCGGCGAGGACCTGGCTGTAGTCCTAGGCCGGGTAGAGGGTGCTGGAGGTCAGGTCCTTGTACCCAAAACGAGCATCGGTGAGAACGGCTTCTTCGCCTTCATCCTGGACAGCGAAGGTAACAAGGTCGGGCTGCATTCAATGGCCTGACGCCCACTTCCGAAGTCGGTGGTCGCCACCTCAGGTGACCGCCGACTTCTCGGTTTTACAGTGGAGATTATGATTATGAGCGAGATGCCATCCTTTCCGGGATTTCCTGGGGAGGGCCTTACGTTCCTGGGGGAATTGGCGACTAACAATAACCGCGAGTGGTTTGAGGCGCATAAGGGAGACTATCGCAGCTACGTGCTCGAACCTGCGCAAGCCTTTGTGGTTGCGCTAGGAGAGCGCCTGAAGCTGCTGTCGTCGGAAATCGCCTACGATACGCGCACGAACGGCAGCGGTTCCATCATGCGCATTTACCGGGATGTGCGGTTTTCGAAGGATAAGACTCCGTACAATCCCAACCTGCGGGTTGTTTTCTGGCAGGGTGCTGGCAAAAAGACGGACAATCCTGGCTTCTTTTTCGGTATGGATGCACAGGGCGCGGGGCTGTTTGGGGGGATGCATACCTTTTTGAAGCCAGTCCTGGCCGCCTACCAGGAAGCGGTCGCCGATGATGGGCTGGGCGCGGAACTGGAGGCTGCGCTCGAGTCACTGAGCGGGGCGGGGGTCTACGAAGTCGGCGGTGAGCAGTATAAGCGCGTTCCGCGAGGCTACGACCCAGGCCACCCACGGGCCGATCTGCTGCGCTACAAGGGACTGTACGTACGTTCTCCAAAGATCGAACCGGATGTGCTAACCACGCCGGCGCTGGTTGAGGTGTGCTTCGAGCATTGCCGGATTATGGCGCCCTTGCACCATTGGCTGGTACGAGTCAACCAAAGCGCCGGATCGTAGCGTGCAGCGGAGGAGTATTATGCCTGTCCAAGGCGAACCACATGAGAACGGTCGAGTAACGGCCCGCATCGATTTACCACCGACTGGCATGGCCATCCTGGCATAAGGCAAAGGAGATTGCAATGAACGTATTGGACATTCTCAAGTATGGCAACCGAACCTTGTTGAATTCTGTGGAGGGCCTGCCTGAAACAGATTGGGACGTCGGAGGTGTGTGCGGGTGGTGGTCGGTCAAAGATATCATGGCCCACCTGGCCTCTTATGAACTTCTACTGGCAGAGGCTCTGGACACGTTCCTGGGCGCTGAGTTTGGACCCACCATGAGCGAGATGGCCCAAATGCGCGGTGAGTGGAACGACACCCAGGTCGAGCGGCGCAAGGGCAAGAGCGTGGCGGAGGTGCTGGCCGAGTACAACCAAGCTCATCAGCGCGTCATGGACCTGGCAGCCCAGATTCCTGCGGAGAAATACCGCGAGAATGGGACCATCCCCTGGTATGGGGCTGAGTATTGCCTGGACGATTTTATCGTCTACACCAGCTATGGCCACAAGCGCGAGCACAGTGCTCAGATCATGGTGTATCGCGATCAGCTCTAGGACACTGATTATGGCAAATTCGACTAACCCATATTTGGAAGAAGGATGATGAGCACGCTACAGCAACGCATTGCCGGCTCGGCAGACTTTCAGTTCAAGAAGGGTGACTGGGATGGTTTCTTGACCCTGGGCACCAATAACCTGGCCAATATGGTGATCCTGCCCGCCATCCTGATCGGCACCTTCCATTTTGCGCCACAGATTGTCTTCGGCAGGATCCTGCCCGGTTTGGCTTTGACCCTGCTCGTCGGAATGGGCACCTTTGTCTATTTCGCCGTCAGGCTGGCCGCCGCCGAGGGGCGCAAGGACGTGACAGCGCTGCCCTACGGCATATCAACCCCGGTCATGTTCGTCTACCTGTTCGGCATCATGGGGCCGGTCTATTTCGCCACCAATGACCCCCTGTTGGCGTATCGGATCGGGTTAGGCGCAGCCTTTCTGGGGGGTCTGATCGAAATGAGCGGGGCGCTGGTCGGACCCTGGCTGGAGCGCATCACCCCACGCGCCGGGATGTTGGGCACCATCGCCGGGGTGGCCATCGTCTGGATCGCCATGGTGCCCAGTGCCATCGTCTTCGCCAATCCGGTCATTGGCCTGCCCGCGCTCTTCGTCGTCCTGCTGGGTCTGATTGGGCGCTATCGATTTCCCTTACGTCTGCCGGCCGGCCTGGTGGCCATTAGCCTGGGCGTGTTCCTGGGTTTCTTCACCGGCGATTCGAGCATCCGCTTCGACGAAACGGGCTTCTATCCGCCCATACCGGTGCTGGGTGACCTGTGGATTGGCCTGCGTCTGATCTTCTCCAGGCCGGAGATTCTGGCGGTGGTGATCCCCATCGAGATTTACAACTTCATCGAAACTATGGGTAACGTGGAAAGCGCCAAATCAGCCGGCGACAGCTACGACGTGCGTAAGTGCCAGTTGGTGGATGGGTTGGGTACCTGCGTGGGAGCTTTGTTCGGCTCGCCGTTTCCCACCACGGTGCATATCGGCCATCCCGCTTACAAGCAAATGGGCTCGCGCACTGGCTATGCGCTGGCGACCGGGGCGTTTCTTTTCCTGGCCAGCCTGGTCGGCCGCTATGCCTTCCAGGCAACGCCGGCCGCCTATGGCGTGGCTGTCGCCTTCGCGTTGGTGCCTCACATTGCTGACTTGTTGAAGAAGCAATTGGACGGCGCACTCCTGGAAGTCCTCCAAGGGGGTTCAGCCACTCCCGACTTGATGGCCAGACTGGCTGATCACCAGGGGGTCTACTTGCAGAGTTACGGACTTCTTTCCAAGGGCGCCATCATCACCGGCTTGCTGTGGGGATCGATCCTGGCTTTTCTTATCGATCGAGATCTGCGCAAGGCGATGCTCTTCAGTTTGCTGGCTTCGTTCCTGTCGCTGATTGGCCTGATTCACGCGGATAAGATCGGGCTTTCCCTGTCGCCAATTGCGCTGGGCTACCTGGTTTTGACGGGTTTGTTAGGTGTCTTTCATCTCTCCGAGTCCAGGCAAGCGAGGATCGACGAGGAGCAGGCAACCGACACCGTCACCAGAAAGAAATTGCAGGTGGAGGTCGCGGGAGGACCTTGAGATTTACGCAACAGCAAACTCGTGCCGTAGGGATCTGGCCGAAAGCCTGCGCTCGATTACAGCTCGGTAGCCACCACGCCACCCAACTCGGAGGATACGATGGCCTTGGCCCCTGGCGGCAACTTTAAGAGCTACCCGGAGCACGCGTTGATCACCACGCTCAAGCAGGCAGTGCTCAGCCTGGTGGCCCGGACGGGTATCCTCACAGCGTCCCCCACGCTCAACTTCTAGGGGCTGTCAAGGGCGATGGGGAGGGGTAGACACCTGACCGTCTCAGACGCCAC
>WOR8_10004595_pt1 | contig 13365 bp, 13 predicted proteins | sample DeeMarSeWOR38_10_FD_19890 | JGI IMG/M metagenome (IMG submission 19890) | reverse complement strand
CGATATCATGTACGATATTCATAAAACCCAATCTTGTAGCATGTTGCCAATTCGTTAAGTAAGCCAAGTAGGTGGTGTCATCAATAAAAAACAAATTATCGTGAAATGACATTAATGTTACAAGAATAAATGCTAAGACAAGCGGGGGATTCCTAAAAGCACTGCGAAGCGACTGAATTACTTCGTTTTTATCAAAACTATAATCTGGCCTCACAAACATCATCAACAATAATTCAACAAAACCCACCAATGCAAACGTATACTTCACCGTATTAAAAGACTGCCCAAGTACCCGTCCTGCAAAACCAATAACTGCAACAAAAAAAACTGAGAACGCAAATCCAATTGGAATAATTCCCGGCAACTCGGCACCAGTTCTATCTTCTTTTTGCCTTAATAAAATATATAGCAATGCGCCCGGAATAATGAATATCACAAGAGCTATACCGAGACGTAGCATATCCGTTATAAAGACTAAAAAAATATTTCCCTGGAAGGAGAGCAGCTTTCCCCAAGGTACAATCCATAACGCGATCCACACCAGACAAACGATAAAGTGAATATGTTTTTGTTTTATGAAATTGAGTGTTTGAGTCATGCTTTCATTTTAATCTGTCATTTTCATATGATGCATGTCCCATTCATTACAAATACAATTCACAATCTTTTCCCGCACTATCGAAAAAACTCACCAAAATATGGTGAGTTTTTTCGATAAAATTTAATTCTTGCGACTGAGTTACCCTACTTTATCTCAGGCGCATCTGCCTTCGAGCGCATGATCGCCCAGACTAATACACCGATCAAAGCCAGCACGATCACCCAACCGCCAAAGCCGAGGTTCTTATAGGCTACAACGACGGGGGCTACGATCAAAGCTACCAGGTTGACCACTTTGATCATCGGGTTAAGGGCCGGGCCGGCTGTATCCTTGAAAGGGTCACCCACTGTATCGCCAACCACACCAGCTTTATGACGTTCTGAGCCTTTACCCAGATTATTTTCGGGTTCCGAAGGCTCATCTTCGATTAATTTTTTGGCATTATCCCAGGCGCCCCCTGAGTTGTTTAGGAACACTGCCAGCAACTGTCCAGACAAAATGATGCCGGCTAAGAAGCCCCCCAGGGCCTCAACCTGAAACATCAAGCCGACAACGATGGGGGTCACGATTCCAAGCAAGGCCAGACCAACGAGCTCTTTCTGTGCAGCTGTTGTAGAAATTTCTACAGCCTTGGCGTAATCAGGTTTAATCTTGCCTTCCAATACACCAGCTTTGAATTGTCGGCGCGCTTCTTCCACGATCAGGGCTGCAGCACGGCTGACAGCCTTAATAGCAAATGAAGAGAACAACCACGGCAACGCTCCACCGATCAGCATACCAACAAACACCTGTGGAACATTCACACGTATGCCATTGGCAAGCGAGGTTGGATCTACACGGCTTACATCCACAATATAAGAGCCGAACAACGAAACTGCTGCAATTACAGCCGATCCAATCGCAACTCCTTTGGTGATTGCCTTGGTTGTGTTGCCTACGGCATCGAGATCGGCCATGATTTGCTGAGCGGCTTTAGTTTCTTCGTCTTCCATGCCAGACCAGGACATCTCGCCAATACCATTAGCATTGTCTGCAATCGGGCCGAAGGAGTCCATCGCTACGTTGTTCCCGGTCAGTGTAAGCATACCGATACCTGCCATCGCCACACCGTACAACACAAAGTTGACCTGTTGTGCATTGGTCAGTCCGGGAATGGTACCCATAATGAAAATGGAAGCAACTATGGTCAGGGCAAGAACGATCACAGACCAAACGGAAGATTCAAATCCAAGAGAAACTCCTTCAAGGATAAGAGTCGCCGGACCAGTGTCCGCAGACTTCTTGACGTCCTGCACAGGTTTCGCATGTGTACCTGTGAAATACTCAGTTAGGCGGTCAATCATAATTGCAAGCAGCACGCCAACAGCCACAGCCGTCGGAACGCGCCACCAACCACCCCACTGGTCCATTTCGGGGGTGTTCATGTAGAAATAACCCGCGATATAAAACAGAACCGCAGAGATTGCAGCCGATGTGATGAAACCGCGAAATATCGCGCCCATCGCATCGGCACTCTCACCTGGTTCGCTCTTGACGGCATAGGTGCCAATGATGGATGCCAGCACGCCGATACCGCGAACGATCAACGGGAAGATGATCCATTCCAGACGACCAGTGATCGAATACAACGCAAGACCCAGGATCAAGCCTGAAACGATAGTAACTTCATAAGACTCGAAGATGTCTGCGGCCATACCAGCGCAGTCACCGACGTTATCCCCAACCAGGTCAGCAATCACTGCCGGATTTCTCGGATCATCCTCAGGAATGCCTGCTTCCACTTTACCGACCAGATCTGCACCGACGTCGGCCGCCTTGGTATAGATGCCGCCGCCCACACGCATGAACAGCGCCAGCAGCGTACCGCCGAAGCCGAAACCAAGCAATGCATCCGGAGCCGCAATACCAAGGATAATGAAGATGATGGTGCCACCAAACAGACCCAAACCATCTGTCAGCATACCTGTGATGGTACCTGCGCGATAAGCAATGCGCAGCGCATCTCCAAAGGAACGGCGCGAGGCAGAAGCCACACGAACATTGCCTTGTACAGCCATGCGCATACCGATTTGACCGACTGCCATCGAGAAGCCAGAGCCCATCACAAATGCGATTGCCCGTGCAAAACCGATGATGAGGCGTACCTGCGCCTCGTCCACGCCTTCAAAGCGTTCCAGTGCTTCAGGCGTGGGTGGAACAATATACACTGAGAAAAACATAGCGACGGTCAGTATTGCGATCAGAGGCAAAATTGATTTCAACTGCCGCCTCAGATAAGCATCTGCACCGTCGCGGATGAAGCCCCAAACCTCTTGCATCTTTTCTGTGCCTTTATCCTCGCGCATGATTTGGTTGCGCAACAATATGGCGTACAAGAGACCCAGGATCGCGATACCGAGAACTACCCATATCGCGACCGCCTCAAATGGCGTAAGTCCATGCATTGCATACATACTACTATTCCTCCCGCGCGTTAAAGAAATTTAGGCGGAATCCGCCTAATACACGCACACAGCATTTTACAAGGCCTGACAGATTGTGTCAAGAAGTTGCAGCGCAGCATCATAAAGTATTTTTGTTGACAGTTAAATACAATTCTGATAACATATGTCAAGTTTAGTGCTTCAAAGGAGAACTCACATGCTTGAAGAAATCAGCACACAGATCAATACAGATACAGTTGTACTTAGTTCGGCAGCAGCGCAGGCTGTTCAAAATATTTTAGCCGAAAAAAATCTTGAGGGATATGCTTTGCGAATTTATGTTGCGGGAGGCGGGTGCGGTGGTACCCAATTTGGTATGGCGCTCGACAACAATTTCCGCGATATTGATACAACCTTTGAATCAGAGGGCGTGAAAGTTGTTGTGGATGAAGTATCAATTGATTACTTGATGGGAGCCAGCATCGACTATGTTGATGATCCACAACGTGGCGCCGGATTCGTAGTTGACAGCCCCAACGCTAAAGCTCACAGTCATGGCGCCGACGCATGCGCCTGTGGCGGTTCTTGCGCCTGCAACAACTAACTTTTAGTTTTGATGAAACACAAAAAAGGCCGGAAAACCGGCCTTTTTTTATCTTCCTCTGAGAAATGAGATGAGTACCCCCAAGGCTCCAATGAAACCTAGACTGAAGATCAATAACCCCATTGGGATTCGATTCGCCCGATTCAATTCATCCGCTACAAAAGTCGGGATGATGATTTGTGCCGGGGGAGTGAACGTCGGTAAACGTGCAGGCGTTTCGGGGGCTATGAAAGCGGCAGCAAGCGTCGGGTCAATTGTTGGTGTCGAAAATGGAGTCGGTGTAGGAGGGGCTTCAACAGTTTGCAACCGCGCGCCGGGACTTATGCGAACATACGGCGCATATACCCATGCATTTGAACCGGCGACACCAGGATAAAAAACTTGTATCCAATCCGCGTCTCGTCCGCGCCCCAGTGCCGGAACACTTTGACCAGCCAGCAGCACGCCAACAGCCGGATAAAGATAAGTGCTTGGCCCAGCATAAACTTCGATTTGTGTAAGATCAGCATAAACGGTTACAGATGGACCTGATATTGTCCCCGTAACCGTAGGAACAGAGCCGGTTGGCTGCTGTGCATTTGCAATATTTTGAGTAGGTGCGCTCAAGACTATAAGAGCCAACACAGAGATCGTCAGCCCTATCAATACAACTTTCAACCAGCGATACATATCAGGCTAATAAATCCTAAAATACCTACCGGCGTCGCAGCAGCGAAAGCGAGTAACCAAGCACACCTAAAAAACCGGAACCTATTACGAACGCGCCCATCGGCACACCATTTTCTGCATTTGTTGCAGGCATGGCGGTGAACTGGGGAACTTCCAATGGAGGGGGCGGCGTAAATGTCGACATGCGCGTTACAGTAGGTTCAAATATGTAAGCAGCCGCCAGGGTTGGGTCAACGGTGGGGGTAGTCCGTGGTGTAGCCGTTGGAGGCGGTTCCACGATTTGCAGATTTCCGGAAGAAATCGAAATAAGAGATGTGTGCACCCAGGCAACACCTCCCAGACCCACAGGATAAACAATCTGCACCCAGTCACGACCGGGAGAAACGCCAAGAGCTTGTGCTGTTTCTCCTGGCTGCATATTGCCGATGATGTCATATAACACAGTACTGGGTCCATTGCGGACGTTTATTTGCTCAGGGTAGGTAACGGTAATAAACACATCAGATGAATCTGGCGTCAGTCCTTGAGCCAGAACTTCGGTCCGAAAAGAAGTGCTCAAGAATCCCGCCAGGATCGTTGCTGACAATACAATCCAAAATATCGCTTTAAACAAAAGTTGTTTCATTTTTGTATTCATAGTTGAGGAATCCGCGAAGGCGATTATAATCGAAAATATATGGAACGAAAAATTTTTCACGGCATACTATCACCGACCGATATTGCACAGGCCCTCCTGGCCGAATTTAACAGGGGCAATATTCGCGCGCAGGTTCTGGGTAAAAGCGATAAGCTAGCCGTCCAAATCGGGACACGCTCTGGCGCAGTGTCTGGCGGGCAAACCGCCATCACAGTCACCATCCAAAAGGTGACGGACGGGATCATGGTAGAACTGGGACAACAAGCCTGGCTCGGCATAGCAGCCAGCCTTGGGCAGACAGCATTTTCGTTATTTCGAAACCCTTTTAGCCTGATCGGTAGACTAGACGACCTTGCTCAAGATATTGAAAACTTACAAATCAGCGATAATGTCTGGGAAGTCATTGCGCGCACAGCGGCATCTGCCGGCGCTTCCCATCAACTATCTGATCGGATGAGCCGCTTGACCTGTGAATTCTGTGGAACGGCAAATCCGCTGGGTGAACCAGCCTGTATTGCTTGTGGTGCCCCTCTGGGAGATACACACCCTAGTAGTTGTAAAAATTGCGGGTTTGTTGTCATGCGCAATGAAAGCACCTGTCCCAATTGTGAAAAAAAGATATAAATGGTACTCATGGATTTTCTTCATTAATGGTATGCTTATCGAAAAGTTGTGTGCTTCTACAATTAGTAACCAATATCGATTTGAGCGGGCAGCAATCCTATGAAACTAAAACTCGAACAACTTGAAGCGCGGCTACAGGCTTTGATTGAGGTCAAACTCGTGAGCGCACTTCCGGGGTTTCAGGTCGAAGACCTGGTAGTTCAAAAACTTGCCAGCGCGATGAAAAACAATCTGGTGGAAGATTCTGATGGCAATAACCTTGTGCCAAACGTGTTCACACTTGTTGTCAACAAAGAATCTGTAGAACGGTGGCAACAACCAAACCTGCAGGAGGCAATGGTCAGTTCCCTGAAGATTGTCGCGGACGAAGCTGGTTTAAAATTTTCATCCCCTCCCACAATTTCTATCGTACAAAATTCTCAACAACAGAAAAATATTGTGGATGTAGTTGCCTCACATCAATTGGAGTCAACTGCCGACACCCGTGGAATGACTCCAGCAAGTGATGACACCAAAAGCCCAAGCGGAGAAGCCTCTCCCCAGAATGCCTTTTTGATCGTGGATGGGGTAAAGGTATTTCCGTTAATAGAATCAGTTGTCAACATCGGACGCAGGCTGGATAATCAACTGGTGATTGACGATCCACGAATTTCTCGTAACCATGCCCAATTGCGCGCTATTAAGGGCCGCTACGTCATCTTTGATCTGAATTCAACCGGCGGAACCTTTGTTAACGGTCAGCGAACCAGTCAGTCGGTGATGTATCCTGGCGATGTAATCTCTCTGGCCGGTGTACCGCTTGTCTTTGGTCAAGACAATCCGCCACCTCGCCCAGATCTTGCAGATACAGACCCCCTCAGTGAAGCATCTGCTGAACGCCCAACTGCATTCCTAAGTCGAAAAACCGGCAATCTCGATAAAAGAGACGAAGAAGAATAATGAGTGCCCCCTTTGTTCTGGCATTGCGAGTTTTGCTCGCCTTGTCGCTGTACGTGTTTTTGGGGTGGACTTTATATACTATTTGGAAAGAACTGCGCTCGCAGGGTACCCTGCTGGCAGCCAGAAAAATTCCTGGCATCAACTTGACCTATCAAATCGGCGACCAACCTCTAAGTCGGCGCTATTTCACGCAATCTGAGATCCTGCTTGGTCGTGACGCCCATTGCGATATTTCCCTTCGCGACGATACTGTATCTGTCCGCCATGCACGCTTATCTTATCATCATGGACAATGGTGGTTGGAAGATTTAGGGTCTACAAATGGAACCAGCCTTAATAAAGACAAAGTATCCATTCCAACCGTTGTCATTAATGGTGACCAGGTTGAATGCGGCAAGGCTTATATAAATATCAACCTTGGGATTGACTCAAACAATCCCCCCACCCAGCGTATTCCAGACCTCGGAGAAACAGAATGAGTGACAAAGTAACCCTGGCCATTATTGGCGGCTCTGGCCTTTACAACATGCCCGGTTTGCAAAACACGCAGGAACATGCTTTAACTACTCCTTTCGGAAAACCCAGTTCCCCCGTTATAGTCGGTGAACTTGAAGGGCAGCGCGTTGCTTTCCTGGCTCGCCATGGGCTTGGGCATCACATCACCCCTAGCGAAGTCAATTATCGTGCCAATATTTATGCGTTGAAAGAATTGGGTGCAGAACGCGTGATCAGTATATCCGCCTGCGGCTCACTGCGCGAAGACTATGCACCTGGACATATCGTCATTCCTGACCAGTTGTTTGATAACACCAAGGGTCGCGAGCGCACGTTCTTCGGTGAAGGATTGGTTGTACATGTTAGCGTCGCAGCCCCCTTCTGCCCGGATCTCTCAGCCGAATTGGAAACAGCCACAAGTAAGACGAATGCCACAGTCCACAGCGGAGGATCATTCATTACCATTGAAGGCCCTCGCTTTTCAACAAAAGCAGAGTCTAACACCTTCCGTACTTGGGGAATGTCACTGATTGGCATGACAGCCTCCCCTGAAGCCTTCCTGGCGCGTGAGGCCGAACTGTGCTATGCAGTCATGGCTCATGTTACAGATTATGACGTTTGGCATGTCACCGAATCCCCGGTTACAGTTGAAATGGTCATCCAAACACTTAACAAAAACACTTTAGTGGCACAAGAAGCCATTCGAAACCTTGCCAGTTCGCTCACGGAAGGTCACACGTGTGATTGCAATCAAGCGCTGGCCAGCGCTCTCATCACCCGTAAAGATATCATCCCACCAGCCACGCGCGAAAAAGTGAATCTACTTATAAAGAAGTATTACTAATAAGCAGTGTATCTTATTTTGCTTCCCACACAACCCGGGAAAATAAAACGATGACTGAACGAAAACAAAGCTCACTGCTCAATATGGCAGGAGTATTTCTCGCTCTTTTTGCCATCATCCTCAGTCTCTCACCAGCAGTGCGCGAGCGTTCCTGGAGTGTCGATTATCGTTGGCAGCATTGGGTTGGTTTTTTAGCCTGGGTGGTAATCTTCGCCTTTGCCCACAGAGAAACAAAACGATATTTACCCGAACGTGATCCTTATCTTCTGCCTATTGCTTCTCTGCTGACCGGGTGGGGCGTGCTTTCCATCTGGAGGTTGACACCGGAATTCGGACTGCGCCAAACGCTCTGGATGTTTACAATAGTGGGACTCCTTTCCCTCAGTTTGCGCTTCCCACTGAACCTCGAAGTTGTTCGCCGCTATAAATACCTTCTTCTAACCGGCGGCTTGCTTCTGACCTCCCTAACTCTTATTTTTGGCAGCAACCCTGCGGGAACAGGCCCGCGTTTGTGGCTGGGTTGTTGTGGCGTTTACTTGCAACCTTCTGAGCCACTCAAGCTTTTGTTGGTTGGTTATCTAGCGGCTTATCTGGCTGATCGCCTTCCCGCGCGTGACCGTCTCATCCCATTACTTTTTCCCACTTTATTTGTTACTGGGCTAGCCCTATTACTGCTACTCGTGCAACGTGACCTGGGCACAGCCTCTATCTTTATCTTACTCTACGCTACCATCGTTTACATCGCCATAGGCCGCAAGAGAGTGCTTCTTATCAGTACAGGCATGCTTCTTTTAGCCGGGTTTGCCGGATACTTTTTGATTGACCTGATCCAGTTGCGCGTGGAGGCCTGGATCAATCCTTGGCTTGATCCTAGCGGACGCGCCTATCAAATTGTGCAGTCAATATTGGCGATCGCTAACGGAGGCATCGCCGGCCGCGGACCTGGTCTGGGTAGTCCAACGCTCGTGCCAATATCACATTCCGACTTCATTTTTTCAGCCATTGCCGAAGAGACCGGGTTGGTCGGCGTAGTTGGCTTGCTAGCACTGCTGGCCTTGCTAATCAGCCGTGGTGTGCGCGTGGCTCTACAGGCGCCGGACCGATTCCGCCGTCTGTTGGCAACCGGAATCACAGCCTATTTTAGTATTCAAAGTCTTCTGATCATCGGTGGTAATTTGCGGATCCTGCCGCTAACCGGAGTAACACTGCCTTTCGTCTCCTATGGCGGCTCATCCCTGCTAACATCTTTTGTCGCATTGCTCGTTCTATTACTTATCAGTGGTCACATTGAAGAAGAACCTGCCCCCCTGCCCCAACCGGCCACTTACTATCACATTAGTGGCCTTGTTACACTAGGACTTGTTACGATGGCACTTGGCTCCGGCTGGTGGACACTGGTCCGCAGTACAGATTTGCTCAACCGCACCGACAACGCCCGCCGTTCAATCTCAGATCGCTACGTTCAACGCGGAGCCCTGCTCGATCGCGAGAATAATCCTATCAACCTCACCGAGGGTGAAATCGGCGAACTTACCCGCGTCTATCTGTATTCAGAACTGGCGCCAGTTGTTGGTTATACGCATCCTATCTACGGTCAGGCTGGGCTTGAAGCCTCGCTTGACGATTACTTGCGCGGGTTACAAGGCAACCCCGCCAGCTTGCTCTGGTGGGATCGTCTGCTCTACGGCACACCGCCTCCCGGCCTGGACATCCGCCTGAGCATTGACCTCAATCTACAATCAGAAGCCGACCGTTTGCTGGGAGATCACAAGGGTGCCATTGTTTTGCTCAATGCAAGAACTGGCGAGATACTGGTGATGGCTTCTCACCCTACTTACGATCCCAATCTGCTTGACAAACAGGGCGATACGCTTTCAAGTGACACCGACGCCCCTCTACTCAACCGCGCCACGCAGGGAGGCTACTCCCCCGAAGGCACATTGACACCTTTCTCGCAAGCTTTGTTTGGAAAAAGTACATCGATCGGGAACGATGAACGAAATCAACTCTACAAAACTCTTGGGTTTTATACAGAACCGCAAATCCGAATGCCCGTAACGAAGGCAGGCGATACCCTTGATACCTTGCGGGTTAGCCCATTGCAAATGGCACTTGCCACCGCTGCTATTAGCAATAACGGGATACGTCCACCCCCGCGCATTGCATTAGCTGCAAATACCCCCCAACAAGGATGGGTTGTACTGCCTGCAATTGGGGAAAATGTAGAATCTCTACCCGGGCCATTCGCTAGAGAAACCGCCCAGGAGTTGGCAGGCGAAAATCCCTACTGGAGTTATACTGGCACCACAGATGACAATCCCCTCACCTGGTATTTGGCTGGTACTCTTCCAGATTGGAGTGGTACGCCGCTGGGGCTGGTTGTGGTAATCGAGGAGAACAATCTGGTGCTCGCAAAATCAGTGGGGCAAAACTTGCTCCCTGTGGCCTTGCTACCATAATTATCCAACTCTTCTAATTTCACTTCAGTTCCAAATAACAGCCCTTGCAACTGCAAGGGCTGTTCTCGTTTGAAGTGTAAGTACATCATCCCTCTCCACTTTCCCCCATCCAATCAGTTTACCGTGTTCCCATACGCAGTTGGGTATTCATGTCAACATTGTTGTAGGCCGGAAACAAGTATTCCGTATCCATCTGCTCTACTGGCAATCCCATCGTCTCTGTAAAGCTTGGTATCCCGTTCACAACATATATATAGCGCAATGCCGCTACCACCGGCGGCGCTGGATCGCCCGGGTTCACTCCCTCACTCTTGACCAACACCGGCCCACTGTTCACCGCATATGCCGTCCGAGTCGCTCCCCCCGGCAACAACGTGAACGTATCCACTGGTGTGACCAGATCCCCAATGTACACTTTTACCACCGCACTGTCTGTCGTGCTGGCATTGGTCACTCGCAATTGTGAATCCAGATCCAGATTGTTGTAGGCCGGAAACCAGTACTCGTTACTCAACCTGCTGGTTGGATAGCCCATTGACTCGGCAAAGCTCGACCCGTACATATACCGCAAGGCTGCTATGAAGGGCCTCCCGTTTGTGCTTTGCACCAGCATATCCCACACAAAACAAAGCGTGTTGCGAATAACTACTTACACGACTTTGTGTGACTACCTAGCCTACAGAAATACCAGTTGCCCCACACCAACTCTTGTTACGCCAGCAGTACAAAAATATCAACGCTTTTTGCAATTTCAATCTCACCTGTTTTTAGAATTACCGCCAAAACCCTCTATAAAATTATATCATTAGTGTAATTTATAACAATAGGTGTATAAAACAAGTTCTCATCATCTACAATTGAGAAGTTTGGGAAGCAGAATGAATAAAATGCAAGAATAGCTTGTGCAATAGCATTAAAAGATGTGAGCCCGTCAGTAATGGTCTTGCTTGCTGCATTACCGTAACATCCTTTCCTTACTCACACTTCGACTTCTCTCCCGCGCCATCGATACGAATATCCACCCGCTCGCCTTCCGACAAGTCGATATCTTCCAGACGTGCCGTGCCGGGGAAATCCAGGTCGATCACCTGATGCACACCTAAGATAAATTGCTCTTCATTATAAGGCTCGTTGAATTTATCGAGCAGTTGCACGTCATCGGGCAAGATCAAGATCGTGGTTTTGGTGCAGTTGCGGATAAAAGCCGGCGAGGCTGGTTCTGTTTGGATGAACGGCAGGTTGCTGACATCTCCACTGATCCGGGTGTATTCTGTTTTGGTCGTGATCCAGCCTTCTACCCCCGGACGCGAAGGGATTTCGACCCTAAGCCAACGGCTGATCCTATCCCGGCCTGTGGCGATAACGGTCACACCATCATATAGTACATCTACATAATTGTAGTATAAGCTCGGTCCGCGCCGCACACTCAGGTTGCCACCGACAATAGTTACCGAAACGGTTTTCGGGGTCGGCACAATCGGGGTTGCGCCTATCAAAGTTGGGGTGACGGAGGGAGTCAATTTAACGGGGGCAGGGATGGTCGCGGTTGGAAGCGCGCTCAAGTCTTCCGGGCGCGGCGTCCAGGTGGGAATCTCGCCTGACGTTGCGGTCGCACGCACCACTGCTGTCGCATCTGATACTTTTGGCGCACAGCTTTGTATGGCAATTGTGACAAGAATCAGTAGTGGAATCAGGATTCGAATTTTTTGTTTTAGGGTCATCATGCTCTACATAAAAAAAGCCAGGCGACTGCCTGGCTCTGGTTTGATTTGTACCGCAACAATCTAAAGCTGTAAGGCAGATTTTTTGGATAATATTCCATGCAGCCTGATTATTATCATGGTTGCGGCACTTGGCCTACATGCCGTCGTCTTCGTCGTTGGCGCTGTAACCTGGGCCACTCTCGAAGAAATCATAGTTTGGTTGAGTGTCCGCGGTTAGGTCGACTACTTCACCGGCCTCCAACTGCTTGGTGGTATCCAGCACAACTGCAGTACCATTGTGGTTGGTGCCTTCGTAGTGCCCTGTTAGACCGACTTTGCTGATATATTCGCCGCCTTTGGCAGTATAGGCAGCCGGCACTTCATCTTCAGGGAAAATAGCTGCATACGGGCACTCAGGCACGCAGGCGCCGCAGTCAATACAGGTGTCGGGATCGATGTAGATCCAGGGCCATTCCGCAACTGGCTGGCCAGGCACCATGCACTCTACCGGGCATACATCGATACAACCGCGGTCGCGTACGCATAAACTGGTAACAATATGGGTCATGTGTATCCTCCGTTCATGAATAGATGGTTGGAGTAACGATTTCAATTATTCTACCGCATTTTTGAATAGCTGTCTTTACTCCTGTTCAAGAATTTATTTTGTGTTTCTTTCTGATTGTAAATGTCCACTATTTATATGAGTTTTGTATGATATAAATGCAAAAAACTTGACAATACCTCTAAAGTTCACTATGCTTGGTATAGTCAAGTAATAAACAACTAACTCCAGGAGGATCAAATGATTTATCAACTTCTCACCAGGCTGGATGAAAAATTCGGCTTTGAAACTGCACAAGCGCACTGCGACGTGCCCTGCGGCATCTATGATCCCAGCACCGCCCAGATTGCTGCGCTGACCGTTGTCCGCATGATGGATTTGATGGCTGCGTTGGAAAGCGGTGACGAAAAAAGCACAACCGATTTCCACAACAGCATGGAACGCTACATCTCCGTCAAAGAAGAACACGCCGAAAAAGCCAAGCACGAGATTCGCATCATCTGGGGCGACTATTTCAAGAAAGATAAACACCCCAATGTAGACGATCTCGTCCACAAGATCATGCAGCTTGGCTCCAAGGTCCGCCAGACCGCCGACCGCGAAGCTGGCGTTGCTTTCGTGGCCGCCATCAACGAATTCGCCGAAGCCTTCTGGGCCACCAAAGAAGTCAAGACCAAGAAAGCCAAGGCTCCCTACGCCCCGGCTCTCGAGATGGTCTACCCCGATCTCTAATTCACAATACAGCTTTGCGAAGGTTTAGAACCTTCGCAAGGCTATTTTTTTATGCTTCGTATCCATAAGG
>WOR8_10004594_pt1 | contig 13367 bp, 14 predicted proteins | sample DeeMarSeWOR38_10_FD_19890 | JGI IMG/M metagenome (IMG submission 19890) | reverse complement strand
CTTCAAGCCCCACTTCGTCGAGTATGGCGCTGGACTTTATTCTGCGTTCCGGTGACGGTAGCCCCTGCAGCAACATGACATATTCAACGTTTTCGATTGCCGATAAAACCGGGATCAGGTTATAGGCTTGAAAGACAAACCCGATTTTATGGAGCCTTACATCGGCCAGCTGGGATTGGGACATGCTTTCAAAAGCCTCGCCGTCCACCAGGATGCTGCCGGAATCAATCAGATCCAGACCGCCGATCATGTTTAACAGGGTGGTTTTGCCCGACCCGGAGGGTCCGGCAACAGCTAAAAACTCCCCCCTGTCGATTTGCAGTCTGATATCCTTTAACGCCTGGACCGTGATCCGGCCCTGCCTGTAAGCCTTGCTGACATCGACACATTCCACAATATGCATGTCGATCTCCTTAAATTTAAAATTTATGATTACAGAATCTTATAATTTAAATATTAATGTAAAACTTTTACTATTGGGATCCTTTTTAATATTAGGCACTTTAGATCACTTTAGCTCATTTTAGGCATTTTTCAGTCATGTATGCGTCAGCGCCTCTACCGGTGTAAATCGAGATGCCTTTATCGCCGGATAGAGGCTCACCAGCAGGCCCAGCAACAGCACGGTTAAATTGGCCACCATTACGTCCTTGGCCGCGATGGCCGGGTAAATGATGCGCGCCATACCGGCATATTCGGCACCGGCAGCCAGCGCCGAAAGATCAATGCCGCTTCCAGACAGGGCGTAAATGCTCAAAAAGCCCAAAATATTCCCGACGATCAAGCCGCAGACCAGAAGTAAAAAGGATTCCACCAGGACCTCGCGCAGAATCCACCGGGGTTTCATCCCCAGGGCTTTCATCAGTCCAAACTCTCGCATGCGCTCGAACACCGCCATCAAAGTGGTATTGACGATGCCGAATCCCATGGCCACAAAGACCACCAAAAACCAGAACCACATAAATCCGTCGAGTATCCTTAAATAGGCGGTCTGAAAGGGCAGCAGTTCCCGCCAGCTATGGGTTTCGAATTGATCCGGGGGCAGGGTTGCTTTTAATTTCTTATAGACGTCGCGATTTTCGAGTCCATGGGGCAAAAGGACAGCGATTTCAGAAATGCCGTTGCCCAGCTTGAGCATTTTCTGACCGGCTGACCGGGTAATAAATACAAATTGTTTTTCGGTGGCTTCCATTTCGGCTCTGAACACACCCACAATACGAAAGGCCCGGGATGCAATTTCCTGCTCCATATCCTGGGACATCAACACCAATTTGCGACCGATTTTGGTCTCGAACTTTTCCAGCAGGGCTTCGCCGACAACGATTCCGTTTGGATCATCCGGACCGAGATAGCGTCCCCTGGATATGGCTTTTCCGATAAAAGAAAGCAAAGCCTCTTTCCGGGGATCAATACCCACCATGGTGACGCCGCTCGAGTGTCTGGCATTGCTGGCAATGGCATTTACACGCACCCGACCGGTCCACTGTGCGCCTTGCGGCAAATTTTTGTTTAAGGCCTTTTCCAAGCCTTGTATTTGCATACCCGTAATACTATTTTCAATGGCCGGGTCGTCGCGATAGCCTCTGTGATGAATCTGGATATGACCGGTGAGCGTGGCAATCCCGTTTTTCACCATGCCCACCGCAATCCCGCGCATCAGCGCGCCCAGAAAGATCATACTCCACACTCCGATGATCACCGCCACTAAAATAACGGTCGTACGCCGCGGATTCCGCCAGATATTGCGCCATGCGAGTTGAAGATACATAACGAAGTGCCTTAATTGAGCTAAAGTGATCTAAAATGCTCAAAGTTAAAAGCCACAAGAAGTTTTCCGCCGCCAGGCGGATTGAGTTTCATCGCTTTCATCCGGAAAGCGATGAATAAAAAATCTACAAAATCCTGTCTAAAAATTAAATCGCCATCATTGCCTCTACCGGTTGCAGCCGCCGGATCTTCAGGGCCGGATATAGGGCCGCAAAGAAGGTGAAAAACAGAACCATAAAGGGGCCGATGGAGATGGAAAGCAAAGACAGCTTCGGATACATCCTGCCGGTGATGCCGAATTGACTCAGCAGTTCCGACCCGCCGGAAAAATCAATGCCGTGAATCTGAAAATAATATGTAATTGCGATTCCGAGCAGAATACCGGCAATAATACCGATCATCGTCATCGCCATGGATTCGATCAGCAACACTTTTGTTAGACGCCCGGGAGTGGTTCCAATCGCCATCATCACCCCGAATTCTTTGGTGCGCTCGAAGATCGCCATCAGAAAGGTATTCAAAATGCTGAACGCCACCACAATGATCAGCAGGCCGTAAAAAATCAGCCCGCTGACCAGATCCATCTCAATAGCCTGCCGCAAACCCGGCATGAGTTCCTGCCAATCCAGCGTTCTCAATGGTTTGCCGCTGTCGAGATCGGAAAGGGCGTTCTTTAATTTGGCTTTTATCCCGGGTATGTCCGCCAATGACTTTCCGATGACCACCACTTCATGCACCGCCCCGTCCATGCTGAAAGTATCCTGAAAGGTGGCCAGGGGAATTTGCATTGTTGAGCGGTCGAATTCGTCGATACCCGAGCTATACACGCCTTTCACCTGAACCACAGTGGCGGCAATTGACCCGTCCCGCCCCTGGCCGAGCAATGTGAGTTCGTCGCCAATCGTCACCCGCAGATTCTTCGCCAGCAGCTTCCCCACCAGCGCCTGATTGGCATCGTCGGCTGATAAAAAATTTCCCGCATGAACCAGTTTTTTTAATCGGGAGACAGTTACCTCTTTTTGGGGATCGATGCCGGTCACCACCACCCCGTAGGTTCGGTCTTTTGAAGAAATGAGTGAAAATGCCTGTGCTCTGAAGGTATAGGCGGCCACTTCAGGTATATGATCCACTATCTCGGCAATGGCCCGCGGTCTGGGGATGACAAACCGAATGCTCTTTTTTTCCCGGTATCTTTCGGCCTGAACCTGCAGGTGCCCGGTGCTGATCTTCACGGAGGTGTTGATCATGGTTTCATAGCTGCCGAACTGAAAAGACAGCATGAACACCAGCAGAACCGAGGCAAATGTGATCGCGCATACGGTTAAGACCGTGCGCCGGGGATTGCGCCAGATATTGCGCCAGGCCATTTTGGTTTCGATGGACAAGGGTTATCTCCTGCGCTGCTTGAGGCTGCTCAAGGTAAACAAACGGTCCGGCAGGCCGGGTTTGAATTCCAGGGAGCGGTAGGTCAGCTGCGTATACCGGTTCTGCTCATCGACATTTCGCATTCGCCACACTTTCGGAAATAACTTGCCGCCCAGCATCTGGATTTCCATGGCCGTCATGATCTTGATCGGTTGGAGATCTTCGTCAAAAAATTCTTCGCTCAGCCAGATCTGATCTTCACGGATTTTAAGACGCTGCATGCCCCATACCACCGGCGCATTGGGCTTGGGTACGGATTCGATGATATAGACCGTTTTGCCCTCATGGGTCTCGGTGCCGATGATGGTGTGCTCATAATCCAGCAGCAGGCTGTCAGATTTGGCCAGGTCATTGTTGGAAAAGTCCGATCCCATCCAGGACTGGCTCATCATTGAAGGCGGAACTTTGACCACCCGATTGACCTTCGGGTTGTAAATCCACATTTCGCGACCCTTTTTAAGCGTGCCGTTTCCGTAATCTTTGGGCGGGGCCGCAATATAGAACAGGCTGTCTTTTTGACCCCGGGTCCAGGCCTTTATGGTCATGGTGCGTTCCCAATCTTCGCGATGGATCAACATTTCGACGGTTCCGATGGATGCCTTGCCGCGCCAGTAATTAAAACCATCCGTGACAATCTTGTTGGCGTCCATGGCCGGGCAGGGTCTTATGATTGCCAGCATGAGGTGTAAAAGAAAAGTAATGGATATAATCGTCTGTCGGCTCATTTCTTTTTCCCGTTGGCTAAAAATTTTCAGGATAGCCAGATCGGATCATTTGCGATGATGTTAACCTGAGGTGAACGATCAACCCGGGTTCAGGCTGCCAATCCACGCAGCACGGTATCCAGGAAGTCATTTGCGGTTGCGGCTGGATCAAAGCTGCTGTCGAACCAGGCCTGCAGGAAGAGGGCATCCCAGGTTCCAACCAGTGCCGCCGCCACCGCCTCCGGTTTGATATCTGAACGGAATTGTCCGCTTTTAATCCCTTCCCGGATCAAATCCGAAACAAGATGGCGATAATTATCATACAACTGTTTGAAAGCGCTCTTGAATCGCTGACGCATTTGGGTGGAGGAAGAAGCCGCCCAAAATTCCATCACCAGTACAAATGCATCTTTAATCTCATCCCACAGACCCATAAGGCTGTCATTTAAAGCCTTGAGACGATCCGCGGCGCTACCACCAAGTGAAGAAATCCCGACCGTGGCGGCTTTTTCGGTCTTCTTTTGAAACCATTCGAACACCGCAAAAAACAGATCTTCCTTGCTGTCGAAATATTCATAGACGGTACCTTTGCCGATGTCCGCCTGAATCGCGATATCGGCCACAGCAGCACCGGCGTATCCCTTCAGCGCAAATACCCGGGCGGCAGCCTCAATGATTTGATTCCTTTTCTCTATCTTCTGTTTTGGAATGTCAGCCAATGAAATACTCCGTATACTGACTAATCAGTCAGAAATATAATAAGATAAATTAAAGATAGTTATAATATAAATTTTATAAAATAAAATTTATAGACCGACCGGTCAGTCATAACCTAATACGCTCCAATTTGCGTGTCAAGCAAAATTTTTCGTTTTAACGGGGTTCGTTGATTAAAAAATGAAAGGCAAGAATATATTTTGGGGCGGCATTACAGTTTTTAAAAATCTTTGTGGAAAAAATAAAAACAATAGTTGCTGATAGGACAGACCGCCATTATGCTCTGGAAGAAGGCTAATAAAATGATTTTGCCTGCAGGCGAAGTGAAATGATTTCATTGATCATATTTCGATCGCTTTCGGACAGCTTCAGAAACCGGACTTTCATTCCTCTGGAAACGATTTCTTCTTCGATTACGTTTTGATTGTTCCATACCACCTCTGCATTGAAAGTTTGCGGATCACGATCATCGAGCAAAATCTTAATCGGGAAAGTTTCACCGATTGCAAAAGGATTGGGACAGGTCACAAAGGCACCGTTTGTGGTCAGTTCTTTTATCCCGACTTTCATCACGCCCTTGGACTTATCGATCAGGGCGGGACATTTAAGCTGAATCCGTTCGGGTTGCTCTTTTTCATTTTTTATATCAAACTTCAAATTGGACAGGTTCTTGCCGCCGAGGTCACCGTGCGCCTGCTTTTTAAAGCGGGATATCACCCGTACGCCGATGAAAAACAGCAGGGCCAGGATTATGGATATAAACGGGAGGCTCTTTATGATTGAACTCTTTTCATCCATAGGTGCTTTTTTTGCGGTTTTTAAATTTCTTATTATCAGATTATTACGTTATGCTTTTTTTGTCCACAATTATGATTTTGATTGGGTTTTCTAAACCCGCAACGATTGGGGCACTTCGTGCCCCTGTCTTTTACCGCCTTTGTCGGTAAAATCCAAGCCACCCGCTGTGCGGGTGGTCGTTGACCCATTTTTTGGATTATGATTTGACATAATATTTTGTTTATTTTATAGTGACTTACAGGATTAACGGGCCATTATGGATTTGGAATCTCCCCCCCCGGTATTCAATTTTAATAATGTGCCATGGAAGAGACCGACCCCATACAGGAATACGGACCAAAAAGGCAAGCCGCCAAAGCCGCGGTAAGGCGTTCACCGGTTGATCGGCGTTCCGGTGAGGATGAGCGCAAGCTATACAATCTGGATTACTTTACCGACGGTGGAGAAGAGCGTCGTAAAGGCAAAGAACGGCGGGAATCCGGAGAACGTCGCAGCGGATGGGCGCGGGTTTATAATTGGTGCAGTGTTTTTTTGGGGAAAAAAGCATCATAGCTTCCCGATAATTCAATACCACTGTCAGATTATTTCCCGGCGGAAATTTTGAATGGTTTTTCGATAATCATTGCTGCCGAAAACAGCCGATCCGGCCACAAAGATATCCGCACCGGCAGAAGATATTTCTGCTATGGTGTTTTGGTTCACGCCGCCATCAACCTCGATTAGCACCGTCAGGCCTCGATCCTGAATCTGCCGGCGCGCCGCTTTGATCTTACCGATCGTGTTGGGGATGAATACCTGGCCCCCGAATCCGGGATTGACACCCATAATCAAAACATAGTCAACAAATTCAAGAATCCATTCGAGGCTTTTAACCGGCGTGGCAGGATTCAGGACCACGCCTGCATGTGCACCGCAATCCTTTATGAGCTGAACCGTACGGTTGAGGTGGATGCACGTTTCAACCTGAACCGAAATATATGAAGCACCGGCTTCGGCAAAGGCGCGAATGTAGTTGTCGGGGTTTTCGATCATCAAATGGACATCGATCGGAAGGGCGGTCACCCGCTTTACAGCTTCGACAATCAAAGGTCCAATGGTAATGTTGGGCACAAAATGACCGTCCATGACGTCGGCATGAATCCAGTCCGCTCCGGCAGCTTCAACCGCTTTGATTTCATCGCCAAGCTTTGAAAAATCGGCTGACAGAATCGATGGTGCGATGAGTTTCATAATTTTTCCCCCGAAAATGTCCGTAGTCAGTTGTCGGTTATTCTCTGTTTTCACCTCTGATATGGTAAATTTTGTCTAAAACAGGCCATCATTTCCTCTGACATCTGTTCTCTGTCTGCTGTCAGCTGACCTCTGAAACCAAAACCTAATATGCATCATAGGTTTGCGTCTTAATCAGTTTATCGTTCTCATACAGAAATAAAGTCGCCTCGGTATCGCGTGGGATCAGAAGCCAGATCTCTTCACCGGCTTTTACAAAGTCATCAAAAAGATCGTTGGTAAAGCCGGCACTGTTAAGACTCACGCGAATGCGTCGCCTCAAAAACCCGTTATCCAGCCGATAACTAAACAGACCGGCCGGGGGTTGTCCATAAAGCCGGATGGGACTCTCGCTTTTGGGTTCTCGATTTATCAACAGGCTGACATGGCTGGCGCTGATCACCCGGTGGCCGGAGGTGGGGGTCTGCTTCACGATGATATTGCGGGGCTTATTTTTTTGATACGAAGATTTGATCTCGCCGATGACCAGTTTTACATTTTCAATGGATTCCAGCGCATCCTCGAGGGTTAAGCCGACCAGGTCAGGCATTTTAAACGCTTTGGGTTGAACGCCCTTGCTTATCAAAAGATCGACGCACCCGCCCCGGGAAATCATCTTTCCCTGTGGCGGAACCTGAGCAATGATATGATCTTTTTCTACTTTTTTGCTGTAAGTGCTTGACAATTCACCCTGGCATATTCCGTTTTCCTCCAGGATAATACCGGCCTGTTGAACTGAAAGGGCGAGCAGATTGGGCATGGAGACGGTCTGCGGACCCTTTGATAAGATAATTTTGACATCACGGCCTTTCTTGATCTCCGCTCCGGGTTGCGGTTCCTGGAAGACAACGTAATTTTTGGGAATGTCGGCCGTATATTCCGACCCTTTTACTTTTGTATTCAACTCCAGTTCGGTTAGCAGCTCGAGGGCGTAAACCACATCTTTGCCCTCAAGATCGGGAACAATTACCGTATCTTCGCTTTTGATAATAAGCGTCAGCGTAAAATAAGCGCTGATTCCGGCCACGAAAATAAATGCCAGCCCGATAGCGGCTATTTTGGCGATTTTTGCAATCACTTTATTCTTTTCAGGCGCGCTAAAAAAAATCCATCCGTATTCTTGCAAATCGGAAAGGTTTTAAACCCGATTGACGGTTCAATCAGAGGACCCATCTTTTCAGGAAGTTTCCCCGGACTCCTATCTATAACAAATTCAGGGTGATTTTTCAAAAAAACGCGAATGACCGCCTCATTTTCTTCGGGTTCGATGCTGCATACCGCATAGACTAAAACACCGTTGGGTTTAACCATTGGCGCCAGATTTTCGAGAAATTGCGTCTGTCTTTTACCGTGACGTTTCAGGCTCTTTTCAGTTGCGTTCCATTTGATATCCGGATTGCGCCGCAGCACGCCCAGACCCGAGCAGGGGGCATCTAACAAAATTCGGTCAAAAACACCCATCTGCTTTTTGTCCGGGGAAGAATCCAGGTCGTGGCAATGCGAGTGCACACAGGAAATCTGAAGCCGCCGCATTTCGGTATCCAGCTGCTCGAGTTTCTTTTCATCTCTGTCCGTGGCTGTTATACGGCCTTTGTTTTGCATGAGCTGGGCCATGTGTGCTGTTTTGCCGCCGAGACCGGCACAGGCATCCAGCACCGATTCTCCCGGCTGCGGATTAAGCAGCAAAGAGACGAGCTGGGCCGCTTCGTCCTGAACCTGAAACCAGCCATTTTTAAATGCGGACAGGTCGGGAATTGATCGTTTGGGGTTAACCAATCGGATCCCATCAGGCGCAATGGTTGTGGATTCAATCTGCCCTGCCTCGTTTTCAAGGGATACGATCAGCTGTTCCCGCGTTGTTTTAAGGGTATTTGTCCGGACGGTAATGGGCGGAATGGAGTTGATCGTATCGCACAGGATCATGAGCGTTTCTTTGTCGAAGCGTTTTAGCCAGCGTTGCGCCAGCCAGACGGGCAATGATTGGCCGGCCGATAAAAAGGCGATCGGGTCGGTTTCAAATGCCGGGATATGAACACGATCATAATTTGCGGCCGATTTCCGCAGCAGGGCATTGACAAAACCGGCTGCCCGCAAAGCGCCGATCTGTTTGGTCATCTCAACGGAAGTGTTGACCGCTGCCGAATCCGGGATGCGATCCAGATAGATTATCTGAAACAATCCCAGCCGCAGGATATTTAAAACTGCAGGCTCAATTTTTTGAATAGGGGCATTTGAAAAATTTATAATAATATGATCCAGTCGGTTGCGCCATCTTAAAACACCATAAATCATAGCCGTGAACAGGGCCCGATCCCTTCTGGAAAGGTATCGATTATCCTGGGGGATATCGCGCAGGATGCCGTCCAGGGTTTTTTTACCTCCGGTTAAGGTGTTTAATACATCTAAAGCGGTTCTGCGCGGGTCGTGGGGCATGGTTTATGCTTTTTATCCAAAAATTAGCGGTTTTTCTGATGCGTCTGCCTGACGGACACAAAAATTTATGAGGAAACGCGCCAAATGGCGGGGGGCAAAGCGCAAAGCGCAGGGCGTTAAAAATTGTATACCTGTCTTGTTAATCAAAACGCTTTGCCCTCTGCGCCATGCGCTATGCGCTCATCTTAGCGCAGAACTCAGCTCAGCAAGACAAGGCGAAAATAGCCATTTTAAATGAAGGCTAGGTTAGAATAGTTCCCGGCGGTAACTTGTATCCCCGGAGAAAATCCGCAACTCCAAGCCGTTTTCCGGAAGGGCCCTGAATCTCTGAGATGGATAATACGCCTTTACCCGTGGCCACACGCAGTTCATCCGGAAAAGCCTTTAGAATCGTGCCGGCGGCTTCTGATACGTTTTCTAAAATCGGTGCAGCTTTAAATATTTTCAGCCGGGTTTCATTATGAAATGTAAAGGCCCCCGGCCAGGGCGTTACACCCCGGATGAACGGCTCCAGTTCGCTGGCGGGTTTCTGCCAGCTGATATGGCCGTCCTGCTTTTTTAACAGGGGTGCATAAGTAGCCGCGCTGTGATCCTGCGGGATGGGGTTTAATTTATGGGCTGCCAAATCTTTTAAGGTTTTGATAAGAAGGTCGGCCCCGGTCCTTGCCAGCCTGTCATGCAGCGTTGCGGCGGTATCTTCGGGTGAGATTGGCTCCGTTTTTGTCAGCAGCACATTTCCGGTGTCCATACCCCTGTCCATAAACATGGTGGTTACACCGGTTTGCGAATCTCCATTAATGATTGCCCACTGGATGGGGGCCGGTCCGCGGTATTTGGGCAGCAATGAGGCGTGGATGTTGATGGCGCCCAGTTTAGGCAATTGAAGCATTTCTTCAGAAAGAATGTGGCCGAAGGCGATGACGACAAAAAGATCAGGCTGGATGTGTTTGACCTGATCCGAAAATTCTTCAGTTTTAAGCGTCGATGGTTGCAGAACTTCCAGATTTAATTCCAGCGCTTTTACCTTAACCGGAGGCGGAACCAGTTTGCGACCGCGTCCTTTGGGTCGGTCGGGCCGGGTGACGACCAGCGCAATGTCATAACCTTCCTGGCAAAGCAAATTGAGGGAGGGCACTGCAAAATCGGGCGTGCCCATAAAGATAATGGTAAACTTATCCTTCACTTCGAATGCAATTTCTTTTTCATCCGGCGCGTGTAGAGTTGCCTTTTTAGGGCGCTGATGTGATCAATAAAAAGCTTGCCATTTAAATGATCGATTTCATGCTGCAGGACAATCGCCAGCATACCTTCGGCTTCCAATTTCACAGGACGGCCCTCGCGGTTGACGCCTTCGACGATAATTGATTCATAGCGCTTCACATCCGCCCTGAATTCGGGGACGCTCAGGCAGCCTTCATCTTCAGAGAGAATTTCGCCTTCCTGGTGAACGATGCGGGGATTAATGAGTACCTGCAAGTCACGGCCTTGTTCCGAAGAAGAAATATCATAAATGAGTACGCTTTTACCCCAGCCCACCTGGATTGCTGCCAGTCCGACGCCGGGCGCATCGTACATGGTGGCGGCCATTTGATCGATCATTTTTTGGACATCACCGTCGATATTCTCCAACTCGTTGGTGGGTTGGCGCAATATATTATCCGGATACGTTAGGATTTTAAGTTTTGACATAATTAAAAAATTTAACCCATTTTTTAAAATTTGAAATGCTTATTTCGGGTTTGAATGGATTATCGCATATGAACGAAATTTTTATCAACTACGTATTCTACTTTTCGCAGGCAGCAAGAATTTTGTGGGCTGTTTTAATGTCTTGATTGATTTGAGCTGTTAACTCAGAAAGGCTTGCAAACTTTTTTTCATCCCTGATTCGCTGAATAAAATTGACACGAATCTTTTCTCCATAGATATCGGTGCCAAAGTCCAATATATGCACTTCGACGGTAAATTCATTATCATTGAAAGTGGGGCTGTACCCGATATTGGCCACACCCCGGTAAAGCCGGTTATCGTATTCGACGGTTACGGCATAGATTCCGGTTTTGGGACACAGTTCATCTTGCAGGTTGATATTGGCTGTAGGAATGCCAAGGAGTTTACCCCCACGGTCGCGGCCTTTCACGACCTGCCCTCTAATCTGATAATGCCGGCCCAGCATTTTACAAGCCGGCTCGACCTCACCCGCCAAAAGCAGTTCTCTGATTTTAGTGCTGCTGATGCGACCGGGAAAATTTTGTCCGGCTTTTATCCAATCGGCGGCGATGACCTCATAACCCATCTGAGAAGCATATGACTTTAAGACCTTCAGATTTCCTTCACGATTCTTACCGAAGGTATAATCTTCACCGACAATAATGGCGCGCATGCCGATCTTTGCGACCAACAGATCTTTGATGAATGCCTCGGCCGACAGGGATGCAAATTCCCGGGTAAAAGGAATACAGATGAGCACTTCGATCCCAGATCGCTCGATAAGTTCTGCTTTTTGTTCATACAGGGTGATGAGGGGCGGGTGGTTGTTTTTCTTCAACACACGCATGGGGTGGGGTTCAAAGGTCATCGCGATGGATGTACCGTCGATAGCAGCGGCCTTTGCAACAACTTCATGAAACAACACCTGGTGGCCGATATGAACCCCATCGAAATTGCCGATGGTGATGACAGCCGCATTAAATGGTTGGATTATTTTTTCCAGTTGATCAATAATTTTCATAATAAGCTGGCGCTTCGATTAACTATGACCTTGACATGCATAGTAAAAAAAGATATTTAAAGCAACCCTTGAAAGCCCGTTCGGGCAGACGATGATTGTGGCGCGTGCCGAAGTGGCGGAACTGGTAGACGCGCTAGGTTCAGGGTCTAGTGGGGGTTTCCCCGTGCGAGTTCGAGTCTCGCCTTCGGCACCACAGATTTTATAACCTGCTGTTTTTATAGCAGGTTTTTTCTTTTTAAAACGCCTGATTCGATCATTTCCATCCACTTACACAAAACTCTTACACAAACTGATAGATGGAGATGATCAAATGTACCCTCAGACCAAGTCCTGCAGTTACCTGATCCGCAATCCCTACTCGTATCGCTTCCGCATGGTTGTGCCCGAAGACCTGCAAATACTTTTAGGAAAGACCGAATTGCGATATTCTTTAAAAACAAGCTACCTTGGCGTTGCAAAATATAAGGCCCGCCTGCTGGCCGGTCAAGTTCAAAGGAAGAGGGGTCAAGTTTTCTTTTGATTTTTGTTACCTGGCATTCAAGCTGAGCCAGTGAGTGATTACCAGGGTAAAGTCAACCGAAGACTTGACCCCTTTTTCTTTTCCCCAACAAAAAGGGGCAGTTCAATTTGAACCACCCCCTAATGGATGTAGCTTCCAGAATGCCGTTGCTAATCCCCCTGCTGTTGCCAACCCAAAAGGCTGAGAATAACGGCAGAAAAAATGCACGAACATCCCAGAAGTCACCTGTCAAAATAATGCAATGTTTTAGAAGTTCAAGGGGGGTAAAAACATTTTTTTCTGATGGGAAAACCAAAAGGGCAGCCTGCACATACACAAGCTGCCCTTAACGAGAGGAAAGCATATGGGTAAATGTAGCCTCCTGCCTCTCGGTTGCTATTGGTCGGGTGGTTCGCATTTAGGAACCACCCATTTTTAAAGGAGGAGCAGATGATAATTTGGCAATGACAGACCAAACCATCTGTACATATGTCGTCAATATAATTTTAACCTTACAACCAGATTGTAAAAAATAATCGGGGGCAAAATAGGCCGGAATTTATCTAACATAATTTGTTTAGAACTTATCATCAAATCGCTCATCGAATAAATTCAAACCTATTTTAGCATAATTGAAAGTCTTACACTGCTGTGATACCATCTGCATATCTGTGGTTTACGGATATCTGGAGGTTTCTCGATGTATCATCTCTTGACGGATATCTGACACAGGGTGAGAATTTTAGAAATGTTTCTGACCTGTCCCCCAAAAACTGGAAGCATGTCACACGCAAACAAAGAAAAATCATTTCCCAGAAAAGTATGCCGATGCGAAACTTGACTTTAATACCAATGCTTTTGGGTCTCCTTCTCTTATCATGGTCAAACATTTACGCTGCCGGTCCCGCAGAAAAATCAGCGGGCTTCTCCGGCAGGCTTTCAGCAGGTGCCGGATATATGACCAGCACCGATCAGCTTAAAACCACCGACGAAAATAAACGAATCGATTCTTTAAGCGGAGATG
>WOR8_10009156_pt1 | contig 13370 bp, 14 predicted proteins | sample DeeMarSeWOR38_10_FD_19890 | JGI IMG/M metagenome (IMG submission 19890) | reverse complement strand
CGGGCAATTGCTTTCTCTGTTCTTCGTCTATGCCGCCCAGGCCTTCTTGATGTTCGGTCTTTATTTGATTGTCGACAAACAGATGGATTTCTGGCCGGCTTCTCAGCAAAGCATCCATACCGTCAAAACCAATTTCTGGCCTTTTTTCGGCTTAGCGGCGATAGCCAGCATCATTGGCAGCATCGGCGCACTTGCTTTCGGTATTGGTATCGTTCTAACGATCCCGATTCAGATCTGTATTTTGGCCGTCGCCTATCAGGAAATATTTGTCGAGGCAAGCGCATCAGCCACACCGGACGAATCTTCTCAGGAGCCGTTTTAACACTCAACTTGTGCTCCTTTCCACTCGGATGGATTCCGGGTTGGATTCAACAATCGGCCGGTAATAGCCGTCTTGAATTTTGCTAAAAAGTGTATAGATTAGCTTAACCCAAAAAGACCCAGAAGACTGCCGGTATCGAAACGTTATTATGACAAACGCTCTGTAGCCGAAGGAGGACTATATTATGAAAGAGAAGCGCAGTATCCACCTGAAAGTTCAGGAATTATGTGATTGTTATGCCACCAACGATCCGTTGAAGGAAATGTCAGAAATAAAAGGAGACAGCGATCAAGATGAAGCCGCGGCAAAATGGCTGGCCCTGGCCGCGCTGCATGGCGTAAACGATAATGCCAAAGAGGTGACCATCAGGCGCTCGTCCGACGGAAATATCAAAGTAACCGCCAAATACCGGGAATCCGAACTGCCATCACCGGGCTCGGAGATCGGTGGAAAGATCATGAGCGCGGTGCGTGAAATCACCCATATCGAAGGCGGCAAAGGCAAATCCCCTCTGGCATTGGGTATCCGTGAAGACAGCATCGAACTCAAGATTAAAATGAAATCCAAAGAAAAGGAGGAAAGGGTTACCATCATATTCCCTGAATAACGGATGAATCGCAGCACCTTACTGAAAACGGATGCGGCCATCAATCTCATCCTGGGTATCTTGCTGATGGCGTTTCCGGCAGGACTGGTAAAGGCCTTGGGAATACCGCTGGCAGATCCCTGCTTTTATCCGACGATTCTGGGAGGGGTGCTTTTGGGGATTGGCCTGGCTTTGCTAGTCGAATGCTACCGTAAATCCAGCCGGTTTGTCGGCTTAGGCCTGGGGGGTGCCATAGCGATTAATCTCTGCGGCGGATTCGTGTTGGCTGCCTGGCTGCTTTCCAACAAATTAACCCTGCCGTTGAGAGGACAAATCTTCCTCTGGTCACTGGTCGTGTTACTGGTGGGAATCAGCCTGCTTGAGGGCTTGACCCATTTGAGTAAGAGGAAGTTGCTGTCATCAGATGAGACATAAAGTCATCACAATCGGCATACTTTGGGTATTTTTATTATCGGGTTGCGCCGCCATCCAAAGGGAAAAAATACCTGCGGAACCCATTTTCCCGGATTTAAAATGGAATCTGGCAAGCTATGCTGAATTTGTGAAAGAAAATATGGCAGAAATTAATGCGAATTATTCGACCGTGTATGCCCCTTATGAGTTTGTCGTCGATACGGATTGCGGCAGCACCGTGATACAAAACCTGCTTGATACCGAGTCTACAACAGCAATCACCGCCGGGCTTATGAGTGATGCCAATCCGGAACCTTCTGACTCCTTGATGCACATCTATCAGCACATCATCAACCATTATGATTACATTTTGGATCCCGGCAAATGGCAATCGATTGAAGAAACCATCAGAGCCAAAAAGGGCGACTGTAAAAGTTTATCCATGCTGTTGATGTCATGTTTGGCAGCCGCCGGCTATGACACATATGCAGCCATTTCCAACGGACACATGTGGGTTAACGTAAACCACGAGAACCAATGGCAGGTCCTGGAGCTGGATCTGGACCCTGAAAGAAACACCATCTACCGCATTCCCGGCTTTTACGAAAACCCGCTTTACAAGATCTACCCGGATCGATCTGAAAAACGGAAGCGCAATAATTAAGCATTGCCCAGGTTTTCAAACGCAGACGTTTTCTATTTTTCTAAGGCCGGTCGACATTATATCGGTTGGTCTGGCCCGCCTGCTTGCCAAACGATAATTTTAAAAAACGAGGAAGGACATGGCCGAATTCTCTGAAAAAGTAATCGTGATTACGGGAGCTTCTGAAGGGATAGGGAGGGCATTGTCTTTAGCGCTCGCGCCCCAGAAATCCAAACTGGTACTGGCTGCCCGAAATGAAAATCGCCTCGATGAGCTAAAAAGAGAGATCGAATCACTTGGCGGGCAGGCCCTGGTGACGCCAACAGATATAACCAGTGAAGAAGCCTGCAAAAACCTGGTCGAAACAGCTGTTTCAGCCTGGGGTAGTATAGATGTCCTGGTCAATAATGCCGGTCGAACCATGTGGACCAAGCTTGAAGACCTCAAAGACACCTCTATAATCGAGCGGCTTATCCGTGTTAATTACCTGGGGGCTGCTTACTGCACTTACTATGCACTGCCTTATCTGAAGGCCAGTAAAGGCCGCATCGCTGCCATCTCCAGTGTCACCGGCCTAACCGGGGTTCCCACCCGAACTGCTTATTCTGCCAGCAAACATGCCTTGTTTGGCTTTTTTGACTCGTTAAGAATTGAATTGATAGGTACGGGAGTGACAGTCACCATGATCGCTCCTGATTTTGTTCTGAGCGAAATGCACCGCCGGGCCTTGGGCAGCGACGGCAAGCCATTGGGTACGAGCCCCATGCAGGAAGATAAGATCATGACTGCTGAAGCGTGTGCCGCTATGATTGTCAAAGCCATCGAAAACCGCGACCGCCTGGTGATTACATCAGTGCGGGGAAAATTGGGCCGTTGGATGAAAATGGTAGCACCCGGTGCGATTGATAATTTAGCGCTAAAAGCGATTCGAGAAAGAAAATAAAACGGCTTGATTAAAAAGGGCAGCCATGAAAGAAGCGAAACCTGAAATCATCCGCTGGTCGGACGAGACATTGCCGGATGAAGCATTGTTGCGCAGCATATTGGCCGATGAAGATCTACACCCCTATGTCTGGTCCAACGGGCCCGGTGATATCTACAGCGCCCACAGTCATACCTTTCACAAGGTCATTTATGTGGTGCGCGGCTCTATCACCTTCGGGCTGCCCGATTCAGGCGACAAGTTCACCCTGAACAGCGGTGATCGATTGGAGTTGCCGCCCGGCGTCCGGCATGACGCCGTTGTTGGAACTCAGGGAGTCGCCTGTCTGGAGGCCCATCGATAGAAGTAATTTCCAGTTTTGGAAAAACCCAATCCGCTGGAAAAATGAAACCTGTAGAAATCCTAAAAGACCTGTATTTTATCGAGCGCGGTTTTCTGAATGCAAACCATTTTGTCTACCGGTCTGAGAACCCGACTCTGATCGACACCGCCTACATTGCCGACTATGATGAAACCACCGGCCTGATCGAGCAGCTGGATGTAAAATTGTCAGATGTCGAATTGATCGTCAGCACCCACTGTCACTGCGATCACATCGGGGGAAATAAACGGATTCAAGATCAATCCGGTTGTGATATCGCATTGCATAAGATCGGCAAATATTTCATCGATACCCGCGACGATTGGGCCACCTGGTGGCAATACTATAACCAGGAAGCTGCATTCTTTGACTGCACCATGGCGTTAAATGACGGCGATGTTCTCTCGATCGGCCCGCATGAATTCGAGGTCATTCATACACCGGGCCATGCCGCTGAGGGAATTGTGCTTTACAATCGCAACGCCAGGCTTTTGATTTCTTCCGACACCCTCTGGAAAAATGACATGGCCCTCATGACACTGCGGATTGAAGGCAGCGCCGCCCTTTTTCACATGCTGGAATCTCTTGAAAAGCTGGAAGCACTGGATGTTCAGGTGGTTTATCCGGGTCATGGCCCGCCTTTCAGGGATATGCAAAAAGCCCTGTTCAAAACCCGAAAACGGCTAAATCATTTTATGAACCATCGCGACCAGCTCGGGCTCGACGTATTGAAAAAAATTATGATTTATACCTTGATGATGCGCAAAACCGTGGACAAGCGTTCATTTTTCGATGATCTCATGCAAACCCATTGGTATAAAGAAACCGTTGATCTGTATTTCAACGGCGAATACCGGGCAAAATATGAAGCCGTCATGCAGGATTTCCGCAAGCGCGGAATTGTAAAAGAGAAACACGATAAAATTTTTACAACTGTCAAACCCTGATGGATATTTTGCGGTCTGAGCAACTCTTGAGAAGGAAGCGCCGTAACCATCCAAATTTGAGGATAAGTGCCATTGGCACCTCCAAAATTCAGACTAGTTGACACCCACGCCCACATCTGCGACCCCGCCTTTGATAAAGACAGAGCTGAGGTGCTGGAGCGGGCCCGCAAGGCCGGTGTGACTGCGATTATGGCTGTTGGAGAAAATCTTGCGGATGCCCGCAAGAATCTCGAGCTGGCCAAAAGGTATCCGATGCTGAAGCCGGCGGCCGGGCTTTATCCGACTCACCTCGATTTAAATCAGGCTGGTGAGATGGCAGACTTTATTCGTCAAAACCATTCTAGCTTAGCCGCTATCGGTGAAGTGGGGCTGGATTACTGGGCGGTCAAGGAAGCCCCGGAAAAGGCGGTGCAGCGAGAGATACTCAAACGGTTTATTGAATTGGCGCAGGAGTTGAATCTGCCGCTGAACGTCCACTCCCGATCCGCCGGTCGGCACGCGATTGCGCTGCTGCTTGAAAACAATGCCGCCCGGGTGCAAATGCATGCCTTTGACGGTAAAGCCGGTGCAGCGCTGCCGGCGGTTGAAGCCGGGTACTTTTTTTCAATCCCGCCATCTGTCGTTCGTTCCCGCCAGAAACAGAAACTGGTCAAGCAGCTACCCCTTTCATGTCTGCTGATCGAGACCGACAGCCCGGTTTTGGGCCCCTCTCCAAACAAGCGTAATGAACCGGCAAATATCTGGCATGCCGTTAACGCCATTGCGGCACTCAAAGACACCTCTGAAGAAGCGGTCATTGCCGCTGTTTCGGAGAATACGAAACGGCTATACGGGAAATTGAAAAGTGCCTAAAATGACCAAAGTGAGCTAAAATGCCTAAAATTATTAAACGGAATTGACCCATTTTAAAATATGATCACGCAAAGTGGGGCTGGCCGCTGCTTGGCGCGCCGTAGCTATAGCGAAGGCGGGTGCCGGCTCGTTTCAGGTCAGCACCGTGGTAGACGTCACTATGTTCGCGGCTGGAAGCCGCTCTCACAGGAGCATGACAAATATGCGGGAGCGGCTTCCAGCCGCGAGAAAATTTCAAATTTAGATTCCTTTTTATGCAAGCACGACCCGGCACATATGCGTTAGTCATGGCCTGTTCTTCCGATCCGAAGGTTGAGGTCGGTAAACTCGGCTCACTTCGGCTTCAGAGCGGTTTCTACGTGTATGTCGGCAGCGCCTTCGGCCCCGGAGGCCTCAAAGCCCGCATCGCCCATCATGTGAAACTTTCCGAAAGACCCCACTGGCACATGGATTACTTGCGCCCGGCATTGGAGCTAGCCGCGATATGGTTCACGCATGATTCCAGACACCGCGAGCATCAGTGGGCAGGGGTGCTGGCCAGCTTGAGTGGCGCAACCATCGCCATTTCAGGCTTCGGCGCTTCAGACTGCCGCTGTAATTCCCATCTATTTTTCTTCGATTCCCCGCCATCCGGCGCCGGATTTCGCCGTCGGGTGCACGCCACCCTGAATCCCCATGGGAAAATTTTTATTAAAAACCACTTGACAAAATAGAGTGAGTGATATTCACTAACCTAGTCAATTCATTAAAAACCATCTGTTTTATGTATTTTACCGATTAGTGAGTGACTTTTACTAACCCGACTAATTTTAACGGGTTTCCGCAGATAAGTCATCTTAACCAAACGCAGGGGGATTGATGATGTCGGCTAAGACGGTACTCATCCAAAAAAAAGACACGATATGCACCCTGGTGCTTAACCGCCCGGAAGTCATGAACGCCATGAATGAAGCACTTATCATTGAATTAAAGGCGGCAGTGAGCCAGATTGCGGCTGAAGATGATATCAAGGTGGTGGTGCTCACAGGCGCCGGTAAAAATTTTTCTTCAGGTGCCGATATGTCTCTGCTTGCCAATGTCGTTGCTTCCCATCAATGGCTCGAGGGCATGCGCCACCTGAGCCAGATCATCACAACGCTGCGCGAAATGCCTCAACCCATTATTGCAGCGCTCAGGGGTGTGGCATATGGTGCAGGTGCCAACCTGGCACTGGCCGGCGATTTTGTGGTTGCCGCCGATGATGCTAAATTCTGTGAGATCTTTGTCCATATCGGAGCCGTTCTTGATGCGGGCGGCACCTATTTTCTCCCCAGGCTGGTGGGTTTGACCAAAGCCAGAGAATTGGCCTTGCTGGGAAACGAAATAGACGGAAAAACCGCCGCCTCGATCGGCCTGATCTACAAATCGGTTCCGGACGAAAAACTGGATGATGAAGTCGCTGCCCTGGCCGGCAACCTGGCTTTAAAACCCCTGGCGGCAATGGGATTAATAAAAGCCGGGCTCAATGAAAGCTTTGACAAGCGTTTGAAAGATATACTGGATTGGGAAGCTGCCCATCAGGCCATCCGGATTCAAACGCCGGAGCTTAAAGAAATCGTGGCAGGATTTTTAAAATCCCGGGGCAAGGACTGATTCCTGAACACCATTTTTTTACCATTTTGCGACAGATGTGATTTCAAAGACTCAGTTCAGGTTCAAGCGGAAAAAGTGCCTAAAGTGAGCTAAAATGTCTAAAGTGACTAAAGTTTAGGCGTCGCTGCGCTCCATCTTTTATATTAATAGGCAGAATTCCACAACTTTAGTCACTTTAGATCACTTTAAACTTTAGTTCACTTATTGATGAGGTCTACAACTCAGCTCTTGGACCTCAGATTGGATTTTTGGACTCCTACTAAACGAGAACATCCTATGGCGACCAAAACCAAATCGGCAACCCGCATTTATTTCAACAAAGACCATGAAATGGTCCGCAAGGCCGTAAGGGAATTTGTCGAAAAAGAGATCAACCCGAATATGGAGGAATGGGAAGCCCGGGGCCAGGCTCCTCTTCACGGGCTTTTCAAAAAAATGGGGGACCTCGGATTTCTCGGGCTTCGATACGATCCCAAATACGGCGGGCAGGGGTTGGATTACTGGTACGATACCGTATTTTTAGAAGAACTGGGGCGTATTAACGGATCCGGAATCCCCGTTGCGATTGCGGTTCAGACCCATATGTCAACACCGGCCATTGCCGAGTAGTATTTGAAAGAAACCTATTTAAAACCGGCTATTGCGGGAGATGCCGTCACCGCCATCGCCGTAACGGAACCGGATGCCGGATCGGATGTGGCTGCCATTAAGACCACCGCACAAAGACAAGGCGATTATTTTGTCATCAACGGATCTAAAACCTATATCACCAACGGCACCCAGGCGGACTTTTTAACCCTGTTGGCCAGAACCCGGGATAAGCCGGGCTATGACGCCTTCAGTCTTTTTGTTGTTCCCACCAACCTGCCCGGATTCAAGGTGAGCAGAAAACTCGACAAGCTCGGCCTCAGAAGCAGCGACACGGCTGAGCTGTTTTTTGATAATCTAAAAGTCCCGGCAAAAAATTTGATCGGCAGGGAGGGCGACGGTTTTATCCACCAGATGCAGCAATTTCAGCATGAACGCTTTGCGGCGATTCCGATGTCATATGTCTCGGCCGAAGAGACGATCGCCATGACGGTTGAGCATATCAAGAAAAGAATCGTTTTTGGCAAACCCTTAATCGCCCGGCAGGTGCTGAGACACCGCCTGGCGGATTGGCAGACGGAAATCGAATGTCTGCGACAGCTCACCTACCATATCGTCAGGATGAAAGAAGCCCGGCTGGATGTCACCCGTGAAGTCTCGATGGGAAAGTTGCTGGCCGCCAGAACGGTGCAAAAGATCGCCGATGGATGTTTGCAGATGTATGGCGGTTTAGGATATATGGCGGAAATGCCGATTTCAAGGTGTTTCCGGGACGCTCGCCTGGCATCCATCGGCGGCGGGGCTGATGAGATTATGAAGGAAATCATCGCCAAGATGGAAGGGTATTCCTAGAAACAGATGACAGAGGACAGAAAACAGAGGCGGGCAAATCACTTCATCTTACTTTATTTCTTCTGTCATCTGACCTCTGTCATCAGCTAGCTGGCATCTGATACCTAAAATAAACCGAATTGCAAATAACTTTTGAAACAAAGCACGAGGACAGCACCCGATGGCCCGTAAAATTAAAAATGCCAATCAAATCTATTTCACCAAAGATCACGACATGGTTCGAAAAGCGCTTGGGGATTTCGTGAAAAATGAGATTAATCCCAACGTCGACCAATGGGAAGCCGATGGCATTGCGCCGCTCAAGGACCTTTTCAAGAAAATGGGGGAACTGGATTTTTTAGGTATTCGCTATGATCCTAAATATGGCGGTCAGGGATTGGATTACTGGTATGACACCATTTTCCTGGAAGAACTGGGTCATATCAAGGCCCTGGGACTTTCCGTGGCGATCGCCGTACAAACCCATATGGCCACACCGGCCATTGCTGAATTCGGCAGTCACTATCTCAAGGAAACCTATTTGGAAGCGGCCATCGCCGGTGAAATGATCGGTGCCATTGCGGTCACGGAACCGGATGCCGGGTCTGATGTGGCCGCCCTGGCAACCACGGCAAAAAAAGATGGAGACGACTATATCGTTAATGGGAGCAAACTATACATCACCAACGGCACCCAGGCCGATTTTTTCACCCTGCTGGCAAGAACCAGCGATGAACCCGGCTATCATTCATTCAGCCTGCTGGTTGTCCCGGCCAATCTGCCCGGCGTTAAGGTGGGCCGAAAACTGGAAAAACTCGGAACCCATATCAGTGACACCGCCGAGCTGTTTTTTGATAATGTCCGGATTCCCGCTCGAAATCTAATCGGCAAGGAAGGCGAAGGCTTTATCTATCAGATGCAACAGTTCCAGCACGAGCGCTTTGCGCTGCTGCCCTTCGCTTACATTGCCAGCAAAGATATTATTGATATGACCGTCGCGCATATCCGGCAACGGGTTGTTTTCGGCAAACCGCTGATCACCCGGCAGGTGTTGCGACATCGGTTGGCCAATTGGCTCACCGAAATCGAATGTTTGAAACAGTTGGTCTATCATATCGTCCGGATGAAAGAAGCCGGGCTGGATGCGACCAAAGAGATCTCCATGGGCAAGGTCGCAGCCGGCCAGTTGCTGAATGAAGTGGCGGATGGATGCCTGCAGATGTACGGTGGTTTGGGCTTTATGAATGAAATGCTTATATCCAGGTATTTCAGAGATGCCCGTGGCTTGCCCATCGCCGGTGGGGCCGAAGAAGTGATGCTGGATTACATTGCGCAGATGGAAGGGTACTAGAAGAAAGGACAGGCTAAGATGCCGCTGAATGTAAATAGTATCGCAAAAAAATCAGAGAACAAGTCCCTGCCGCCCGGGCGCATAAAAATCACGCAGGCACTGAAATTACTGCTTGAAAAAAAGGAATTTAGCGCCGTGACCACCGCCGAAATCGCCAAGCAGGCCGGGGTTACCGAAGCGCTGATTTACAAATATTTTAAAGATAAACGCGATTTGCTTCATCAGGTATTGCGGGAATACCTGGAGCAATACCAGGTTCAGGTTGAAAATGATTTGAAAGGGATCAAGGGCGCCCTCAACAGGTTACGAAAGCTCATCTGGTCTCACATCAACGTTTATGCGACCAACCGGGTTTTTGCGAAAATTTTACTGTTAGAGGTCCGAAACCATCCGGATTACTACAAAAGCGAAACGTACGAATTGGTAAAAATATACAGCGAAACCGTGCTGCGCATTATTGAAGAAGGCATTCGCAACAAGGAAATACGAGAAGATTTAGCGCCCAAATTAATTCGGCTGGGAATCATCGGCAGTATTGAGCAGGTCTGCCTTTCAGGCGTCGTATTCGGCCGGGAAATTTCACCGGATGATATCACCGAAAATTTATGTGAATTCATTTTTAAAGGGATCGAACGCAACAAAAATTAAACGCTATCCCAATCCGCGGACTAACGCCTTCAGAATACTCGATTATCGCGGCAAGATGCCGCTCCCTCTGGTTGCAATGGGATGTGGCAGTGGCTGCCAGCCACGAATAACTAGTATAATTTGCATTTTTTTTTAAATAGCCTCTGGGTCTTTTTTTCTCTTGAGACAGCCAGAAATCACTCGGGAGGCAAATGACATGGGAAAATGGATAAACGGCTATCTCGACAAGTTGGCCGACGTGCGCCGGGAAAATTTCGCCGGTGGTCACAAAGACGGCATCGAAACAATGCACAGGCTCGGCAAACTGACCGCCAGAGAGCGAATCGAACGCCTGGTTGACCCGGGCACGTTTGATGAAATGGGTTCCTTGGTCACTGATTCCCGACCACCCCTGGACGGCAAGTCAAGGCCGACGCCATCCGATGGGATTGTCATGGGCGTTGCCAGGGTGGATGGTGCCCCGATCTCATTGTATGCCATGGATTTTACGGTCATGTCAGGTTCGTTAGGGGACCAGGCCGCCTGGAAGCTGTCCGATCTGACAAAAATGTCCGGGCAGATGCAAATCCCCCTTGTCGGCATGATCGATTGCGCCGGCGCCAGGCTGAGCGTTAAAGGCGGGGACTCCGGATTCAATGGATTCAGCAATTTTATCAGAAATTATTGTCATTACTCGGGTGTCATCCCCAGAATTACCCTGCTTTTAGGGCCCTGTACCGGTTTAATTGCAACCATCCCCGTATTATCGGACTTTTTGATCATCAATGAGAAAACGGGCTTCCTCTGGCTGGGCGGCGATAAGACTTCGCAGGATGCCGGCACCGCTGAATTCCACATGGAAAAAAGTGGTCAATGTGATCTCATTGCAGAGAGTGATGAAGATGCCATTCAGATGGCCAAAACGATTTTAAGCTATATACCGCCGAACTGCTGGGAAAAACCGATCCGCAGGGAAACCGGTGATGACGTCGCAAGAAGAGAAGAAAAATTGCTCGATGTGATGCCGGATGACCCCAAATTTACTTACGATATTCACGAGATTATCGAGTTAATCGTGGATGACGGTGTATTTCTGGAATTAAAAGAAGATTTTGCAGCGCATCTCGTTATCGGTTTTGCACGATTCGACGGTTATCTGGTTGGAATCGTCGCCAATAATCCGGATGAATTGAGCGGCATCATGGAACCGGACGCATCCGACAAATACGATCGCTTTATGATATTTCTGGATGCCTTCAACATCCCCCTGGTTACCCTGGTCGATACAACTGCATTTCCGCCCGGAGACCGCTGGGAGCGACTCGGTGTGATCCGGCACGGCGCAAAACTGCTGCATTCCTATGCGCATCTGACCTGCCCCAAAATCACCATGGTATTAAGGCGCTCTTATGGCGGCGCCAACATTGTCATGGGGTGCTCCAAAATGTTTCCGGACTTTATTTATGCCTGGCCGACGGCCGAATTCGCACCCACCGGTCCTGAGACCGTGGTTCATGCCGTTTTCCATAAAGAGCTGGCCAAGGCCAAAGAAGAGGGAAATTATGATGAGGTTTATCAATTCTTCTTGAGTATTCTCAAGGAGCAATTTTCAGTAATGAATCTGGCCAAGCACTGGACGACCTATTATACGGTTCACGAAGTCATTGACCCCCGGGACACCCGATCTCGAATCATCAGGGCCCTTGAGGCCATTAGAAATAAACATGAAGAACTGCCTGAAAAAAAGCGCTCCATAAAACCGGCCTAACGCTAGCGGGGTTTGGCCCGGAGGAAACATAGGACTGAGGACTGAGTGCTGGGTGCTGAGCTATATCGAATTCGAAATTGGTGGAGATAAGCGTGCCGGCTTCAGCCAGAAAGCGACAACTCAAGTCCTCTGAAGGATCATTCAGGCCGGAAAACAACAAGTGATGGTGAAGGGGGCGGGCGTCAAGCAGCATTTTTTGCTCAGTCCTCAGCACTCAGTCCTTAGTTTCCCTGACACTTGACGGCTGGCACCTGACTCCGCCTGCGGCGGAACACCTAACATCACAAAGGATACAATGATGGGCAAAACAATGAATCAGGCCATTAAGCGCCTGCGTGACATTCAAAAGATGAATCGTCTGGGCGGTGGTGAAAAACACATCGAGCGACAGCACGGTCGCGGCAAACTGACCGCCCGTGAAAGGATCGAATGCCTGGTTGACGCTGATACCTTTAAAGAGCTGGGCTCCAGCGTAAACACCACCGGCGCGCGCATCGATGGCAAAAAATCAACGGCGCCGTGTGACGGCGCGGTGACCGGCACGGCTAACGTCAATGGCCGGCCGATCGCCGTTTACGCCAGTGATTTCACCGTGCTGGGAGGTTCCATCGGCACCCAGCATGGGCTCAAATTTGTAAAATTAATGGAGATGGCCGCCAAATGGGGAATCCCCATGTTCTGGCTGCTGGATTCCTCGGGCGGAAGACTGGGCTACCAGGATGGGCCCTGTATTGCCGGCCAGGCCTATTGCCCCACCCTCTGTGATTTTCTTTTTATGAGCCGAAAAACATCGAACCTCTGGCTGGGCGGTCCACGAATGACCCAGGCGGCCACGTCTGAAAAAATCGGAGAAAATGTCGGCGGGGCGGACTATCACATGGCTTACAGCGGGACCTGCGATGTCGTCGGCGATGATGATGCGGAAACCATTGCAAAGGCACGTGAACTCCTTGACTATTTACCGAATAACTGTCGAGAAACTCCGTCGCAAATACCATCAGCCGATGGCCCTGATCGAAACGTTCAAGAATTGGCTAAAATTATCCCTGATGACCTTGAAAAAAAATACGATATGCATGACGTCATTCAGGTACTGGCCGATGAAGGTAAATATTTTGAAATTAAAAATGAATATGCAACCCATTTAATCACCTGCTTTTGCCGATTTAACGGAATGGCGGTTGGTCTGGTGGCCAATAATCCCGCAGAACCGGGCAGCATGGTGGAAATCAATTCCTGCGACAAGTACTACCGCTTTTTGCAGGTCCTCGATGCCTATCATATCCCGCTGGTCACATTGATAGACACGCCGCCGGAGGTGCCGGGCGAAAACCAGGAAGCCCTGGGCCTTTTGAGACATTTTGGCAAAATACTGGATGCCTATGCGACCGCAACGATACCGAAGATCAGTATCGTTCTGCGGGAAGCCTACGGTGATGCGGGCAGCTTAATCATGGGCGGCGTAAAAGGAATCGGAGTCGATCTTTGCTACGCCTGGCCCATCG
>WOR8_10009018_pt1 | contig 13370 bp, 23 predicted proteins | sample DeeMarSeWOR38_10_FD_19890 | JGI IMG/M metagenome (IMG submission 19890) | reverse complement strand
ATTTTAGCAGTACGATTTGAAAACAATTATGAAGACTACACAGAAGACGACGACGAGTAAACCAATTCCAAAACTTCAACCAAATCCATTTCAACATGAAATTTTGGATTTAGCTTCTAAGCAAAGAACTAAATCCAAAAAGATTGAAGTCCTTCAAGAATACAGAAATCCTGCTCTTGTTGCGATTTTGATCATGAATTTTGATGAATCTATAGTCAGTATTCTTCCTGAAGGACCTGTTCCTTATGCTGATGTTGATGATCAAACTAAGATCGCAGGAAATCTTAGTGATATGATTGAGAGTAAGACAAAAAATGAAGGAATGAAGACCACTGGTTACTATGGAACCGAGGAATTTGCGGAGCAGTCTGCAAAATCTTCAATTAGAAACGAATATCAGAATTTTTATTTGTTCTGTAAGGGTGGTAGCAATAGTGAAGCAGAACTTATGATTCTTGTTAAGGATAAGAAACTTCAAGATAAATATAAAGTCACTAAAGATATTATTTCTGAAGCATATCCCGATATTAAATGGGGAGGTCGCGGTTGACAGTTATAAAGGAGAAAGTTATGGCAGAGCAAGATAGAATAGTTCCTAATAATGTTCTGCCTCATGAATATGGGTGCCAAATCCTTTTGGAGAAAACCACTTTACAGGCAGCAAAGGATAAGAACTTTCCAAATGATGCTAGATTGATATGGTATAAAGTCGATGGAAAAACTTATATTGATTTAACTAGATGTAGAAAAGTTGTAGATCTTTTTGATATGTACTACGATACATATGGTCCAGGATCTGTTCAAAAAATTGACTTTGGATATGGTAGAGTGAACCCAAAGTTGTGGGGTAATGATAAAAAAGAAAAGAAATCAAAATGAATAAAGGTTTTGGAAAAAGTAAAGATGAGCAAGTCAAATTTCTAGTTAATAGAGATGAATTGAACTCACTTTTAAAAAAATATAAAAACGTTAAAAAGTATATGAGATCTTCATTGTACGAGGTCAAAACAATGGATGGAACTGAAGAGTATGTTAAAGATTTGCTTGAAGAAGCAAACGAAGACCCAATTTGAAAATCGGAATTTGTTTCCATTTTTTGGCGGAAAAAAATCCGGCAAAATTTTTGCTCATGAAGGTCAAACTAAATAAACTGGTATTGGATTTATATTATGGACTATAAACCATATTCTCCTGAATGGAATCGCAAAAGATATCTTAAAGAAGCTCTAGACAATTATCTTGATGATTATGTAGATAACGACATAATATTTCAAGATATTTCTGATATTCTGTCTAAAAGATCTGAACAAGCATATGAAGAGTTTAGTAAAATTAATAGTCTAGAAAGAAGGCTTCATTTCAAATAACTTTTAACTTTATCTGGAGATTTATAAATGCTTTCTACACAATATCGTTTACGCTTAGAAGGTATCTGTAATAAGATTGCTAAGCATGAAGAGGTGAGTCTGGAAGACATGATCTGGGCAGAAAAACTTGCGAAGGCAAATCGTTCTGCTGCGACTATTCTTAGACAAGCAAGGAGAAGAGCAGAAAATCCTGATATGGTTGAAGGTAGTATGGATGATTTTCTAAATCAACTTGACATTGGTGGATTTGGTAATGAAAGATTTGGTAAAAGAGGATTTGATAGCGTTGATGATATGATTGATTGGTGGACTGAAGACAAACCTGATGACTGGAGGCAGCGTGATTGAAATTGCCGTAATTTACTCTAATGGAAGCCAAGAGTGTGAGCGTATTTCAATGCTTCTCAAAAGTCTTGGTGGAGAATTTCATGAGTATATTGAGGGTGTAGATTTTAGTGAACGCCAATTTGAAATGGAATTTGGGAAGGAAGCAACATATCCCCAAGTTTCTATTGGCAACAAACACATAGGAAATATTAAAGAAACATTACAATATCTTAAGAATCAAAACCTTATATAAAATTGTAACATAATATACAAAGTTACTTGTCTAGATATAGGACGGCGGAACGGATCGTTCATTCGCTATTCGCAAATAGCGAACGCAAACCGCCCGAAGGAACGGGTTTTAATTAACTCATTTCTTTGGAGGTAAATCTCATGGCTAAAGTTGTATATCGTGGTGTTGCTTATGACACTGTTGATCGTCTGAATAAGATGGTTTGTTCTAAAGAGACCTTTGTAGAAACCTACAGAGGTGTAAAGCATACTGAAACTAAGGAGGTATGTAAGTGAATAAATTAAATTTTTTACAAATTATAAAAGAACAAAAACAAAAACAGAATAGATTACAACAAGCACAAATTGCCCAACTAGTTGGAGCATCAAAATGCTAATAATAGTAGGAATAAGCCTTGCTTCTGTAGCATTTATATTAATGATTGTGGCAGAAGTTCACCTATTAAAATAGCATTCGAGAGGGTTGACACCCTCTCTTTTTTTATGTAAAATAATATTGCTACGAGGAACATATGAACAAGAAAAAAATTTCTTTGATAGTTCGCAATATGGAACTTTTAGTTGAATCTTTGAAGATGGAACTAAATGAATCGGAAAGTGAAAGTGAAAGTGAAGGCAAAATTATTAAATTTGAAGATCTGATTCACCAAATTGACGATTCATACGAACCAGATTACTATGAGCAAGACTAATGTACGAAGAACTAAATTGCTTCGAAGAAGCATTGAAACATTTTGGGACTAGGGTTGATGTAATTGTTGCGATGGAAATGTCTAAGAAATTACCTCCTGAAGAAGCATACCAACGCATTAAAGATGAATTAAAAGAAGTTAAAAAGTGTCGAAAAAAATTCAAAAAGAGAGAAGAGTGTGATGAGTGAGCAAGTAAAACTGATTTCAATTACTCCCGATGCTGAAAAAGTAATGGGATATGTGGCAAGAGTAAGTAATCCTGCCAATCAAGAAAATCCTAATGTTGCTGGACTGCTTAAGTATTGTGTAAAGCATCAGCACTGGAGTGTCTTTGAACAAGCATTTATGACACTTGAAATTGAAACAAATCGTGGTATTGCTGCTCAAATTTTGCGTCATAGGAGTTTTACATATCAGGAATTTTCGCAAAGATATGCTGATACAAATCTTTTGACCGAACATATTCCTGTACCAGATCTACGCCGCCAGGATACCAAGAACCGTCAGAACTCTACGGATGATCTTGGAGACTATGTGAAACTTAAGTATCAGGCAGAGATTGCTGAGCACTTTGCTGCCTCTAGCAACCTCTACAAGCGCCTTCTGGATGCTGGAGTGGCAAAGGAGTGTGCCAGGTTCGTTCTGCCTCTAGCAACGCCCACACGCATCTATATGAGCGGCTCTGCGCGGTCTTGGATTCATTACATTCAGTTGAGATCCGCAAATGGAACTCAAAAGGAACATATGGATATTGCCAATGCTTGTAAAAAAATCTTCATTGAGCAGTTTCCCACTGTTTCCGAAGCACTTGAATGGAACTAAATAAACTATGCTGTTGAGGTGAAATTTGGCAACTTATCCTGTTATTAACAAGAATACTGGTGAACAAAAAGAGGTGGTGTTAAGTGTTCACGACTGGGAACAGTGGAAAAAAGATAATCCAGACTGGGATAGAGATTGGTCTGATCCTTCAACTTGCCCTTCTTCAGGTGAAGTAGGGGACTGGAGGGATAAACATATCAATAAGAATCCTGGATGGGGTGAAGTTCTTAAGAAAGCATCAAAAGCTGGCGGAAGTAAATCACGTATTTAAAAAATGGCAAGAAAAAGAAAGAGTAGCGGCGACATTCAACCAATGGGAGCAGAAGTCCCAAATGCTAGGTTGTTGAGAAAAAGAAAAAATCAGATTAGTGCTGATAAATTACTTGAGATTGAACCTCTAACCGAAAATCAGAAAAAACTTTTTGAATCTTTCAACTCTGGTCAAAATCTAGTTTCTTATGGTTGTGCGGGAACTGGAAAAACTTTTATCACTCTCTATAATGCTTTATGTGAAGTGTTGAACGAAAGGTCTCCATATGATAAAATTTATATTGTGAGATCTTTAGTTGCTACTAGAGAAATTGGATTTCTTCCAGGAGACCACGAAGATAAATCATCACTATATCAAATACCATATAAGAATATGGTAAAGTTTATGTTTGAAATGCCAGATGATCCTTCATTTGAGATGCTTTATGCTTCACTAAAGGCACAAGGAACAATCAGTTTTTGGTCAACTTCTTTTATTAGAGGTACTACATTAGATAATGCTATTATTATTGTGGATGAATTTCAAAACTTGAATTTCCACGAATTGGATTCTATCATTACTCGTGTTGGTCAAGATTCTAAGATTATGTTCTGTGGAGATGCTACTCAGTCAGATTTAGTCAAGACTAACGAAAAGAATGGTATTATTGACTTTATGAAAATTCTGAGAATTATGCCTTCATTTGATCTTATTGAATTTGGAGCAGAAGACATCGTTCGTTCTGGCATTTGTAAAGAGTACATTTTAGCAAAACTTGAATTGGGAATTAGTTAATGAGTTTTAATCATATTGACATTGAATTTCCTAAACTTACTAGGGAACTAATTGATGGAGTTCGTTATTATAATACCCCTTCGGGTAATAAAAAACTCGTTTCTATCACTTCAGTAATCAGTCATTATAAGAAGGATTTCTTTCAGAAATGGCGCAAGAGAGTTGGTGAGGCAGAAGCGGATAAAATTACCAAAAAAGCAACTAGTCGTGGAACTGATTTTCACACTTTAACTGAAAATTATTTCTATAACATTCCTGAACTTCCAAAAGTTCAACCTCTCTCAGAGATGCTTTTCTATGTTGCCAAACCAACTCTTGATAGAATAGATAATATTCGTGCCCTAGAAGGGTCTTTATACAGTGAATTTCTAGGAATTGCTGGAACCGTTGACTGTATTGCTGAATTTGATGGTGAATTGGCAATTATTGACTTTAAGACATCGGCAAAACCGAAACCAAGAGACTGGATTGAAGGATACTTTGTTCAGTGTTGTGCTTATGCTTGTATGCTTCACGAATTAACTGGAATCTCAGTTAAGAAATTTGTGATTATTATGGCTTGCGAAGATGGAGAATGTGTTGTTTATGAAGAATATGATAAAGCAAAATACTTAAAAATTCTTGTTAAGTATATTGAAAAGTTCTTAACTGATAAGTTAGAACAAGTTTCTTGACATTTTGATAAGTATTTGTTATTATTGTTTTATGACTTTTTTACCTAAATTTTATGCCCACAATATTGGAAATAATGGATAATAAAATAGAAACCGAGTTCAATAAGATTTTAGGAGAAAAATTTGTCTGTCCTTCTAAATTTGCTCAAGAAATTGAAAAAATAGTTCAAAACAATGAAGACGTAAATTACATCGATGCTATTATTATTTTTTGCGAAAAGAATAATATTGAATTAGAATCTGTTCCAAAGTTACTTTCAAAACCACTGAAAGAAAAAATTAAATATCAAGCAATGGAACTTAACTTTTTGAAAAAAACATCTAAGGCACGTTTAGTATTTTGAAATTGGATCCTCTGAATTGCTACAAGACTTATCTTGCCCTTAAAAATCATTTTACAAAACCAAAATATGATTATTTGAGATATAATGGCAAGGTAAAAGCATCGTTACAAGCATTCTACAAACGTAAAGATAGAATGTGGTTTGAAAAAATGAGTAGACAAAAAACTGACGAGGAAATTGTCAGTTTTTTTGTTGCCAACTTTGTTTTATGTAATGATCCAGAATCTTTATGGATTGGTGAAATCATAAACGAAGGAGAGCAAAGATTTTCTTTGTGGAAAAAAAGAACTCAATCTCTTTCTTATGTTTTTAAAGAAGAGATTGAAAAACTTTTTAGTGAAAATTCAATAGAAGATTTATTTACTATCAAAAATGGAAGTCATCCAAGATTACTAAAGATATTTTTACAGGGAAATTTATCCTTAGAGACGATGGTTATTCTTGATTCTATTTTTGGATACAGAAAAAACTTCGATAAGAAATTGGATGACCCCATTTGGAAATTTGTATCAATGAGAATTATAAAATATTCTCCATTCATACATATTGATGTATTTAAATATAAGAAAATTTTAAAGGAGATAGTATTGTGAGTTTTTTCGACTCGGAAGTTGTACGAGCAGAGATGGCAGAAATCTCTGAATTACAAGAAGAAATATATCACAATGTTTATAAGTTCTTTATGATGAATAAAGAAGAAAAATTACAGCATATTAATTTACTTCAGAAACTTCTAGAAAAACAACAAATTCTGTATACTAGGTTGAGTTTATCGGATGACCCAGAAGCAAAAGAAATGAAGGAAAAAGTCTTAGAATCTGCTGAGGCAATGGGAATTCCAAAAACTTCTGATATCACTATGATTTTTAGTAATATGACTCGCCTCATTGACACTATGAAAGAGGCTATTGACAAGGAGTAGTTTCAGTGCTATTCTAGGTCAGCGGCTAGGGAATCCGCACCAAAGCAAACCCCACAGGCCAAATACTAACAAATACGAGGTACAAAATGTCTTTCGAAAATCTTAAGAAGCAGTCCAAACTTGGTTCTCTTACCAGCAAACTGGTAAAGGAAGTTGAGAAAATGAATAGCGGTCCTAGTAGCAATGATGATCGCTTTTGGAAACCCGAGATGGATAAGGGTGGCACTGGTTCTGCAATCATTCGTTTTCTTCCTGCCCCTGAAGGCGAAGATCTTCCTTGGGTGAAGATTTTCTCTCACGGATTCCAAGGAACAGGTGGTTGGTATATTGAAAACTCTCTGACAACTATTAATCAAAAAGATCCTGTAACTGAATACAATCGCACTCTTTGGAATAGTGGTAACGATAAGGACAAAGAAACTGTTCGCAAACAGAAGCGTAAACTTTCTTACTACTCCAACATTTATGTTGTGAAGGATCCTGCAAATCCTCAGAATGAGGGTAAAGTATTTCTCTTCAAGTACGGTAAAAAAATCTTTGATAAGATTCTGAATGCGATGCAACCAGAATTTGAAGATGAAGAACCCATCAATCCCTTTGATTTCTGGCAAGGTGCTAACTTCCGACTGAAGATTCGTAAAGTGGAAGGTTATTGGAACTACGATAAATCTGAATTTGATTCTGCTGGTCCTCTTCTTGACGATGATGACGCAATGGAAGCAATTTGGAAGAAAGAGTACTCTCTTGCTTCTCTCACTGCTGCCGATCAATTTAAGACCTATGAGGAACTTGAAAAGCGTCTGAACTATGTTCTCGGAATTGGAAAAGTTGCTCCAAAAGAGTCTACTTTTGATCAAGAAGATGAACTTGATTCATATTCTCAACCCAAGACTCGTGAAGAAGACGTTCTCAAAGAACTTGAAGCATCTTATAACAAGAGCAAGTCTTTGTCTCCTGAACTCAAAGAAGAACTTAACAGTCTTCCTAAATCACGAGCAGTTGAGGATGATGACGATGAGGATGATGCTATGAGTTATTTTAAAAAACTAGTTGACGAGTGATTATTTTTCATATAATCTAATATTATCAACTCTCTTAAGGGTAGGACTAATATATTGGTCACTACCCTTTTTATATTTCATTCTTGTTTTTACATCATCTTTAATGAGGGGTATATAATTAGATTTTAGGAGAAAAATACTTCTTTTATCATTTTGAATTCTTTCTTCATAAACATAATTTGTAATTGTAGTTATTACATTTCTAGTAAATATAATTTGATTTAAAGTAGGATCAAAATACTCAATAGCAAAATTACTATTTACTACTAATCCTGGTTTTAAAATTAATTTATTATTCGAGTCTCTAACCTCATTAGTTTCATAGTGATGAATACCATACATTCTTTCATATGATCCATATTTTTCTAAAAGATATGAATCAAAGGATTCTTGAGTTAAAGGCCATTCATCATATACATTTAAAATATTGTTGGAAAGTAAAACAACCCAATCTAGAGTTTCATCTCCATAGAATTTATAAGCAACATTATCAGGTCTTTCATCACCAACAATTTGATATTTATTGAAAAATGCTAGATTTCCAAAAATATCTTCTCTTATTTGACCTCTCTTGAAGAGGTTTTTTGTTTCAGAGTATTCTGAGATGGTGTTATCATCTAGGTTGATATACTCTAAATTTGGTATATTTCTAAAGTAAAATGACATTTTTTACCATCCAGTTCCTGTTAAACCTTCATTAAGAAGATAATCATTTTCGTAAATTGGATCTATTTCTCCAAAACTAAGACTTATATCATATTGAGTCATTGAACCATCCTGATAGGTCATATAGCTTCCATCGGGAGTATAGTTGACTGATATGTCTCTTAACGCAGCAACTTTAATCCTATTTAGATATGGGTGATTCTCATCCATATCTCCTTTACCCGTATAAACATAAGAGATTTTAAAAACGTTAGGTGCTAGTAAAAATAGTTGTGCGGTTGACAAAGCTGGTGCCATACTCATTTTAAAATACCTTATAATTTTTCTAATTTCTATTGCTTCTTCTTGGTCTCTTGGAGTTAGTTTGAAGTTAAATGAAAAATTCCTCAACATAGGTCCATTAAAAAGAAGTTCTAGGTTATTATTAATTGCTCCACCTAGAGTTCTTGATAGAAGACCTTGTGTTTTTACTGCTTGTTGAGTAAAATAATTTACAGCAAATGCATTTGCTTCCCCACTATTCAAAGTATTCCCAAAGAATTTTGCTAGATCTGCTCCACTTTCTTTAAATCCGTCATACATTCCTGATAATCCATTTTCAGCACCAGCACCAGCAATAGTTTGAAATGCCATGTTAGCAAATGCTGCTGTAATAGGATTTAATTCTCCCCCACCCCAATCGACTGACATTCCTTCAACAATTCCAGATTGAATTGGAAGATATATTTGTGCTAGGCGTGTGGATTTTCTATACTCCATTCCAGGAAGAGCACTTGATCCTGCAGCAAGAGTCTCTGAATTAGCTAATCCAGATTTTTCATATGTTACAATATCAAATTTAATAAAATCTCCACCGTTTCCATTTTTTCTACTTCTTGGATAAACTAAAAGTGGATCTGGATAATAATTTTTTCTATTTCCGATACTGATGGCTTGAACTTCTGCTGCAGTGGTTGCTGCACCTCCTGCTGATCCTACATTTGGATCCGATCCTGCCGCAGGTTCTGGCGGTGTAGGAGCAGTTGTTTGAGCAGTCTGCCCTGCTTTTTTTCCTGTTTTTGGATCTATAACTCCAGGAACCGGATTTTGTTTAGTTGCTAAACTTGTTCTAACAGATTCGGGAGAGTTCTTATTTATAATTGCTGCTCTTTCATTGTTAAATTCTTTCCTACCAGAAACCTCAAATATATCTTCAACTTGTGCTTCTGTTAATTTTGTTCCATTTAAATTATTGTATCTTTTTGTCAATTCTGGAAGATTAGTGACCTTCCATTCATCATTGGCACCAACTTCTGCTAGTTTAGTATCTCCAAAAATACCTCCGTTTCCAAAAACTTCGGCTTGACCAGTTTCGGGATTTACTAAAATTTTTGTTGGTATTTTATTCCAAGAATAGTTGCTCTTGTGCTGCTTTCCATTTAGCAACATTTTTTTCGTATGTAAGTGCTTCTGTAATAAAAGTTTTATTTCGTTTTCTTGGAGTCCTGATTGGTTTTTTTGTTTGACTTTTTGGTTTAACTTCTATAACATATTTTTTTATTTGACCACTTCTTTCCTTTAATTTAACAAAAAAGTCTGGAAAATATTTGTGAACTTTACCATCAATAGGTGAAACATAAGGAATAAAAAATTCTTCACTTCCCCATTCCAGAACATCAATTTTTCTATCACAGTATTTCATAAATTTAAGTTCCCAAGAACTTCTGTATATTATATTTCTAACATCACCTTTATACTTTTCTGGGTTTTGCGGATTAAATCTTCCTTTGTGAAATTTATCTCCCATTTTTCAACTACATAATATATAAGTAAAAGTATTTATTTTAGTGCTATGGCATTAGCTAGACATTATAAAGTGTCAGAAATTAAGCAGAAGTTATTGCACCCAGCACAAACTTCAGTATATTCTGTTGAAATTACAACAAATCCAAATGTAAATAAATTTTTAGGCGCAACATCAATAGGAACAAATCAAGAAGCTTTTAATTTATCTTGTTGTGAAGCAAGTCTTCCAGGTTCTAGTCTTGCAACTCACGAGGCAAGTAATGATTATCACGGTTCCACCGAAAAAATGGTTTATAGAAGAATTTATGATGACACTATAGATTTAACTTTTTATGTGGATTATACATATTTGACTTTAAAGTATTTTTTGGGATGGATGAGTTTTATTGTTGGTGAAGGTAGTTATTTTAATCAAAATGAATTTTTATCAAAAGAAACCTTTCATAGGATGACTTATCCAGTGAGTTATAAAACTAATATTAGTATACTTAAGTTCGAAAAAGATATAAGTCCAAAAAGTAGAAAATATCTTCTTGGATATGATTTTGTCGGTGCATTTCCAATTAACTTAACTTCAATTCCAGTTTCTTATGATCAAAGTGATTTGCTTAAAGTTACTGTATCATTCTCATATCAAAGATACGTGATTAAGAGGCAGTTTAGTCCTTACAGTTCTTCTGGAACACTAAGTAGTCCAGGAAATGCTTTTGGTGCTCCACCAGAGAGTCCTACAGAACAAGCACAAGGAAATAGTAACTACTTTACCTCTGTTTCAGATATATTTGTAAACTCTCAATTTGGATATGATACGACGGGTCAATCTGGTCAAACTGGACAGAATTTAACTATAAATCCTTTAGGTTCAGGTAGTGGAATTAATGGGCAAGTAGGAGATTTCTCATCTACTTCTACATCTAACTTTATTGCATAACCATAATAAATAAGACACCTGAATTGTATAGGAGATTATGCCTTTACCAAAGATTTCTACACCAACTTATGAGTTGGAATTGCCATCAACTGGACAGAGTATTAAGTATAGACCATTTTTAGTAAGAGAAGAAAAACTTTTAGTTCTTGCTTTAGAGAGTGAGGATACTAAAGAAATTTCAACCGCAATTAAAACTGTAATTAAAAATTGTGTTCAAACTAGAGGAGTTAAAGTTGAAACTCTTCCAACTTTTGATATTGAGTACCTCTTTTTAAATATTAGAGGAAAATCAGTGGGCGAAGTAATTGAGGTTAATTTAATTTGTCCTGATGATGGAGATACTGTTGTCAAAAAAGAAATCGCAATCGATGAAATTGAAGTTAAGAGATATGATGACCATACAAATAAAATAAAGATTGATGATAGTTTGATGATGGAGATGAAATATCCATCATTGGACCAGTTTATCAAGAATAATTTTGATTTCTCTTCTGGTGAGACTAGTATGGATCAATCTTTTGATTTGATTGTTGCTTGTATCGATAAAATTTATAATGATGAAGAAGTTTGGTCTTCTTCTGATGTTACAAAGAAGGAATTGGTTGATTTCTTAGAGCAAATGAATTCAACTCAATTTAAACAAATTGAGAAGTTTTTTGAGACTATGCCAAAGTTATATCATTCAGTTACGGTTGAAAATCCAAATACTAAAGTTGAAAGTGAAGTTGTTCTTCAGGGACTATCCAGTTTTTTCGGGTAGCCATGGTCCATATGGACCTTGCTAACTATTATAAGTTAAATTTTGCCTTGATTCAGTATCATAAATATTCATTGACTGAAATAGAAAATATGATGCCGTGGGAACGGGATGTTTATGTGACTTTGTTGGAACAACATCTGGAAGAAGAAAGACAAAAACAGCAGCAAAAGAGTTAGCAATTTATGGCAGTCGAGGATCCTACTAAAAAACAAATAGAAGAAGTAGATCCAGAAATTGCCGAAATTCTTGGGTTAGAGGATACTTTCGACTTTGATCAAGAGGAATATTTAACTCTTCTCAAAGAGAAGATGGTCGAAGCAAGAATGAATGATAGTAAGTTTTCATCGGAACAGGCGATGAAAATTACTGATGAATATAAGCGAGTAAAAAATTTAAAGGAATCTAAGTTCACTGCCCCTAAAAAGACTGTGAATCCAGATTCCTTTTTTGGTCGCAAGAAAGAAGAGAAAGAACAAAAACCAATTACAGATACATCAAAACTATTACCTGGTTCTGGGGGTTCTCTGGCAAAATATCAACCGCCAGAAGAACCAGAAGAAAAAAAAGAACCAGAAGTAGATAAAAATTCTGAAAAAATTGAAAATATTGAAAATTTTTTAAATGGTTCTTTACTTGACATTGTAAAAGAAATAAGAAGTTTAACAGAAGATATTTTAAAAGTATTTAATAATCAGGCAAAAGTAAATAAAAAGGGACAAGAAAAATCTAGGATTGAGAGTAACAAACAGAAAAAAGCATCAAGAGAAAATAAATTAGAAGCACAAAAAGAATCAAAAGGATCAAAATTATTAGAGAAAATAACAAAACCATTTACTAGTATTTTTGATACTATTAAAGATTTTATATTAAATATTCTTCTCGGATCTTTTGTAGTTTGGTTACTTAGTGTATTAAAAAATCCTAGAAAACTTTTACAACCTATTCAGAATTTAATTAATGGTATTGTTGGATTCTTTAACACTGTTCTAAACTTTATTGATAATCTTGTAGTTAAACCTATAAGAGATTTTATTAGTACTATGAATTCGGCAATAAGTGGGTTTATAGATTTATTAAATAATGCTCTCAAATTTTTGCCAGGATCTCCACAGATACCAGATCCTAAGAATGGAGTGCTTCCAAACATTCCTGCTATGCCTCAAATTACTCCTCCAGACATAACAGGGCAAAATAATCAACAACAAAATCAACAGCAACAACCCGCCAAGACTCCTAGTGTTAATGTTAGATTTGGTGGTGGACCTATTACAAAAAATAAACAAGTATTTGTTAAGAATGTTGGCGGATCTATGTCTGGAGGAACAAAAAAATCTCCAGAAATTGGAAATGACACTGCTTCCAACTTCGGAGGAGTTGTAAATAGAGATACTGTTAATACAAGAATTTCTGGATTGGGTCCAGATCAATATTTAACTGCGCTTTCTTTAGGTGAGTATATATTAAAACCTGGAGCAGTAGACTTTCTAGGTGGTGAACAGTATTTAGATACTGTTAATAGATTGTTTGGGGGAACTAACCAAAGAAAAATTGCCAGTATGGGCGATATTAAAATTGAAGCAATGAATACTGGTGGTTCTGTTGGCCGAGGAGATGGAGAAAGTGGTAGAGGACGAGGAGGAGGCAGATCTTCTGGGTCATCTCCTGGTGGTATAAAGGGACCATCAACACAACCACCAACAAAATTGGATCCTGTAGACTCTA
>WOR8_10009237_pt1 | contig 13373 bp, 13 predicted proteins | sample DeeMarSeWOR38_10_FD_19890 | JGI IMG/M metagenome (IMG submission 19890) | reverse complement strand
GGTGGTGCTTGGCAACGTCGATACCAATATTTTCTATTCCGGGACCCGCGAGCAGATGGCGCAGGCCATCAACGATTGTCTGGCGATAGCCCCCAAGGATAGTGGATATATTTTGGCCTCCGGTTGTGAGGTGCCGGGGATTGCGTCGCCGGATAAGATAGATTGGTTTATGGACATCGTCAATGAGCTGGGCAAACAATAAGAGGTGGCAATTTGCGGAAATTCTATTTTTTCACCCTAATCGGATTTTTAGCAGACCCTATGGCATTAGGCATGGGGCATGGAGCATGGGGCAAAGGGTGAGGATCTGAGAAAAGAAAAATCATATTTTTATATCTCTATGAACTTTACACTGGGCCCTTTGCCGCGGTTTATTACGGCAAAGGGCATTTTTATTGCTTGACATTTTTAAAAAATATATATATTTACAATAACTTACATCTTATTTCGGCCTGTCAGCACATATTGTATCTCAGCAATCCGAGTTGCCACTCTTCACGAGTCATTGATCGAATCTTTTAGGTCGATGCTTTCCGGGATCATTTGATTGTCGGGAGGTTTACGATTGACACAGATTGAACAACCAGAATCTGCACGAAGCGCGCAAGACTTTTGCAAACTTCAAGAGGATCTTGAGGATTCCGAGAACCGCTATCGTTGTCTGTTTGAAGGTTCAAAGGACATGATTTTTATTACCTTTAAAGATGGTGCCTTTCAAGATGTGAACCAGGCGGCCGTGGAACTTCTGGGATACGATAGCAAAGCAGATTTATTGTCGGTGGGTTCCGCCGAAAAAGTTTACCATAATGCCATGCATTGGCGGGTTTTCCAGCGGCAGATTGATCGAGAAGGATTTGTCAAAGATTTTGAAGCCAAATTTAGAAAAAAAGACGGCAGCCTGATTCATTGCCTGCTCAGCGGCAATGCGGTTTGGGGAAAAGACGGCAACATCATCGGTTATCAGGGCATCGCCAAGGATATCACCGCGCGTATGGACGCCATTCGTAATTTTCGACAACGGCACCATGAGTTATTGGTGTTAAACGCCGTGGCATTTGCCATGAACAAGACCCATGACCTGGATGCCGTGCTCGAGATTGCTTTAAAAAAGGTATTAGAGGTGCTGGAACTCAACGCCGGTGCCATCTTCTTGATCGATCACGACAACCACGTCTTTGTCCTCAAGAGCCAACACGGTTTGCCGGCTGCCATCACCGGAAAATCCAGTCGGATCGAGCTCCACGATAAAGCGCTGATGACATCATTGCTCGAGGAGGATCTCGTTTTGATACCCGAGCCGATATTTCCACCGTTCAAGGCCGTGTTGAAAAGCCGGGCGAAACAGCCGTCCTTAGAGCTGACCTGTTTTTTGATTACCGCCAAAGAAAAGGCTTCCGGATTTATGGCGTTGGACGTCCCGCCGGAAAAAGACATCACCAGTGGCCATGATTTTCACCTGTTGGGCTCACTTGGAAATTTCCTGGGCGGCGCGATTGAAAATGCCAGCCTGCTTCAGACCATCGCCCGGCATCGTGAGGAGCTCAAGGGATTGACGGCCAGGTTGTTCCAGTCCCAGGAATTGGAGCGCAAACGCATTGCCCGGGAGTTGCACGACGAAGCCGGACAGGCTTTGACCGGGATCAAATTTACCATGGAGACCATTGAAAAGGAAATGTCTCCCGAAAGAAGTCATGTAAAAGAACATATCCTCGATATAAAAAAACAAATAAATCGCACCTATCACGAAATGCGTCGTATTTCTTATCGTTTGCATCCATCCATACTCAGCGACCTTGGGCTGGAGCCGGCGTTGGACGCTTATTTTGCCGATATCTCCAAGCATAGTGACTTAAAGATTGAATTTAAAATGGTAGGATTTGAAGGGCGCGTGGATCCCGATATTGAAAGTATTTTATATCGCATCTCCCAGGAGGCGCTTACCAACACACTGAAGCATGCGGCTGCCGAGCATTTCAGACTTGCTATCATCAAAAGCTACCCGCAATTCATTTTTTTGGCCGAGGATGACGGCGTTGGATTTGATGTCGGCGCGTTTAGAGGCCAACAACAGGCCTTGGGCCTGTTGTCCATGAGAGAGCGGGCGGCCATGCTGGGAGGCAAATTCACGCTGCGCACATCACCGGGAAACGGCACCCGTATTCGCATAGAAATTCCCATAAAAGAGAGCGCTTATGACTGAGCGACCCATCAAAATTTTCCTGGCCGACGATCATACCATCGTACGACAGGGCCTGGCCAAATTGTTAGAGGCCGAGCCCAACATCAAGGTGGTCGGAGAGGCGCAAGACGGCCGTGAAGCAGTCAACAAAGCGCAGAATTTAAGCCCGGATATTGTGATTATGGATATTGCCATGCCGCTGTTAAACGGCATTGAAGCCACCCGGCAAATTAAAAAGATATTGCCTCAAACCAAAATCATCATCCTTTCCATGCATTCCCACGATCGTTACATCAGCGAGTTAATTAATCTGGGCGCTTCGGGTTATCTGCTGAAAGACTCAACCGGCGGTGAAATTGTCAAAGCCGTATCCGCTGCCATGAAAGGTGATGTCTATTTGAGTCCATCGATATCAAGACGCGTGGTTGAGGATTATCTCTCGTTGAAGAAAACCTCATCCCGTGAAAATCTATACGCCAAGCTCTCCAACCGCGAACGTGAGGTGTTTCAGATGATTGCCGAGGGGCACTCGACCAAGAAAATTTCAGATATTCTCTGCGTAAGTCCCAGCACCGTTAAAACCCACCGCGCCAACATCATGGAAAAGCTTCAGCTGGACAACATATCTCAACTGATCCAATTTGCCATCCGCCTCGGAATCGTCGAGGTGCACAATCAGGAAATTGATTCCTAATCATTTTCAGTAAGGATTTTGAAAATCCGACCACGCCGAATTTGGTCGCCACATAGGCCGTCTGCGGAATAATATCTATACCCGTTCCTTGAATTCTTTGCCCAGCAAGCCTTCCGGGCGGACGAGCAGAACCAGGATGATGACCAGAAAAGCGAATGTATTTTTGAAGGCGATGGACACATAACCACCGGCCAGGCTTTCGGCAACCCCGAGAATCAGACCACCGACGATGGCACCGGGCAGGCTGTTCAGCCCCCCCAGAATCGCAGCGGCAAAGCCCTTCAGAAACGGCTCCAGCATGAAGAAAGGATCAAGCAGCAGTGCGGGGGCCAGAAAAAGGCCGGCCAAAACGCCCAGCAGTGCGGCCAACCCCCAGCTCAGCGCAAGGATTTGACGGGTGGGTATACCCATGGTCTGTGCTGCCGGAAGATTTTCGGAAGTGGCTCGCATGGCGAGACCGATACGGGTCTTTTGCACCAGCAGGTAAAAAAGCAGGCACGTCAACAAACCAATGCCGATGGTGCCTAGACTCAAATGGCTGATGACCACCCCCCCGATCTGAAAGGTTTTGAAGTCTGAGAGCGGAAAGGGGAAGGATTGGGTTCGGTGCCGCCATAGCGAATCACGAGGCCCTGAAGGATAAGCCCGAGTCCCAGAGTCAGGATGATCTGTCCCAGCTTGGTTGCTTCACGGCGCTGGGCGGGGATCAATACACAGAAATAGAAGATCATTGCCAGGACCGCGCCGAAGAGCAAGGCTAGAGTAAAGGCAAGCATGTAGTGAAGCTTATATCCGAGAAGGGTGAAAGCGACAAAGGTCCCGGCAGTGGTGATATCACCGTGGGCAAAATGCAGGATGCGTGAGGAGCGATAAATCAGTGCCAGCCCCAAAGCCACCAGGGCATAGGTGGCGCCGGTCGCAAGGCCTGAAATAACATACTGCCAGAAATTTGTCATGTTTGATTACCTCGACTTTCGCTCAATTAAAGCATTATCTCAAGGGCCAGTTTCGAAAATAGAGTCTCATCTTAAACCATCGGCCGTACAGCCCCTGGGGCTCGAAGATCAACACCAGCAGGATGGTGACCCCAAAGACGACGGGAACCATTTCCTTGGCCCCACTGAAGACTTGTTGTACCAGGATCACAAACGCAGCCCCCATAATCGAACCTTCCACCGAGGCCAATCCCCCGATGATCACAGCCACGAAAAGCTCGATGGATTTATCAAAGGTAAACAAGTTGGGCTCCAGATACCCCAGTAAAAGGCCGTAGAGCCCGCCCTGAATCCCGGTGTAAAAAGAACTGACGGCAAAGGCCAGCAGCTTGTAGCGGGTGAGATTCACCCCCATAACTTCGGCCGCGATGTCATTATCACGAATGGCGATGAAGGCGCGCCCCACAAAAGAAGAAATGATATTATAGGTGATCAGCGTAAACAAAAGGGCGATCAAAAAATAAAAATAATAATTGAAATTGATGCGCGACAATCCAAGGATGGGATCGAGCTTTTGAATTTCAAGCCCCATGCGGCCGCCGGACAGCACCTCGGAGTTGACGAAAACCTGATATACGGCAATGCCGAAGCCCAGGGTGGCAATGGCCAAATACGGTCCCTTCAAACGCAAAGAAGGAAATCCTGCCAAAATGCCGAACAATCCTGCCGCCAGACCGGCACTCAAAAGACCTATTGGCCAGGGGATGCCGAAACGACTGAGATGCCCGAAGGTGAAGGCGCCGATAGCCAGAAAGCCCGCCTGCCCAAAGGAGATCTGACCCGTGTATCCGATGAGCAGATTCTGTCCTTGAATCCCGATGGAGTAAATGAAAATAACGGTTGCCGTATAGATGATGTATTCCGGTGCAAACCAGGGCAGAAGCAGGAGAAAGACGACAAAGGCACCCACCCATACCCGGGTCCAGGGTTTACGGATGAGTTGCAGTTCTTGTTTATAACTTTCAATCAGATCCATAGGCGCTACCTGCCGTACATTTTATCGATTAAATCCGCGTAGCGTTCTTCCAGAAACCGGCGCTTGACCTTTTTTGTGGGAGTCACGTCCCCATCTTCCTCATAGAAGCGTCTTGGGAGCAATTCGAATTTTTTGATAGTTTCCACTTGAGAGAGGGTCTGATTGACCCTTGAGACTTCAGCCGCAATGAGCTTTTGAATCTTTTCATTGCGGGTAAGATCGGCAAAAGTGGTAAACGGTATCCGCTGGTCCTGGGCATATTTGGTGACGTTGTCTTCGTCGATTAGAATCAGGGCCGTGAGAAATTTGCGCCCATCTCCGATGACCACCGCATCCTGGATGTAGGTGCTGAATTTTAGCTTGTTTTCGATATAGGCAGGAGTAATGTTTTTGCCGCCGGCCGTGATAAGAATGTCCTTTTTGCGATCCAGGATTTTAAGATGGCCATCCTCCATTTCACCCACATCCCCGGTATACAGCCAACCGTCTATGATGGTCTGGGCCGTAAGTTCGGGATCCTTAAAATAGCCTTTGAAAACATTGGCTCCCCTGGTGAGGATTTCACCGTCGTCGGCGATTTTGACCTCCACGCCGGGCAGCGGCTCGCCGACGAATCCCCACCGCGGTTTGTCGATACGCTGGACGGCAATCACCCCGGTGGATTCTGTTTGTCCATAGCCTTCTCTCAAGGGAATACCCAGGGCATTGTAGTATTGAAATAGCTCGGGAGAAGCTGGCGCTGCGGCACACAATGAATAACGGATGCGTTCGAATCCCAGCTGTCGCTTCAAATGGCAGAGAACCAGCCCATACAGCGGCCAGTAGAGGAGGCCCCACTGTATTCGTTGTCGGCTTCCCTTAGGAGTGCCTACATAGCGCAGACCCACGCCAAGGGCCAGGTTGTAGAGAGCCTTTTTCAGTAGCGTGGAGTCGGACATACGGATGGTGATCATCGAAACAAATTTTTCCCATATACGCGGAACACTGCAGAAGACGGTCGGGGAGATTTCTCGCAGGTTCTGAGGCAGGGTGTCCATGCTTTCCACGAAATTCACAGTGCCGCCTTCCCAAACTGCCACAAATAGGGAGAGAAGGTTCTCATAGATGTGCGCTAAGGGCAGATAGGAAATGAGTTCGTCTTTCTTATAAAACGGAATGGCGGCAATTAAAGAATCCGTAAGTTTTAGAATATTGCTGTGGGAAAGCATAGCCCCTTTGGGCGGTCCGGTGGTGCCGGAGGTATAAATGATCATAGCGGTGTCATCGGGATCAATGGCATTCATGCTGGCGCTAACAGATTCGGGGTAATCATCGAGGTACGCGCGACCCCTGGAGAGAAACTCGTCGAAAAATATAATCTTCTCATGGGAGAACCCCCAGAGACCCTTGGGGTCCCAAACCACCACCTGAGCCACCTCGAGTCCGCCGATGATCTGGAGAACCTTGTCCACCTGCTCCTCATTTTCTACAAACAGCACCCTGGCTTCCGAATGTCCGACCACGTAGGCAACCTGTTCCGGCGCCGAAGTCGGATAGATACCGCAGGTGCACCCCCCGGCAGCCATCGCCGCTAAATGACAGATCAACCATTCGGGACGATTATCCCCGAGTATTGCCACGCGGTCCCCCGGTTCTAAACCCAGAGCCAGCAAACCGGAGGCCACCTCGCGAACGCTCTGGCCATACTGTGTCCATGATATTCGGTTCCAGATGCCATAGTCCTTGTGTCGGAGAGCGACCCGGCCTTTAAAGCGCTGCACCTGTTGGAAAAAGAGCTCCGGAAAGTGGGTCGCCTGGTTTTGCATTACCATGTTCTCCTTTTCTTATATAATCGCCATCCCTTTGGCGATACGGTATCGCCGCCCACACCCAGGTACAGTTCCTGCACATCTTTGTTTTCCTGAAGCTCACTTGCGGTGCCCTCCAGAACGATTCGCCCGGATTCGATGATGTAGCCAAAATTTGCGATGCGCAGGGCCATTTTCGCATTTTGTTCTACCAGGAGGATGGTTGTGCCTGCCTGGCTTATCTGGGAAAGTGCTTCGTAAACCTCACGGCCCACGCGAGGGGCCAGCCCGAGGGAAGGCTCGTCCAGCATGAGAAGTTTTGGCCTTCGCAGCATGGCACGTGCCATGGCCAGCATTTGCTGCTCTCCTCCGGAGAGTGTCTCGGCCTGCTGGTTTGTGCGGTCCTTGAGAATAGGAAAAAGCCGGTAGATGAATCATAGTCATCCCTGATGCCGGTATCCTTTCGGCCCCAGCACCCCAGATCCAGATTTTCCTTGACGTTAAGTTCTCTGAACAGTCCACGATCCTCAGGGACATAGACAATTCCCAGACGTGAGACCCGCTCTGGTGCCAAACGGTGGATGCCTTTGCCCATGAATTCGATGGTACCCTTTTTGGGTTGATCTTTCAGCAGGCCGGCAATGGTTTTTAGTAAAGTGGTCTTGCCCGCACCATTGGGCCCCAGGACCGCAAAGATCTCGCCTGCTTTCACCTCAAGAGAAAGACCGTGCAGGGCATAGATCCGGTCATAGTAAAGGGTTTCGATATTAGCGATCTTGAGTAACGTTTGCATGTGTCATATTTCAGAATCTGCGGCCTTTATATTTTTTCAATCCGAAATTCGAAATCGACTCGGCTGAGCTCGTTGCAGGCCGCATTCCGCAATCTTGCTTCAGTCTTCTCCAAGATAGGCTTTGATCACTTCGGGTGTCTGCTGGACTTCATCCGGGCTTCCCTCGGCAATCTTTTTACCGTAGTCCAGGGCGATCATGCGGTCTGCCAGTCTGGAAGCGATTCTGAGGTCATGTTCCACCAGAAGGATGGCCGTCTTGTAGCGGCCCCGGATTTCATTAATCCGGTAAGCCGTTTCTTCCTTTTCCTCTGAAGTCAGCCCGGAAATTGGCTCGTCCAGGAGGAGCAAATGGGGTTCCATGGCCAGGGCGCGGCCGATCTCTACCCGCTTCTGAACACCATAGGGGCAATCGGATACCCGCGCCTGCCTGTAAGCCTGAAGGTCCAGAAAATCAATGATTTCTTCGACCACCTTGCGATGGCGGATTTCTTCGCCGCGAAGACGAAGGACGGCGTGGAGAGGGTTTTTACGAAACTGGCTGTGTCTGCCCAGAAGCAGGTTGTCCAGAGCGGTCATGTGCATGAAGAGGCGTAGATTCTGAAACGTACGTGCTACGCCTCTGCGGGCGATCGAATCCGGAGCCAGGCCGAGGAGATTGTTTTTACGGAAGCGGATACGACCCTGGTCAGGACGGTACACACCGGTGATGCAATTGAACATGGTGGTCTTGCCCGATCCATTGGGACCGATTACCGAGAGGATCTCTCCATCTTCCACCTGGAGGTCCACCCCGGCCAGGGCCTGGATGCCGCCGAAGCTGATAGACAGACCGTCAACTTCTAGTAAGGGCACGATTTAGAACCTCGGTTTGTACATGATGAAATCTGTCTGGGGTATATGCTTTCCGTCCTGTGCACGGTACAACCGAGAGCCGTTGGCGCCATGACGGCGATTGGGCCCAAAGGTCACCCTGGCGCCGCCTGCCTCAGACTGCCAGTTCTTGATGGATTCCATTCCTCGGATCATGGTTTCGGGGGTGAGATTTCGTCCGGCGCGCTTGAGGCCTTCGACCAGGTACATTGAGCTGACAGCCCCGAACAGGCCCAGATATTCCTTGCCGGCGATTTTGGGATTGTATTTTTTGAGGATATCGGCAATCCGGTCGGCCTCCGGATCTACCCCGGGCATCCCGCCCAGGTTCGGTCCGGCCGGATAAACCCCTTCCCAGACCTCTCCGGCGATCTTATACATAATCGGGTCGCCCAGCGGAAAGGAGGTCAACACCTTGGGACGATACCCAACCTTTGCCATTTCTTTGAGTACAAGGGGGCCATGGACCGGGCTTGTGTAGAGCAGAATGGTATCTGCCCCGGATTCCTTGAGCTTGAGGGCATGGGCGCTGAGAGCCCTCTCGGTGATCCCATAGGGCACCGCTGCGACCGTCTCGGCACCGGACACCTTGCCGACACCGTTGGCCATTCCAAGCCAGCCGAGTTTGCCATAATCATCATTCTGATAGAAGATGGCAAATTTTCGGCTGCCCAGGTTCTTATAGGCCCATTTCGTCAGGAATTCTCCTTCGTCCTGGTAATCCGGATAAGAAACGAAAATATAGCGGAGTTTGTCCTTGGGGTAATCCTCGAACATGCGGGTGTTTCCATAGGCATTTATCAGGGGCATATTGTTTTCAGGGAAGAAATCCCGGCAGGCATGAACCACCGCGGTTCCCAGAAGGGCGGTCACCGCAAAGACTTCATTCTTCATCTCCTGAAGATTGGCCAAAGCCCGGGCAGGATTGTATCCGTCATCCTTGAGGATGACGTTGATCTTGCGGCCGTGGATGCCGCCTTGATCATTGATATAATCGAGCCATGCTTTGCCACCCAGTCCGGTAACCCCCCAGAGGGCTGCCGGACCAGAGAGAGGAGTATTCCAGCCGATCGTAACTTCGGTATCGGTGACGCCCCGAACCTTTTGTTGTGCGGCAACAATAGATGGGATTGTCAAAATCAGCGCAAGCAAAATTCCAAGCCAAAATGATGTTTTCTTCATACCAGCCTCCTTTTTATGTGTCCAGATCGCGATGTTCGAGAACGGATTACGAGCGCCCTGTCAATTCTGTATCTGATTTCGTTCCACTCAGACACGTAATGGCTTCGGATGATCGAAAAAGATGAACGCTTAAATATCGGAGCCCCGATTTATTGTCAACCCAGATCTTTAGACTCAGCGCGACTCAGCTCATGCGACCATTTTTAGGACCCGGTTCCGGTCCCGGTATGCAAGGCATTTAAGCGTTTATCCAAACCTTTTTGTCGCTGCAGCGATACATTTTATTTTGACATATCGGTTATTCATAGCATATAGTATAATAAAATTCTATACTTATGGTGGAGGACCATTCCATGATACCCAAAAAAACTCGCATGTATTTAATCTGTGGCCTTCTGGTTTTAACCTTTATAAGTGGACCCGGCCTGCTGTCATGGGCGCAGGAAAAGTCAGCACCCCAAAAGGATTCGGCACCGAGTAAAACGACGAAACAGACATCCAAAGCCATCAAAAAAGATGCAGACTATTGGTTCAGGAAGGGTGCCCTGGTGTCCACCTATGGAAACGATAAGGCCGCCATCCGGTATTTTGGCAAGGCCATTGCCCAGAATCCGAATCACAGCCGCGCCTGTTTCGAACAGGGGATATCCTATGGCCAAATAGGCGATTATCAGCAGGCGATTTCTCTAATCGATCGGGCCCTCAAGTTAGATCCCCAAAACGGGATCTATTATTACGGCCGAGGCCGGGTATATCTTTTGTCGGGAGATGATGCCAAAGCCATGGAAGATTTCAAGCGTGCCGCTGAATTGGGTGATGAAGATGCATTGAATTATTTGGAATATATCGGCCAGGGTCAACAACCATAGGGTACTTTACCGTATCCCAAGTCTATTTAATTCATACGATAGTCCGCGCTAACCAGATCGGATTAAATCAATTTTGTCGCTATCCACCGCGGGATAATCCACAACCCTATCCTCCGGAATTGTCCCTTTCTTATATCCAAACTCCCAGCCAGCTGGAAATCCATTAAAATAGTCCAATATGCCCTAAAAAATCATCCCCTGGACGATAGCCATCTCACAAAAATTGGTTTAAAAAGGCTAAAATACCATCGATGCGCTTGGTGTTCAGAATGAGTTTATGGGTGTCATCCGGAACATGACGATCAAAGCGCTGGTGACCGGATATTCGCATTTCATATAATTCAAACAAATTCGTCAATCATATAATAAAGGAGAACTATGATCATGATTCTCATTGGTGAAGACTTAAATGTTATGTCCGGGGAGATCTCACGCGTCATAAAGGAGCAGGAGCCGGGGCCGATCCAGGAATGTGTCACTGAACAGACGAAGAATGGTATGGACTACCTGGACGTGAATGTAGGGCCTGTAAAAAAGGATCCGGAGGGGACCATGGAATGGCTGATCAATACAGTCCAGGCAGTTACCGAGCTGCCATTGTGTTTGGACACCACCAATCCGGTGGCCATGGAAGCCGGCCTTAAGTTTTGCCAAAAAAAGGCCCTCATCAATTCGGCCTCCGGCGCCACCGAAAGCATGGAAACCATGTTGCCGCTGGCCGCCAAATATTCGGCCGATGTGGTCCTTTCCGTTATAAACGATTCCGGCTTGCCCTCGGATGCAGACGAACGGGCAGCCAGTATTATGGAGTCGGCGGCTGTTGCAAATGAATTGGGCATTCCCAATGAGAACATCTGGGTAGACCCTGTCTTGCTGCCCATCGGTGTGGATCAGCGCCAGGTAACGGCATATCTTGAATTCATACAGATGCTACAGGATTTGATGCCGGGAGCCAAATCCACATGTGGATTGTCCAATTTATCCTATGGTGCCCCCAGGGAGCTCAAAAGCCTGCTGAATCGTACTTTCCTGGTGATGATCGGAAGATATGGCCAGCATTCCGCCATTGTCAGTGGCTTCGACCATGAGCTTATTCGTCTCATTCGGGGAGAGGAGCCGGAGATGGTTGATCTCATCTATCGCGCCATGGATGAAGAAGATATGGATACCTCCGCACTTCCGCAAAAGGAGCTTGAGTACGTCAAAACGGCTCAAGTTCTCATGGGAAAGTCTCTGTATTCACATTCCTGGTTAGAAGTCTAAAAGGAGACAGATATTATGAGATATGAACCACCGTTGGAGAAAATCTCTGTAAACATCAGAGAAACCGTGTTGGGACACGGAGAAAAGGCCATCAAAATAGGGGGAGAAAACACGCTGCCTTTCCATTCTTTTGAAGGCACGCTTCCGAATCCGCCGGGACTTGCCTTGGAAATTCTGGATACAGAACCGCAGAATTGGGCTCCGTCGATTTTGGAACCGTATGAAGATGTCGTTTCCGACCCGGTCAGCTGGGCCAAGAAGTGTGTGGAGGTCTTCGGTGCTGAGATACTTTGCCTTCGGCTTGAGAGCACCGATCCCATGGGCCAGGACGGATCACCGCAGGCAGCGGCAGAGATGACTAAAAAAGTGGCTGATGCCGTGGATGTCCCGCTGATTGTCTGGGGATCGGATATGGAAGAAAAGGACGCACAGGTGTTAACGGAAGTTGCCCGGGTATGCGCCGGGAAAAATTTACTTCTGAGCCCTGTAGTCAAGGGTAACTACGAAAAGATTGCCCAAGCTGCCCTGGAGCACGGTCACGCTATCGTAGCGCAGGCATCGATGGATGCTAATTTAACCAAAGAATTGAATATCGTTCTTTGCAAATTTTTTCCACCCGAAAAGATTGTTGTTGATCCGACCGCTTCGGCTCTGGGTTATGGACTCGAATATACATTTTCAATCATTGAAGAGATCAAGCAATTCGGACTTACCGATAAGGACAAAATGATGCAGATGCCCATCATTTGTGATTTTGGCGGAGATTGCTGGAGAACCAAAGAGGCCAAAGAAAATCGTGAACAAGGCATTCTCTGGGAGGCCACAACCGGGATTTCGTTTCTTTTGGCCGGAGCCAATCTCCTGATCCTCAGGCATCCGGAGGCACTCAAGCTGATTAAAGAGATGGTTGTTTAACCGCCCCATTCATGTTGGGGCAAAGCCCCAAACTTGATACGTTGTTCACTTTATGAAGAAATAGGAGGTTTGCCATGGCGCTCAAAGGAGCGGAAATAATGAAAATGTTGCCCAAAACCAACTGCAAAGAATGCGGTTATGCAACCTGCTTTGCGTTTGCCATGAAGTTGGCTACCGGGGGCGCTAAACTCGACGACTGCCCTTATCTCGATCCGGAAGTTAAGGCACAATTGGAGGCCGCAATGGCCCCGCCCATAAAGCTTGTCACCATCGGAACCGGTGAAAATGCGCTGTCCATTGGTGAAGAAGAAGTCATGTTCCGGCATGAGAAGACCTTCTTTCACGAACCCGGCATCGCCATCTTGATCTCGGATAAGGCCGCCGAATCGGAAATCGAAGATAGGCTAAAACGCATCAACGCTTTTGATTTTGAAAGAATCGGTCAAAAGCTCAGGATCAATCTGCTGGCGCTTTGTTTCGAATCCGGCGATAAGGACAAATTCGAGACCTTGGTCAAAAAGGCTTATGATACCACGGAGTTTGCGCTGATCCTCATTTCGGAGGATGCGGATGTCTTGTTTTCCGCCGCCGCCCTGTGTGCAGACAGAAAACCACTGGTGTATCCCATAACCAATGAGAATATGAGTGCCGCCATCCCGAAACTCAAAGAACTTGGTGTTCCGGCAGGCGTCAGGGGGGAAAGCATCGAAGCGGTTGTATCCGTGACATCGGATTTAAAAGCTGCCGGAATCGAAGACATGGTGTTGGATCCGGGCTCGAAAAATATGGTGGAAGGTATTCAAAACCAAACCCTCATCAGAAGAGCCGGTTTGAAAAAAGGTTTCAGGCC
>WOR8_10004592_pt1 | contig 13373 bp, 10 predicted proteins | sample DeeMarSeWOR38_10_FD_19890 | JGI IMG/M metagenome (IMG submission 19890) | reverse complement strand
ACATGGGGGAATTATCAACTTCCAAACTCATCTGGGATTGGGCGTTTGCCTTTATGGGGGGTGTTGTCGCTGGAATCCTCACGGCCGGCATTGTCCCATTGGTCGAAATTGCTTTTGATTATACAACCGATATCACCCTCCTGGAGCTTGCCCAGCTGGACCGGCCGATCATGCAGCGGTTGATGATCGAAGCGCCCGGTACCTATCATCATTCGGTAATTGTCGGCTCTCTGGTTGAAGCTGCGGCGACGCAAATCGGCGCCAACCCGCTTCTGGCAAAAGTTTGCGGGTACTATCATGATATCGGCAAAATAAGAAAACCCCTTTACTTCATCGAAAACCAGACCGATGGCCGAAACAAGCATGATAAGCTAGCCCCTTCCATGTCGGGCCTCATCTTGATCGCCCACATCAAAGACGGCGTTGAAACCGCCAGGGAAAATAAACTGGGCCAGGTGATCATCGATACCATCCGTCAACACCACGGCACCAGCATCATCAAATTTTTCTACGAAAAGGCCAAACAGAAAAAAGGTGAGGATGCCGTCAACATCGACGATTTCCGATACCCGGGTCCTAAGCCTCAAACCAAAGAGGCCGGCCTCGTTATGCTGGCGGATGTGGTTGAGGCTGCATCACGAACTTTGGACAACCCTACCCCATCACGAATTCAGGGGCTAGTCCAGAAACTGATCAACCAGATCTTCTCTGACGGCCAGTTGGACTCCTGTGAACTGACGCTGAAAGACCTCCATAATATTGCAAAAAGCTTTAACAAAATTTTGTACGGCATCCATCATCACCGCATCGAATATAGTGAAAGCCGGGCAACGGGAAACGGAAATGATAAAGGAAAATTGAAGAATGGAAGTTCAGATCGGCAACAGGCAAGACAACCACAGGATCTCAGAGAAGAAGATTCGGCAAACGGCGAGCGTCATCTTAAACGCCTTGGGCTATCCTGAAGCAGAACTTTCCATTCTCATTGTTGACGATCAACAGATTGCACAACTTAACCGCCAATATCTTAACCGCAAAGGCCCGACAAATGTGATTGCCTTTGGCATGCACCAGGGCCAATTCTCAGATATCACTCCCAACCTTCTGGGCGATGTTGTAATTTCAGCCGACACCGCGCAGCGCGAAGCGCAAAGTGCCGGTATCAGCATGCAAGACCGCTTTGATCAGCTTCTCATTCACGGAACGCTGCATCTTCTGGGCTATGAGCATGAGAATACTGTAGACGAAGCCCGAAAAATGGAAGAAAAAGCAAACGAATTGTTGCAATTGCTTGAAAATCAGACAGAATAATCGTTTTTATGAGTGTGTTTTGTGTCTAGTGTTTAGTATTTTAACATGCCGATATAGCATAATATATATCATACCAAACACCAAACACGAAATACCTAACACTTGATGAATTCGACTTTTTACGAATTCATCAATTTTGAAACGCTCAACGTAGGTAAAAGGGAGGTTCAAGTATGTCCGGTTTAGCAGTTAAGATAGATCATGTGGCTGCTTTGCGGGAAGCCAAGAAAAGTACGTTTCCTGATCCGGTGGCGGCCGCGGTACTGGCCGAACTGGCAGGAGCCGATGGTATCGTGGTCCATTTGCGGGAAGACCGGCGGGATATCAGCGACCGTGATGTTCGAATCCTGCGCCAGACCATACAGAGCAAGCTGGTCCTGGAAATGGCCTCAACCACCGAGATGGTCGGCATGGCCCTGGATATCAAGCCGGATCATGTTACTCTGGTGCCCGAAAAACGGGAAGAATTTAGCACCGGTGGCGGTCTGGACCTCGTTGTCCATAAAGAGGAAATAAGGGAAACCGTCGATACCTTGCAAAACAGCGGCATCCCCGTGGGTATTTTAATCGACCCGGAACCCGAACAGCTCAAGCAGGCCCATCGAGCCAATGCCGGAATAGTCGAAATACATACCGGCACCTATTGCGAGGCCAAGACCACCCGCACACGACATCGTGCATTTTTAAAGATTGTAGATGCCGTTAAACTGGCACACAAACTCAAACTCAATGTCAAAGCCGGGCGCAGGCTATGCTACAAGAGTATCAAGGCCTTCAGCGGCCTCGAAGAAATTGATGAATTCAGCATCGGCCACAGTATTGTTTCACGGGCGGTATTGACGGGAATGGAGAAGGCCGTCAAAGACATGATTGATCTGATCCGGGAGTTGTAGGCTTTTATAAACACCCTACAAATATTATAAGTAAGTAACGGTAACTAAAATACTCAAAGTGCCTAAAATGCCTAAAGTGATCTAAAATGCCTAAAGTTATGGAATTCTGTCTTTTTTATCATATATTCAATATCCATAATTTTAGGCATTTTAGATCACTTTAGATCATTTCAAACGGAGCCTCAGATGATTCTCGTGACCGCCGCTGAAATGCAGGAAATGGATCGTCAGGCGATCGAAACTCACGGTATTCCGGGCCTGGAGCTTATGGAAAATGCCGGACGGGGTGCCACAGATGTGCTGCTGGATCAGTTTGCCCGCACTATTAAAACCGCTGTGGGTATTATTTGCGGCAAAGGAAACAATGGCGGCGACGGGTTTGTTATTGCCCGACATCTGGCTGAGCGGCGCATTGATGTGACCGTCTATCTACTGGCGAAAGCCACTAGCGCAAAAGGAGATGCCGCCGCCAACCTTAAGCGTTTGGCTGCGCTTAAGATTCCGGTCATTGAAATTCCGGACGAAGATTCGTTTTTAAAAATAAAATCCGACCTCTGTCGTTTCGACCTCCTGGTCGATGCAATCCTGGGCACCGGACTCTCATCTGATGTCAGAGGCTTTTTTAAAACAGTTATCAATTTTATCAACGACCTTAACCGCAGCGGCATGCCGGTGTTTGCTGTGGACATGCCATCGGGCTTGAACTCGGATACGGGCCAGCCCTGCGGGGCGTGCATCCGTGCAAAGGCAACGGCGACCTTCGCCCTGGCAAAAATCGGTCATTACACCTATCCGGGCGTCGACTATACGGGCAAACTGGAGATTATCGATATTGGAATCCCGGCCTCTGTTGTGGAAGCGGTCGACCCGAAGCAATATTTGCTCACTGCCGAACGCATCCGTGCCGCTTTTCCGCTTCGATCTGCAGATACACACAAGGGGCAAACCGGACATCTGCTGGTTGTCGCCGGTTCAACCGGAAAAACAGGTGCAGCCGCCATGACGGCCGTTTCGGCCATGCGCGCCGGCGCCGGACTGGTGACGCTGGGAATTGCCGAAAGCCTGAACCCCATCATCGAGACTCAGGTACTGGAAGTCATGACCGCGCCTTTAGCGGAATGCCGATACGGCATTCTGGCAGACAGCGCCATTGACGATATAACGAAGCTGGCCGCTGGCAAAAGCTGCCTGGCAATCGGGCCTGGCATCGGCCAGGCTGAAGAAACCCAAAGCCTGGTAAACCAAATCATCAGCCAAATTGACACCCCTATCGTCATCGATGCCGACGGTCTCAACAACATCGCCGGTCAGACACAACTGTTAAAGAAGCGCAAAGCGCCGACTGTTCTGACCCCGCATCCTGGAGAAATGGCGCGACTGATTGAAACTTCCGCAACTGTCGTGCAACAAAACCGGCTTGCCTGTGCCCGGGATTTTGCAATGAATTTCGGTGTGCACGTGGTTTTAAAAGGCGCTGCAACCGTGATTGCGCACCCCGACGGCAGTGCCTATATTAATCCCACCGGCAACCCCGGCATGGCATCCGGGGGCATGGGTGATGTGCTGACCGGTGTCCTGGCCGGCTTAATCACCCAGGGATTTACCCCGAAGGCAGCCGCGCATGCTGCGGTATATCTGCACGGCGCTGCAGCCGACACATTAGCCCAAACCGTTGGCCCGATCGGCTATCTGGCCGGCGAAGTCATGAACACCATCCCTTCAGAAATAAAAAAGATACTGGAGAAACCAATCCCACAACATACCATGAAATAGTATTCAAATACTTTTACTTCAAAGTTATTTGTTATTCGTTAATCGTTAATCGAATTGACAATGTTCGATCTTTTCATTCTAATAACCAATAACTATCCGCAAGCCATGGCTGACAAACACATCCAGATAACGACCCATTCTGTAACTGAAACCCAGCAGCTGGGACAAACATTGGGCGCCGCAATCCAGCAAGCGATCATCATCGCTTTGACCGGTGATCTCGGAAGCGGTAAGACCGCCTTTGTGCAGGGTTTGGCAAAAGGCCTGGATGTTTCCGAAAAATACTATATTACCAGCCCGACGTTCACCCTCATCAATGAATATCCCGGTCGCCTTCCGCTTTTCCATGTGGATCTTTACCGCATTGAGAATGCCCCTGAATTAGAGGAAATCGGCCTGGACGAAATTCTTCAAGAAAAGGCTGTCATCGCGATCGAATGGGCCGAAAGACTTTTGGCAGAAACGCTTTCCAGCCACCTGGAACTCCGTTTAAGAATGATAAGCGAAAACACCCGTCGCATCGATATATTTGCATATGGACATCTGGCCGGTAATTTGCTAAAAGCTCTGGAAATCCAATTTAAGGATAATATAAAATAACAAGCAAAATTTAGACTCCTAAATGCTATTCGGTATTAAAATTTTACCACAAAGTTCACAACGGCCACAAAGAAAGGGTTTTTTTATAATTTTATATTCATCTTTGTGATTCTTTGTGTCTTTGTGGTTAAGGATCAGTCTTAAACGCATCAAACAAAAGTACTAAAGGCACATACCGCGAGTCTGTAAAATTGAGACGAATTTAAGAAGTAAAAATCGGAGAAGGAAAAGTGGCTTTAATTGTTCAAAAATACGGGGGCACTTCCGTCGCCAATCTTGAGCGGATTAAAAATGTGGCCGGTCGAGTGGCGAAAACCCATGACCAGGGCAATGCGGTCGTTGTTATTCTCTCGGCCATGGCAGGCATCACCGACGATTTGATTAAAATGGCCGACAAAATTTCTCAATCGCCGGATAAACGAGAACTGGACGTTTTGCTGGCAACCGGCGAGCAAACCACTTCCGCCCTGCTGGCCATGACACTCAAATCGATGAATTATCCCGCCCAGTCGCTGCTGGGTCATCAGGCTGAAGTTCTCACCGACCAGTGCCATGGCAATGCCCGCATTCTTGATATCCGGGCCAATCGTATCAAAGAATTGCTGAAGCAGCGTCATATCGTTGTGGTCGCCGGATTTCAAGGCTGTGATCCGGACGGCAATATTACGACCCTGGGACGCGGTGGCTCGGACACTTCCGCTGTTGCAATTGCGGCGGCACTCAAAGCAGACGTCTGTGAAATCTATACTGACGTGGATGGTGTTTATACTGCCGACCCGAATGTCTGCCCGCAGGCCCGAAAGCTCAGTTCCATTTCATATGATGAGATGCTGAATATGGCCAGTCTGGGGGCAAAGGTGCTGCAAATTCGCTCGGTGGGCTTTGCCAAAAAATATAAAATTCCCGTACACGTTCGATCATCATTCAGTGAAGAGGAGGGAACCATGGTAGTGGATGAAAATTCCGGTATGGAGCGTCTGATTGTATCCGGTGTCACCCATGACAAAGATCAGGCCCGCATCACCTTAAGAAAAGTTCCGGACAAACCCGGCATTGCAGCCAAAATTTTTACCCCGGTGGCGGATGCCGGCATCGTCGTGGATATGATCATTCAAAACACCCGGGCCGAGGGCCAAACGGACTTAACATTCAGCGTTCCGAAAGCCAGTTTTAACCAGGCGATGGAAATGCAAAAAAAGATCGCCGCAGATATCGGTGCAGAAGATGTATTGGGTGACGAGCAAATTGCCAAGGTTTCCGTTATCGGTGTTGGCATGAAAGATCACTCGGGCGTGGCATCCAAAATGTTTAACGCTCTGGCCAAAGAAAACATCAACATCATCATGATCAGCACTTCTGAAATTCGCATTTCCTGTATCATCGAGGAAAAATACACCGAGTTGGCGGTACGGGTACTGCATTCTGCTTTTGAACTCGATAAAGTTTCCTGATGAAAAAATTTAGCAGAGACCAGATGATTTTCGCTCTGCTGGTCGGTGCCATCATACTCGCAATTGCGATTATCCGTTATTTTTTTATGTTCTAATCAAAATGCCGCTTCAATCTCTTCAGCAATTCGGACTGCCGCCTGGCGGGGATCTTCTGCATCCCGGATGGGTCTGCCAATCACCAGATAATCCGCACCGGCGGTTATGGCCTGCGCGGGCGTTGTAATCCGCCGCTGATCCTCTTTGGCGTTGACCGTCCAGGCCGGGCGAATCCCCGGGGTAACCGCAAGGAAATCTTTGCCGAATCTTTCCTTAATCTGTCCGGCTTCACGGCCCGAGCAAATCACCCCGGCACAACCGGCTTCACGCGCCTGCTGCGCTCTTTGCAGAACCAGCTGGGTCAGGTCATCATAATAAACAGGGCGATAACCGGCTGATTCCAGATCTTTGGCGGAAACACTGGTTAGAACCGTCACCCCCAGAATGCCCACTTTTCCGCCGCTGCCCTCGACGGCCGCTTCCAGCATCCGCCGGTTCTCACCCACGTGAACCGTTGCAAAAGCGACGCCGAGATCGGCAATGCGCGACATGGCCCGACCTACTGTTGCCGGTATGTCATGAAGTTTTAAATCCAGAAACACCCGGGCAGCAGTTTGAGAATGGATAAAATCAATAATTTCGGGGCCGCAGCGGATAAACAACTCCAGTCCCACCTTAAACAGGCCCACCGCTTCGGCCAACCATCCGATATATTTCTTAGCCGCCTCAATCGTATCGACGTCTAACGGAAAGATGATGCGGTCTTTTCCCGGTTTCATAATTAAAGCCTATTGTAGCAAATAAAATTTTGAGAAAGATGCGGTCGGAGTAACTATCTGTTGCGGGTTGCGCGATACGCGTTGCGCGTTCAGCACATTCTTGCATTCAACCCGCAACTCGCAACACGTAACCCTAAACGCTGCCGTAATGCTGTTTCATCCAGGCCTGGTAATATTTACCGCTTTTGACCTGATCCACCCAGGCTTGATTGTCCAGATACCATTGAATGGTCTTCCTGATTCCGGTTTCAAAAGACTCATCCGGCAGCCAGCCCAATTCTTCGGTCAGTTTGCTGAAGTCGATCGCATACCGCAGGTCATGACCGGGCCGGTCTTTGACAAACGCAATTAGCTCTCGGCGCGGCGGCAGATCGGGCTGCCCCGCCATTTCATCAATCATGTCGCAGATGCGGTTGACCAGATCGATGTTGGTCATTTCACATCGACCACCGATGTTGTACGTTTCGCCCCGCGTTCCTTCTTTCATAATCTTCCAGACCGCCTTGCAATGATCGGCGACATATAACCAGTCCCGCACGTTGCGGCCCTGACCGTAAACCGGCAGTGGCTTGCCCTCCAATGCGTTTAAAATCATCAGCGGAATCATTTTTTCCGGAAACTGATAGGGACCGTAATTATTTGAGCAGTTGGAAATGGTCACCGGCATACCATAGGTTTTGTGGTAGGCCCGGACCAGATGATCCGAAGCGGCTTTCGAAGCAGAATACGGGCTGTTGGGCCGGTAGGGTGTCTTTTCGGTGAACCGACCATCCATACCCAATGAACCATATACTTCATCAGTGCTCACATGGTGGAACAGCACCATGCGATTTTGCTGCTTGCGGAAAATTTCAAGCAGGCAAAAGGTGCCCTCAATATTGGTTTTTATGAATGCGCCCGGGCTTACGATGGAGCGGTCGACATGCGATTCGGCGGCAAAATTGCAGACCGCATCCACCTGGTAGTTGTCAAAGATATCCTCCAATACGTGCGGATCACAGATATCGGCTTTTACGAAAATGTATCGTTCGGGGAATTTTTCCGCCGCGCGAGCCAAATTTTCCGGATTGCCGGCATACGTCAGCTTATCGATATTGATAATCCGCCCGTCAAAATCAGGATTGGACAGCATATAATAAACAAAATTGGTTCCGATAAAACCGCAACCGCCGGTAACCAGGACGTTCTTCATTATGTCTCCTGTAATATTATGGAATAATTAAACTTTCCAAACAAAACGATCTCTCGCTGTCAATAGGTTTCAGGCACCTGGCTACTGGCTTCTGGTCACTGGTTTCTGGCCAGAAGCAAGAAGCGAGAAGCCAGCGGCCAAAAAGTTGACATCCAGTCTATTCTCATATCTTATATTAATTGACTTATAAAGTAAATTTACTTCAATGGTTTAGGGGCTTTAAGAAATCTATTGAAAGAATTGACTTTATAATGATATGTGATAAATTTTTAATATTTACAGATAAATACTAAACATTGAGACCTCCCGATGCCCGACGACAATCGACACCCTGTAGCTGCCGGAAGCTATTATATTGATACGCAAAAACCAATGATTCTGGAGGCATATCTGGGTACATGCCTGGGGGTTGCCATTTATGATCCGGTGGCCGCAGTTGGCGGTCTCATTCATCTCCTGCTCCCGGAACCCATGAGCATCGATGGAACCTTTCAACCGGAAAAATATGCTTCCACCGGTTTTCCGCTTTTTCTGCAGGCTTTAGCAGGTGCAGGGGCAGCGGTCGAAAACATGAAAGCCAGCATCGCCGGCGGCGCGCTGGTGGGCCCGCTGGAGAATTCCGATCTTGAATTGGATATCGGCGGGCGGACTGCCGAACGGGTCATGCAGATCATTGCCGCCGATGGTATTCGGGTCGATAAACTGGAAACCGGTGGTTTTTTCACCTGCAGCCTGACCCTGGACTTGAGCACGTGGGAGTGCCGCATTGAGCCGGCCGGGTTTGACAGGCTATCTGCCAGTGCCGATATTAAAATACCAGAACCGCATGAAATCAGCCAGGCTGCTAAGGACTTACAGCCCATACCGCAAATTGCGTTAAAAGTATTGCGGATGATTAACGAGGAACTTTATGAAATCAAGAATTTAACTGAAGAAATCCGAAAAGATCAGGTCATCAGCGCCAGAACTTTACAGCTCTGCAATTCGGTGATGTTTGCCAGCCGCAAAAAAATCGAGTCTTTGGATCACGCACTGGTCATGCTGGGTCAACATCGCTTGCTGAAATTAGTCATCTCCGCCTCTTTTAATAGCTTCTTTAGCCAGAGCGGGATGGGATACTCGCTTTGTAAAGGCGGAATATACCATCACGCGGTCGGAACTGCCGTGATTGCCGAAAAATTAGCTGTATTAACGGGAAAAGTAGAACCCTCATTGGCTTACACGGCCGGCCTGCTGCATGATATCGGCAAAGTTGTACTGGATCAATACATCATCTCGGGGTTTCCGCTATTTTATCGGCAATTAAATGAGGAGGGGAAAAATTTTTCAGAAGTTGAAAAACAGGTACTCGGAACCGATCATACCGAAGTGGGGGCAAGCCTGGCCCTCAGCTGGTCTTTTCCGGAGTCGCTGGTTGAAACCATCAGACATCACCATAACCCCGAAGACGCCCAGCAGCATGACCAACTGGTTCATATGGTTTATCTGGCAGATCTCCTGATGAGCAGATTTCATTCCGGACTTGAGCTGGAACGCCTCAACACCGATACCCTGGCAACCAGACTGGAAACCATCGGGCTTTCGATCGCCGAGTTTCCGGCGCTTGTCGATCATATTCCGCTAAAAGTGCTGGCGTCTTCACCGGAGTTTGCCCTGAGGGGCTGAAAATGCGCTCACCGCAGAGTCGCAGAGCACGCAAAGTTTTATTTTAACGACACTAATTTGATTAAAATCATGGCAAAAGCAAAATCACAGAAAAAAAAGTTGGTAGAAATCAGTCCGGATCAGCAGACGCTTTTGCGCCAGCTCCCAGGCGTGGATTATCTTATGGCGCTTGCCAAAAAAGAAGCTGCTTTTGAAAGCATACCGCAAACGGTGGTGGACGGTTCAATCCGCAGCGTTATTAATGCCAAACGCCAGGCGATTCTCAACGATGACCCCGCCATTGATAAATCCAGCCTATCGGACGACCGCATGATTGATGCGGTAAAACAGGCGGTCAACAAAGCCATGACGCCGAACCTGAGACGCACCATTAATGCAACCGGAGTCGTCGTGCATACAAACCTGGGCCGCTCGCTGCTGGCGCCTGAGGTCATAGAAAATCTGGTAACGATTGGCGGCCGATATTCAAATCTGGAATATGATCTGTCTATCGGAAAAAGAGGCTCTCGCTACAGCAGCGTAGAAGATCTGATTTGTGAAATCAGCGGCGCCGAGTCGGCATTGGCTGTCAACAACAATGCCGGAGCCGTCCTTTTGTGCCTGGAAACCATCGCAAGGGGCAAAGAAGTTATTGTCTCACGTGGCGAACTGGTCGAAATCGGCGGATCCTTTCGGGTCCCGGATGTAATGGCCAAAAGCGGCGGCATTTTGAGGGAAATCGGGACGACCAACCGCACGCATTTCAGAGACTATGAAAATGCCATTAACCCCAATACCGGATTACTGCTAAAGGTCCATACCAGCAACTACAGTGTGGTCGGTTTTACCGCAGAAGTTGCCTTGCGTGACCTCGTGGATCTGGGCGCCGCACACCAGCTTCCCGTCATGGAGGACTTGGGTAGCGGAACGTTTATCGATTTTTCAAAATACGGCCTGTTAAAAGAACCCACCGTTCAGGAATCCGTGGCCGCCGGAACCGATGTGATTACCTTCAGCGGCGACAAACTGCTGGGCGGCCCGCAGGCCGGGATTATCGTCGGCAAAAAAGCGGTTATCGACCCGATTAAGAAAAACCCGATCACCCGGGCACTGCGCATAGATAAATTGACATTGGCCGCTTTGGAAAGCACCCTGCGATTATACCGCGATGAAGAAAAAGCATCTCGTATCATCCCCACCCTGCGCATGATCATGCTTCCGCTGGAAGAGATCCAAAACCGGGCCCGGCGCCTGGCGGATGGCTTAACAAAAATCGGTGACCCCCGCATACAAATCCGGCTCCTGGAGCGATCTTCCAAAACCGGCGGGGGAGCACTACCCCTTATGGAGCTTCCCAGTTTATGCGTCGGTGTAGCGGTTAGGGGCATATCACCCAACGCCCTTGAAAAAATGATGCGGTACAATGACCCGCCGATCATCGCTAGAATTGAAGACGATTTGTACGTCATGGATCCCCGGACCATCCAGGAGGATGAATTCGCAACGATCGAAACTGCGTTTGAAGAGATGACAAAGAAAGCATGAAAATGCCAAAACAACCACCGGAACTCTATCACAACCGCGAAACTACGCGCCACTTTCTATATTCTAAAGCTGAAGCTGAAGGTTCTCAGAAGAAGCGGATCCACATACCGGCTCGCATTCAAAAGGCAATTCAATCCGTTTATCCCGGCCTGCTCACCGGACATACATTTATCGATCGTGCAGAGCAGCATCTGGCTTCGGCCGCCATCTTTGCCTGTGTGGTTTTCCAGATCGATGATGCGGCCGGCTCCGATCCGCAGCAGCCAGAGCCCGATCCGGCCGATGCGCATCAAAAGGCCGCAAAATTATTTGACGTTTTTTGTAAAAATAACAAGGGCAGCTGGGGTCTGATAAATTCGGGATTGTTCGGAGCCTTTTTTGAAGGCAAAGACGCTTCCCAGTGCCTCAAATTGGTCCATAAATTTCAAGATAAGCTGATAAAACAGACGGATATAACCGTAAGCGCCGGCATTGCGGAATATCCAACGCTTAGCTATCAATCCGCCGAGATTCTGACCAATGCCCTCAAAGCGCTGGACCATGCGGCCTTTTTCGGACCCGGCAGTGCGGCAATCTTCGATACCGTCAGTTTGAACATCAGCGGTGATCGGCTGTTCGACAAAGGCGATATCAAAGGTTCCATCTCTGAATTTCAGCTGGCCTTGAAATTGAATCCGTCCAACATCAATGTTCATAACAGTCTGGGTGTCTGCTATGGCCTGATGGGGGACTATGAGAAGGCAAAACTGGAATTTAATTCAGCCATAAAACTGAAGGCCAGGGCGGTAATGCCATGGTACAATCTGGGCTTTACCATCATGTTGGCCGGCGATCGCCGTAAAGCTCTCGATCTTTTTTTGAAAGCCAACACCATCGATCAGGATGTATTTGAAGTCGCCTTTCAAACCGGCAGACTTCTTATGGAAATGGACCGGCCTGAAAGCGGGAAAAAATTCCTTGAGCATGCCGCTGAACTGGAGCCGGAATCGGGTGCGGTATTTCGGTATCTGGGTGAATGCTACACGGCCATCGGCGATGCTGACGCTGCAATCTCGGCTTATAAAAAGGCCATCAAGCATAATCCCAGTGATGCGGCCTCTTTATCGGCGATGGGATGCTTGTTTGATGAGCGTAAAGAAAATCCGGAAATTGCCCTGATGTTTTGCCAGGAAAGCGTTCGTCTTTCCCCTGAAAACGGTCTGTTTCGATATCGTTTGGGGCAGCTTTATTTTAAGGAAAACCGTCTGACCGATGCGTTAAAGGAGTTTAAAAAAGCCGAGTTTCTGGGTGAGGACGTATCGGCGGTGATAAGCCAAATCCAAAAGCAATTGCCGGCCAAAGCATCATAAATTTATTATTTGTTTAGCTTTGTAGAAGTGGTTTCAAAATCTCAGATCTGGTGTCCCGCTTGAACGCGGGATTACACGTCTTGATTTTAATAAATTAATGTGTGCATCAAGGCGTCCCGCGAGTTGAAAACGGAGCGTACACGTTGGTAGGTAAGTATTTCAATTTGCGCGACAACGAAGCCCTGGGGCCTTTTGAGCTCCTTAAAAAGTCTTTCAATTAGACGCGAAATCCCGCTCCATTGAGCGGGGAGATGGGGTTTTGAAACTACTTCTATTCTCTATTGTGAAGGAACAGGGCATGAAAGCAATTATTTTGCAACATCTTGAAGAAAGTCTTCAGGTCAAGCGCCAATTTATTGAAAAGCACATCGATCACATTATCCGTGCTGCTGAACAAATGGCCGCATGTATCAAAGCCGGAAACAAAATTCTAATTTTCGGAAACGGCGGCAGCGCCGCCGATGCCCAGCATCTGGCGGCTGAATTTGTCAATCGCTTCAAAATTGAGCGCCCTCCCCTGGCGGCCCTGGCCCTGACGACCGACACCTCAATTCTGACAAGCATAGGAAATGATTACCATTTTAATGATATCTTTTCAAAACAGATCGAAGCCCTGGGCAACAAAAACGATATCGCCTGGGGCATGAGCACCAGTGGAAATTCGAAAAATGTGATACAGGCCATCAAAGCGGCAAATGCAAAAAATTTATTTTCCATCGCATCGACCGGTCGCGGCGGTGCGCTCGCCGAGAGCGCAAAGCTGGTTTTCGCAGCAGAATCCGATGATCCCGCCCGGATTC
>WOR8_10007618_pt1 | contig 13374 bp, 11 predicted proteins | sample DeeMarSeWOR38_10_FD_19890 | JGI IMG/M metagenome (IMG submission 19890) | reverse complement strand
GTCAAAAATAAGGCGGCTAAACTGTTGCATCTCAACCGTACGACCCTGGTGGAAAAAATTAAGCGTCATCAGCTGCAACCCTGCAACATTTAGCCATGGTTTAAAAAGCGACTGCCCTTAAGTGTGGCAAAACCGAACGCAGCTACCTCGCTAAAAGCGGCCGGGGTGAAAGCCGCCCGGGCAGCAGCCGCTCCCGCAATCAGAAGTTCTCGATAAAATTACGAACCCTTTTATCCGACAGCCCCCCGTTTTCAAAATGCACCGGGGCCGATGCCTATATACCCCCGCTACCAGACCCGATACCAGCTGACGGTCAGCGGTCTCGGCAATCCACCTGCAGCGTCAATGCAGTGACTCCCTTAACTGGAAAATTGACTTCATTACCCGGGCGGGCAGGATTTGCCCCCCGTTTGAGATCCACGATATATTGCTGAATTTATTATTTTTTACCCGTTGGTGCGATCGAATCCACCCGGGCTGGCCGTGGCATGATAATTGCTCGATATAAAGCGGTTGGCGTTCACCTAAATTGTTGGAAATGGAGTTTTCCTTGGCGGAATTAGCGCCCATACTGGTTGTCGAAGACCATCCGAATATACGCACGGAGATTCTGAAAACCCTGACTGCAGCCGGTTTTCAGGTTGAAGCCGTGTCCAGTGGAGCGGAAGCCTATGAAAGATTCAGCCCCGCTGCGTACAGCCTGGTAATTGCAGATGAAAACGCATCGGGGACCGACGGGCCGACGTTGCTGAATTCTGTCAAAAACAAAATGCCGCAAATTCCGGTGATTATGATGACCGGGAACGGATCCGTCCAAAATGCCGTTAAAACCATGCAGGCTGGTGCTGCGGATTATCTGCTCAAACCCTTTGCAGCGGAAACACTGGCAAAAACCGTCAAACGGGCCGTCGGCGCTGCCAATGGAAACGGAGCCAGGCGATGCGATCCGCGGCAATCTGATGGGGCTGTGAAGGTCAAAGAGACAATCACAGCCAACCAGAAAATGCTGGATATTTTGAAGCAGGCCCGGGGCGTTGCCCCCAGCAGCGCTACCGTTCTGATCCGGGGCGAGAGTGGCACCGGAAAGGAGTTGCTGGCTGCCTACGTCCATCAACATGGCAGGCACCCGCAGGCCCCTTACGTCGCCCTCAACTGTGCCGCCTTGCCGGACACGCTTGCCGAAAGTGAACTGTTCGGCCATGAGAAAGGGTCTTTCACCGGGGCGGTGGGACGCAAGATCGGCAAATTCGAGCAGGCCCAAAAAGGCACCGTTGTGCTGGACGAGATCAGCGAAATGCCGCTGCCGCTCCAGGCCAAATTGCTGCGGGTGCTTCAGGAAAAAGAAGTCGACCGCATCGGGGGCAATCGTCCTGTTCCAATAGAGGCACGGGTTATTGCCATCAGCAATGTTGACCTGAAAACCGCCGTGGTCGAGGGCAAATTCAGGGAAGATCTCTACTATCGCATCAATGTCATTCCCCTGCTCTTGCCGCCTTTGCGGGAGCGCAAGGATGATATCGAGTTGCTGGCCAAACACTTCCTGGAAAAATTCAGCCGGGCCAATCGTAAAAAAGTAACCGGCCTGGACAGGGCCGCTGTGAAAATGCTTTGCGCACATGAATGGAAAGGCAATGTGCGCGAACTGGAAAATGTTATCGAAAGGGCGGTCCTGATTGCAGATGGCCCCCGTATTTTGGCCGAACATCTTCTGTTGGATTCTTCGGCCGATACGTCCCCGTCCTCCGAACACCTGGCGTTTCAGGCCGGTTGCACGGTTCGCCAGATGGAAAAAAAATTGATATTCAACACCCTTAAAGAGGTCGAAGACAATCGTACCCAGGCCGCCGAGCTGCTGGGCATCAGTATTCGAACCCTGCGCAACAAACTGCACGAATACAAGGCCGAAGCCGCCAGCGAGTCATAAACAGAGGACAGATGACAGAGTTCAGATGACAGAAAATAGATGACAAAAGCCAGCGGTCTGATCTCTGTCGTCTGTCTTCTGTTTTCTGTCATCTGCTACCTGGTATGGATTTTGCTTCGTTTGATCTAATGAATTGGCAATACCATTTGTTCATGGAGGGAATACCAACGTGCCGACCGATAAAATTTTTAGCAATACCCTCAACACCCTGGAAAAGTCCCTGAATTTACGATCAATCCAGCATAAGGCCCTGTCGTCCAATATTGCCAACATGGATACGCCCAACTACAAGGCCGTGGAACTGGATGTCGCCAAACAAATGGCCAAACAGAACGGCTCGCTACCCGGCCTTAAGCTTGTGCGGACCAAAGTCGGCCATCTTCCAATCCGGAGTGACCGCTCGGACCAGGTGACGCTGAAGGCGGCCCGGCCGCCGGGATTCAGCTTGCGGGGTGACGGGAACACGGTGGATATTGATCGCACAATGGGCAAACTGGCCGAAAACACCTTGCTCTACAATGCGACTGCACAGCTGATATCTAAAAAATTCAAAGGGTTAAAAAATGTCATCAAGGGAGGTAAATAGGCATGGACTTCTTTAATTCGATCCAGACCAGCTCCTCGGGGTTGAGTGCCCAGCGGCTGCGCATGAATCTGATTTCTGGCAATCTGGCCAATGTGAATACAACCCGTACCCGTGACGGGGGGCCTTATCGACGCAAAGAAGCAATATTTGCCGCTCAGCCGATGAATTCGGAGTTTAACAAAATTTTGACGGACCGACTCAACAACCAAACGGCCGGTGTGCGGGTTGACCGGATCTATGAGGATACCAGCCCCCCTTTGATGAAATACGATCCCTCGCATCCCCATGCCAACGACAAAGGGTATGTGGCCGTGCCGAACATCAATCCCATGGAAGAAATGGTGAACATGATTTCAGCTACCCGGGGATTTGAAGCGAATGTTACCGCCCTTAAGGCGGCCAAAGAAATGGCCCTCAAAGCACTGGAGATAGGTCGTTAGCCATGAGTGATATTACAATACAAAACAGTCCATTATCCCCGGAAGCATCTTCACTGCCCACCCGTAAGACCGGATCGTCCGGCGCGGCTTCTTTCGGTCAAAAAGCTCCCTCGATCGGGTGAGCCAGCTTCAGAAAGAAGCGGATGCCAGTGTCAGCGATCTTGCCACCGGCCAGCAGACGGATATTCACCAGACTATGATCGCAGTGGAGAAAGCCGATGTGTCCTTCGAGCTGTTGATGCAAATTCGCAATAAACTCATCGCTGCCTACGAACAAATTATGCGCATGCCGGTCTAGTTGATGTTGGATTTCGGATTGTTACTAATTTTCCTAACTGACTAATAATATCTAATTTATAAATATTTCGAAATTTCAATAGCCCATTCTCCGCTTTAGGCGGAGGCGCGTTAGGATTTCTATGGAAGCTTTTCGTCAGATATTATCACAACTAAACGCAACCTTTTCCAATTTGAGCCTGGGCAAAAGAATAACCCTGATGACCCTGGTCCTGGGGTCCGTGGCCGGATTCCTTTTCTTGATGAACTGGTCGGGGCAAAGTGAGTTCCAGCCCCTGTACGCCCAACTGGACCCCCAGGATGCCAGTGCGGTTTTATCCCGACTGCGAGAGCAAAAAATTGATTACCGCATTGCATCCAATGGTTCAACCGTCCTCATTCCCCAGGAGCATATCTATGAAACCAGAATGCAGCTGGCATCTGAAGGACTTCCCCGCGGCAGCGGGGTCGGTTTTGAGATCTTTGACAACTCGAAACTCGGCATGACCGCCTTTGCGCAGAACGTTAACTATCAACGCGCGCTGCAGGGGGAACTGGCCAGGACGATCAATCAGATAGCTGAAATCGAAAGTTGCCGGGTTCATATCGTCATGACTGAAAAATCGCTTTTTATCGATGAAGAAGAACCGGCCAGTGCTTCGGTCGTTCTGAAATTACGCGCCGGTAAATGGTTGAATCAGGGTCAAATCGACGGGATATTGCACCTGGTATCATCGAGCGTGGCACGGTTGAATCCGGAAAATGTGACCATCGTAAACAGCAAGGGCAAACTTCTGGCCGGTGCTAAAGATCCTGCTTCCTTGGGCAGCCTCAGTTCAGACCAACTCGATTACCAGGATCGGGTCGAGAAAGCGCTTGAAAGTCGTATTCTGACCATGCTGGAATCGGCCCTGGGAGAAAACAAGGCCATCGTCAGATTGTCCGCCTCGTTTGATTTTAAAAAGCAGGAGAGAACTGAAGAACACTATCTGCCTGATAATAGAGTGGTTCGAAGTGAACAACAGCTCAATGAAATGTCGGTTGACCCCAGCACTGCCCCCCAGGGTATACCGGGAATTCGGTCCAATCTGCCCGGTGATCCCGCTGCAACTCAACAGAGCCGAGTTACCGGATCCAAGCGTGCCTTCGAAAAGAATGATCGTACCGTCAATTATGAGATCGGCAAGGTAATCAGCCATATAAAAGAGCCGGTGGGCGAAATGACCCGGGTTTCGGTGGCGGTTTTGGTGGATGGGACCTATCAGCCCATTGAAAAAGCCGAGGGGGCGGTTGAATGGCAGTATGTGCCCCGCACCCCCGAAGAGATGCAAAAGTTTGAAAGCATTGTTAAGCGGGCGGTCAATTTCGACCAAACCCGGGGAGACCAGGTCGACATTGTTAACATCCCGTTTGAAACGACGAAACTGGCGGCGGAAGACACCGAAGCGGTCCAGGAAGACTGGATGGAATTGCTCAAAAAGTACCAGCCCTATCTGAAATATGGGTTTTTAAGTCTTTTCCTCCTGCTGTCTTTCGTGTTTTTTGTGAAACCGCTGGTCCGCTGGCTGACCGAGTATTCTTTCGGGGATATGCAGATGTTTAAGCAGCTGCCCAAAACCGTCGGCGAGCTCGAGGGTGAATTCAATCCCGATGCCAACCAGCTGATATTCAGAGATCAGGCTTCCAATTTAATCGCCAGCGACAAAGACGCATCTTTGGGTGTCATGCGCGATTGGATCAAGGAGAGTTAAAGCCCTACCAGGCCTGGTCAGAATTCGGTCGATTTGGTTAACATAATGATTTTATACAGTTAACAGGGTGGTTGCTGGACACTTAAAACCGGTCGAGAGAACGAGGTTGGTGCTGGCGATATTAATAAGATAGAATTCCAAAAATTTTAGACATTTAAAATTTTAGGCATTTTAGGCATTTATCAACATCTATGGATATCAGAAATTTATCAGGACCGCTAAAGGCGGCGATTTTAATACGTTCTCTGGGAACCGAGGTGACCAGCACCGTATTCGACGGTTTGTCTGAAGATGAAAAGAAAGTGGTCAGGCAACATCTGGACCAGGTGGGGGCGATTTCAACCCAGGTCGCAGAATATGTGGCCAGAGAGTTTATGGCCAATGCTGCCAAGAAGAGCCGGTTTGCCCTGAGGGCCCCTGGCGCCTCGAATGATAAAGCCGCCTCCGATCGAAGCGATGGAAAAGACGCCGCCGAAGAGGCCCAGGGGCTCGCAGCTATTTTGGCACTGAGTGCCGATGAAATCTATGAATTGGTCAAGGATGAGCATCCCCAGACGATCGCCATCATTCTGATTCATCTGAAAACAGCCGTCGCCAGTGATGTCGTCGCCCGTTTGCCGGACGAGATCAAAACGGACGTTGCCGTTAGAATCGTCAATCTGGAAAAGGTAAATTCAATTATGATCGAAGAAGTCAACGCGGTCTTTACCGATATGCTTAAAAACAAAAAAAGTACGGTGACCAATATCAGCGGCGGCGTCGATCGGTTGGCGGAAATTTTAAACCAGACGGATGAAATATCCAGCGAGCTGATTTTAAACGAAATCGAGGATACCGATAGTGAAATGGCCGCCCAGATCAAACAGAAAATGTTCGTTTTCGAAGATCTGGTGCTGGTGGATGACAGAGGTTTCCAGAAGTTGCTTCGCAAAGTCGAGACCATGGAGCTTGCGATTGCCCTCAAGGCAGCTTCTGAAGAGGTCAAAGATAAAGTCTTCAAGAATATGTCCGAACGTGCCGGGGCGATGCTGCGCGAAGAAATGGAAGACCTCGGGCCGGTCAGGATGAACGAAGTGTCCGATGCCCAAACGGCTATCACCAACATCATTCAGGAAATGGAAGCCAAAGGAGAGATAATTATCAGTGGCCGTCGAGGAGAAGAAATCATTGCCTAGCGACGAAAGGCAATCGTCTGGGAGCAGACAGACCGGTTTCAGGCTGCACTATTTCCCGGATATTCCGGTGGACGGACGGCTGGGTGTTCGTCGCTGTACGCCCGACAAGGCCAGATTTCAAAGGACGCATTATGACAGCAGTGACCCGGCCTGTCTGGATTCTGCAGCGGATGTTGATGCCCGCAGAGCCCTGGCCAGACAGGCGGCCTTATCCGCCGATGAGCGGGAGGAGCAGGCCTACCTTAAAGGCTTTGAGGAGGGCAGGGCCCAGGGCCTGAGCGAAGGTGAAAACGCGGGATTTGAACAGGGGACCCAAAAAATTGAGCCGCTGATAAACAGTATCAAAGAGGCCCTGATCCAGCTGGCTGCGATTCGAAGAGAGACCTACTCGCAAATCGAAAAGGAAGTCGTGGAATTGGCCCTGGCCATTGCCCAAAAAGTGATCTGCCGGGAGGTTGCCACCGACAGAGAAACCGTGGTGTGTGTCGCCAAGGAAGCCCTGGCCAAAATCGACGATCCGGGCAAAATAACCATCAAGATGAATCCTGCCGATCTGCTCTTTATCAACGAGACCAAATATCAACTGGCCAATATGATCGCCGACGTCAACAACGTCACCTTTGAGGGCGAGGAAAGTATCCAGAGCGGCGGCTGCATCATCGAAACACAATTAGGTGAGATTGATGCGCGCATAGAAAAGCAACTCGAAGCCGTAAAGGAATCCTTTCTGGGCAATATGGAAAAGGAAAATACCGGAAGCTGATCTGGAGTCATCTTTTACCATAGTATTCGAGGGCTTAACCAAAGCTGTGACAGCGGCTCCACCAAATTCGAAATCCGAAGCACGAAATCCGATTATCTCAATAACTTAACCCTATCATAAGGATTCTATCGGCCCCGATGCCTGGCGAAGTCAACCTAAGAAAATTTCATAGCTGTCTGGAATCAACCTGTTCGATCCGGGCCACCGGACGTGTCACCAACGTCGTCGGCCTGGTCGTGGAAGCCCGGGGACCCGTTTCCTGCCTGGGGACCGTCTGCGATATATACACAGCCGACAACCATGTCATCGCCGCTGAAGTCTCCGGTTTTAAAGACAACAAGGTGCTGCTGATGCCCCTGGAAGAAATTAGGGGTATCGGACCGGGATGCCGGGTTGTCGCCCGCCAACAAAATGCCGTCGTGCCGGTGGGGACCGGTCTGCTGGGTCGGGTCATTGACGGACTCGGCCATCCGATTGACGGCCAGGGACCTGTCATAACCGAAACCGAATATCCGATTTATGCGCCCGCATTGAATCCGTTGCTGCGCCGAAGGATTCAGCGCCCGCTGGACTTAGGTGTGCGGGCGATCAATGGGCTGTTAACCGTCGGATGCGGTCAGAGGGTCGGCGTATTCGCCGGATCCGGCGTCGGAAAAAGCGTGCTTCTGGGTATGATCGCCCGCAAAACCAGAGCTGATGTAAACGTCATTGCCCTGATCGGTGAGCGGGGGCGGGAAGTGAATGAATTTATCCAAAAAGAGCTCGGTAAGGAGGGATTGCGCCGGTCCGTTCTGGTGGTGGCTACTTCGGATCGATTGCCGCTCATCCGAATGCGGGGGGCCTTCATTGCTACTGCCATTGCCGAATTTTTCCGTGACCAGGGTCAGCATGTGAATCTGATGATGGATTCGGTCACCCGTTTTGCCATGGCCCAGCGAGAAATCGGATTGGCCCTGGGTGAACCCCCCACTACCAAGGGCTATACGCCCTCTGTTTTTACCCTGCTACCCAAATTGCTCGAGCGTGCCGGAACCTCCGATAGCCGCGGCACGATTACCGGCCTGTATACGGTGCTGGTGGAAGGCGACGACGCCAACGAGCCCATCGCCGACGCTGTGCGATCCATTTTAGACGGGCATATCAATTTAAATCGGGAACTGGCCATGCAGAACCATTATCCGGCCATAGATGTCCTGGGCAGCATCAGCCGTGTTATGGATGACATTGTCGATCAACATCACAGGCAAAACGCCCAGCAGCTTAAGCAGATCATGGCCATCTACCGCAAGGCCGAAGATTTGATCAACATCGGAGCCTATGTGACGGGCAGCAATCCCAAGATCGACCACGCCATTGCCATGCATGACAAAATCCTTGCCTATTTGCAGCAGGATCTAGATGAAACGGTTGTATTTGAGGATAGCGTTGCCCAGATGGCGCATCTGTTTGAAATTGAGAATAGGGTCCCTGAAGAATAAAAGACAGAAGAATCACAAACATAACATAGGGTCCAATTCAAAAGGTATTTTTGGTGTTTCATTTTTGGTGTTTGGATGACGGTTATGAAGTTATATCAGAAGGTTGGATTATAAAAAACCAAATACTACACACCAAACACACCGCACCTCCGGTATTACAAAATTCAATTCATAGTCATCTGCTAATGGAACTATCGAGACCTGCCGCCCATGTATCAATTCAAATTCCAAACACTCCTAAACCACCGCCGTCACCAGGAAGAGGTGTGCCAGCAGGAGTTGGCGGAGGCGCAGCGGAATTTGGCCGATGCCCTGGAAAAGCTCAAGACCCTTGAACAAGAAAAACGTGAAAACATTCAGCGGTTGCATGCTCAGCAGAAGGAACGTCATAATGCCGCGAATGTCTTAATGTTTACAAATTATATCGAGCAGTTATCAAGGAGTATCGAAGTACAGGAGCAGCTGCTGCAGCATGCCGCCCAAAAGGTCACCCGGAAACGCGATCGTTTAATCACGGTAATGAAAAAGCGCAAGACCCTGGAAAAACTAAAAGAAAAGGGGTGGTTGGCGTACCAGCAGAAAATCATGCGGGCCGAACGTAAATTCAACGACGAGGTCGCTGCCACCCGTTATGCCCGGAAGATGTGACCGCTGCTGGAAAGCCGCTCCCACCAGCTAATGCCGCTAATTGCTGCTGCTCTACCTTTACGCCAAATTTTACAGATTCCTAATATCGATAGAATTCCTGCATTCATCATTCGTCATTCGACATTCCTCCTGCCATCAGCCCGCAACGCACAAGCCGGTAAACTTTGCCAGCCATGGGCAATAATTGCCTGGTCCCATTGGTTTGCGCAGGACCCGGCCCGGAGGAGGGGGCTATCCGGATAATCTATCAACTCAGATAAAAATAATAAAAGCTTAATAATAACGGTAGATTATATCTGTACTGCCACCCCAATTGCGAATCGGCTTGAAGGCGATTAAGTTTTGGCACGCTCCCTGCTACAAGACAGGCCGATGTGATAGGTACACACGCTTTACGAACTCAGATGCGAGGAAATTCTCACAATGACAACTGATTTGCTTTTTATACCGAAACTACCCCCGAAACCACCTTGCACTATGCGAGCTGATAAAAGCGGCGCGGTTGCCTCCGAGCCCTTTTCAAAGAACGCGTCGACCGACTCTGCCAAAGGCGCCGAACCTGAAACTTTCTTAACAACCCTGCGAAAAGTGTCCCGGGACCGCAATCGGTCTGAGGGGTCCCATCGGCAGGAAGCGACGGCTGCGGGCCGTATGGACCCAACCGATCGGTCCCCGGTGGATCGGCCCGACCGTGATAATGAGTCCGTCGGCGATGACGCCCCATCGTTGTATGGCGGAGACGAGGCGCCTTTAGGCGACGAGGCGCAGATGGCCGTCAACTTAAGCCGGCTGATGGCCTTGCTCGAAAAATTGGGCCTGAAGATCTCGGCCGGCGGGGAGCGCTCGTTGCACGGAGCCCAATCGGCCCAGGACCATATGACCAGCCCGGCTGAAAAAGTCCTGAATAGACTGGCCGCGTTAAAGCAGTTGCTGGGGGCGATTCAGTCCCAAGAGCTAAGCCCGGACAAGGCAATGGCGGATGGACTGGAGCGGCTGGGGCAAGTCATCGCCCGGGCGATGGGCGCCGGTCCTTTCCATCTGGATCAAAGTGGTCCAAAAGCGGGTATTAATCCAGGACAGGAAAATGCCCCCGGCATCACCGGCGCTGCGGCCGGCGAGGGCGCCAGCCGCCAAGCCCAGACCGACTTCCCGGCGGCTTTGTCCCCGGCCGCATCCGGCACGGATAACGCCCCTCAATCGCCGGAGGCCGTCAGGGCGGCTGCAAATTCCCAACTTCCGCTTTCATCCGATGGCCCCGCAAGGGAAACCGCCGCCAAACTAAACCCGAATATACAGGCAGGGGCTGAAGCCGGTGTGACCGCCAAGGATATGAACGCTGGGCCGACACCGTCGGCCATTGGACCGGAAATCGGTGGCGAAGCTGAGGTGGCCGGCAAAACCGGCACTTCCAGGAGCAATGGGGATTTAAGCCGTTTGCTGTCAGCGGCCGACAAGGGACACCGTTCCGGCGGCGAGCCCCTGCAGGAACCCTCTCAGACGGGCGACTCCTCACCGGTATCGAAATTGATAAATGATGCCCAGGTCGCCAAAGAAAATCCCTTGAAAGCAGATCTTGCTGCCGCCGGGGATGCCGGCAGTAAAGTGGTCAAACTCGAAGCCGGCACCAACGACGGCGGACAGCTGGCCTCCCAGAGTCAAACTTTCGAAAAACCACTGGAAAGCACATCTTCGAGCAAGGAGGCCGAGGCCGTTCCCCGCGAGCTTCGCCCCCAGACCATGGAGCAAATCGTGCGGCGGGCGGTTATCCAGGTACGAGACGGGCAGCATGAGGCCCGGATCGACCTGAAACCCGAGTTTTTGGGCCATGTCCGCATGCAGGTGATCACGGCCAACCAGCAGGTGACCGTAAAAATCCTGACCGAATTCGGATTCGTCAAAGATATGATCGAAAACAGCGTTCAGCAGCTGAAAGCCGAATTGCAGCAGCAAGGCCTGGAGGTCGACAAAGTGGATGTGTCCGTTTCCCGTGACTCCCAGGGTAACAAACACCCACAGGAAAATATGGAACATGCCGGTAACCGGCGCCACAGGGCTGATGCCAATGATAGTGGCAACGAGCGCGAAGAACAACCTGAGCTCCCGAAGCGGTTCTCCCGGAGGGCGGGAGGCCCCGCGACCGTGGATTATTTTGCCTGATCAAACGAGGGCATACCAGTTAATGTCAACATAATCTAAAGGTAATATTCAGATGATACCATCCGCTACCGATTCAATCACAGCCGGTGCAGCCCAAAGTGCCGGCGGACCGACCCAAGAGCTGGACAAAGATGCCTTTCTGAGCCTGCTCATCACCCAGTTGCAGAATCAGGATCCCCTGGATCCCACGGACAGCGTGGAGTTTACGGCCCAGCTGGCCCAGTTCAGCTCATTAGAGCAGCTGGGCAATGTAAATGACAATTTGAAACAACTCCAGGCTTTCCAGGCCTCCATCAATAATTCCCAGGCGGTTTCACTGATTGGCAAAGAAATTACCGCCAACGGCAAGTCACTTCAATACACGGGCGATCAGCCGGCGGGATGCGGGTTTAAACTGGACGGTGATGCCGCACTGGTGGTGGTCAGTATTTATGATCAGACCGGTAATTACGTTAAGTCTTTTGAAGGTCAGAACCTTGCTGCCGGACACCACACCCTGTATTGGGACGGAACGGATCAAAACGGCAATGCATCCGCTCCCGGAAGCTATACCTTCGAGGTTCAGGCCGCCGATGCCAACGGGAAAACTATCGAGGCCACCACTTTTTTCAATGGTCTGGTTAACAAGGTCTTCTTTGAAAACAATGTCACTTACGTGATCGCCGGTGGGCAGAAGGTTGCCCTGGGCGACATCGTTGAGGTCGGTGCGATCGAGAGTCAATGACCACCCGCATAGCGGGTGGCTTGGATTTTCTCGCCCTTAGGGCGGGGGAAGACAAAAGCACGTCAGTGCCTTAATCGTTGCGGTTGTAAACGGGTGCATAGCACCCGGATTGAAAACAACCAATCAAAATTAAAAGTCGAAATTGTACATTCAAAAACCATTAACCAATGGAGGAAGATAAGAATGATAGGCTCATTATTTGCTGGAATTTCAGGGCTTAACGCCAATGCAACAGCCATGACTGTTATCGGCGACAACATCGCCAATGTCAACACCACCGCTTTTAAGGGCAACCGCTCGGCGTTTGCCAATGTGCTCAGCCAGTCCCTGGGAGGCTCCACCGGCAGCAACATCGGCCGCGGTGTCGAAGTCTGGGGGACCAGTGCGCTGTGGACCCAGGGTTCGCTCGAAAATACCGGCAGTGCCACGGATCTGGCCATCAACGGCAAGGGCTTTTTCATCGTTAACGATGCCTCCGGAGCGTCTTATTACACCCGGGCCGGCCAGTTCTATCTGAACGAAGTCGGTGATTTGGTCAATCCGGACGGCTACGTTGTTCAGGGTTACGAGATCGATCCGCTTACCGGTGCCCTTCTCAGCATGGCCGATGTCAGCATCCCCGGCAACAGAGTAGCGCCGCCCTATTATACCCGGACCATCACCGCTGATATCAATCTGGATGCGGGCGCTGCCATTGGGGATAACTATGCCACGACGATGACGGTCTATGATTCTCTGGGCAACGCCGTTCCCTTGACCCTCACGTTTACCAAGGTCGTCGGCGGCGGAACCGGCCGCGAGTGGGGCTGGGAGGCTACGGTCCCGGCCAGCTTTGTCGGTGTCGGCAATGAGACCATCGCCGGCGGCGGAGCCGGGGACATACTTGCCTTTGATGCCAGCGGGGCCCTGTTGCCGGCCTCCGGGACCGACATTACTTTCAGCGATATCCCTTTCACCAATGGGGCCGATCCCACCCAGGATATCGTCTGGGATCTCTATGGCGGCACCGCGGCGACAGGCGCTACCAATGGCGATGTGACCAGCTATGCCAACCCCTCATCTACCACCTTCCAGTATCAGGACGGATATCCGGCCGGTGTGCTGCGGGGTATCTCGGTCGACGAGAGTGGTGTTGTAACGGCTTCCTATTCCAACGGTCAACTGATGCCGGTCTATCAGATCGCTCTGGCTGATTTTCCCAGTTACGACGGTCTGAATAAAATGGGAAAAAATCTCTATACTGAGTCACTGAATTCCGGCCAGCCGCTGCCCGGCGTATCCGGCGACGGCCGTCTGGGTAGCATTTCACCCATGGCCATCGAAATGTCCAATGTGGACCTGGCCCAGGAATTTGTTAAAATGATCACCACCCAAAGGGCCTTTCAGGCCAACTCCCGGGTGATCACGACCAGCGATGAAATCCTTTCGGAACTCATCAACCTTAAACGCTAA
>WOR8_10004887_pt1 | contig 13379 bp, 14 predicted proteins | sample DeeMarSeWOR38_10_FD_19890 | JGI IMG/M metagenome (IMG submission 19890) | reverse complement strand
CAGTGTTCAGGTGTCAGATTTTACCCTCTGATTTTGTCTTTTCTGACACCTGACACCCGAAGCCTGAAACCCCATACCCTGAGCTTTGGTGGGAGGAATATTAATCTTGCATTAGTCCGATATTCTAATGCCTTGCTTGTGAGAATTTCTTGACAAATGCTCTTGAGTAGTCTATTTTGATCTTTTGTCTTTCTGGAGGATTATTTAATGTACGCAGTGGTTAAATTTAATGTACGCAGTGGTTAAATCTGGAGGCAAGCAGTACAAAGTAACTATGGGTGACGTGCTGCGCGTGGAAAAATTGGACGTCCAGGTGGGCGATAAGATAACCTTGGACGATGTCTTGCTGCTGAGCGACGGTAAGAATATTCAAGTCGAACCATCCGACCTGGCCCAAGCGAAAGTGACGGCTCGGGTCACGGGTCACGGGCGGCGGAGAAAAATAGTGGTGTTCAAATACAAACGTCGCAAGCGCTATCGCCGCAAGCAAGGACATAGGCAGTGGTTCACTGAACTGGCTATAGAGAACATAGAAGCCTAAAAGTTTTCTGCTTTATCTAATGAGGTAACTGTCCATGGCACACAAGAAGGCTGGAGGAAGCTCACGAAACGGCAGGGACAGCGCTTCCCAACGGAGAGGCGTCAAACGCTTTGGAGGCCAATCTGTCCGGGCCGGAAATATTCTGGTGCGTCAGGTGGGCACGAAGTTTCATCCTGGACAAAACGTGGGGATGGGTAAAGATTACACCCTCTTTGCCAAGATCGACGGGATTGTGCGTTTCGAAAGGAAAGGTAAAAGCCGTCAAAAGATAAGCGTTTATGCCCTGAGTTAGTGTCCAGCCGGATTTGCCGGATGGACACTAGTCGATGGATTTTCTTAAGCCCCAGGACGATCAATACTTCGAAGGTAACCCATCACCGCTAACCATGCGTTTTGTTGACGAGGTCAGAATCCACGTCCGGGCCGGTGACGGCGGCAGTGGTTGTGTCAGTTTTCGTCGTGAAAAATATGTGCCCAAAGGCGGTCCGGACGGTGGAGATGGGGGCAAGGGCGGTGATGTGGTAATCAAAGCCACCAGTGTCAAGCAAACCCTCCTCGATTTTCATTTCCAACGTCACTTCAAAGCGGCCCGAGGTAGTCATGGCCGCGGCAAACAGCAGACTGGCAGAAACGGTGAACCCTTCATTCTTGAGGTGCCAGTGGGCACCGAGGTGAGGGATGGCGACACCGGCGAGTTGCTAGGGGACCTCACCCAAGAAGAAGACTTCGTGGTAGTTGCCAGAGGCGGTCAGGGCGGCAAGGGCAATATGCACTTTGCCACTTCGACTCGCCGGGCCCCCCGTATTGCCCAGCCCGGCAGAGAAGGTGAGGAGCGAAATATTAAGCTGGAACTAAAGCTCCTGGCCGATGTGGGGCTGATAGGTCTTCCCAATGCCGGCAAATCTACTCTCATTTCTCGCATATCCTCGGCGCGCCCCAAAATTGCAGATTATCCTTTTACTACCCTCACACCAAATCTGGGAGTTGTTCGCTTAGGTCTGGGCGAATCTATGGTGGTTGCTGATATTCCTGGGCTCATCCAAGGTGCTCACCGTGGGGCTGGTCTCGGAATCAAGTTTCTTCGCCATATTGAAAGGACCCTAATATTGATACACCTTGTGGATGTATCTACCTGTGACCAAGGTGTGCAAACCGCTTTAGATGACTACCGCAAAGTGAATGACGAACTGGCTCACTTCAGCTCTGAACTAGTTGGCAAGCCTCAGATAGTGGCACTGAACAAGATAGACTTGCTCCTGGAGCGGCGACCTCTGGAAGAACTGCGTGAAGCATTCCATCGACTTGGGGTCCCAGTGCATGCCATTTCAGCGGTGACGGGTGAGGGAACCCAGGGATTGATCTGGGAAGCGGCAGAGCATCTTGTCAGATTGCGCCAGGAGACAAGAGAAAAAGTGTCTGTCACTAGAGAAGATACTGAGAGCACAGAGGATCAATCGTGATAGAATTAGATTCTGGAGGATCTCATAGTCTTATTAATTTAACCTTCTACATTAGCTCTACCGAGAAGGATTCAAGCTGGTGACTTCTCCTGAACGCAAAAAGGTGGCAGGCCCGGCCCAAAGGATAGTGATCAAGGTTGGAAGTTCTGTACTTGCTGGTAGGCGAGGCCTTGATCTGGGTATTATCAACCGGCTTGGCGACGAGATTTCCATGTTGCGAGAACAAGGTCGGCAGGTGGTGATTGTTTCTTCGGGGGCAATCGCTTCCGGTATTCGCAAGGTGGGTTTGAGGGCAATGCCGAAGACCATCCCCCAAAAGCAAGCTGCTGCTGCTGTGGGTCAGGGCAGCCTAATTCAAGCATACGAAGAGGCCTTCAGTCATTACGGTCTTAAAGTTGCCCAGATTCTACTCACCAGTGATGATCTGACCAACCGTCGGCGCTACTTAAATGCCCGCCACACCCTACAAACCCTTTTGGAATGGGGGATAATTCCTGTGGTCAACGAAAATGACACGGTGGTGGTGGATGAAATCAAGTTTGGAGACAATGATAATCTCTCGGCCCTTATTGCCCAACTAATCGAGGCCGATTTGTTAGTGGCTTTGACAGACATGGACGGTCTCTACGACTCAGATCCGCGGGAAAACCGGGAGGCAAAAATAATCCCCATTGTACGCCGTATAGACAGAGAGGTGGAGGGTTTTGCTGGAGATCGTCCGGGTGGGCTCGGCACTGGTGGTATGCTCAGTAAGCTGATGGCAGCCAAAAAAGTAGCCGCTGCTGGGGTGCCGATGATAATCGGCAATGGCAGAAATCGATATATTCTTAAACAAATTTTTGATGGCGAGGAGGTGGGTACTCTCTTCTTACCAGCCGAACGGCGTCTTCCCAGCAAAAAGCAGTGGATTGCCCATACCCTAAAACCCCAAGGAGAAGTGATCCTGGATGCGGGGGCGGCAAAAGCATTGAAGCTACGAGGCAAGAGCCTTCTGTCCACCGGTATCGTCGCGGTAAGAGGGAGGTTTGAAGTGGGAGCTCCAGTGCGCTGCTTGAGCAGGGAGGAGGAAGTGATCGGAATTGGTCTAGTGAACTATGGGGCAGACGAAATAGAAAAAATAATGGGTGTGCGCAGCCATGGCATAGAAGAGATTCTAGGATACAAGCACTCTGACGAAGTAATTCACCGAGACAATTTTGTTTTGAGTGAAACCGTTGCAGCAGAAGGGGAGTCGCTTAACGGTTAGATTTGCATGGGAGGCGTCGGGTCATTTACTTGGCGTCACTCATGGTCAAGTGGCCACTGGAAGTGGCCGTCATTACGCTACGCTGGCATTATGCCTTCGGCGTCATTGATGGTCATTAAGTTGATAGGCTGTCCTATCTATTGTGGCGCTGAAACAACTTAATGACGGCCGTAAGGCCCAATGACGGGCGCAGCCCTAGTGACGACGGAGCGCAGCTGCGCGAAGTGTAATGACATATGGGTCTCGTGCCAAGTTACAGACGGGGGATAGCACCTTGGGTATCGGAATTATGGGCGGAACCTTTAATCCGGTTCATCTTGGGCACTTGCGGGCGGCTGAGGAAGTGGCGGAATCTCTGCAGTTAAAGCAGGTAATTTTCATGCCTGCGGCAATACCGCCTCACAAAAGTGCGCTAGGTCTGGTTTCCTTTGATCATCGCTACCGCATGTTGGAACTAGCTGTCAATGGGAACCCCCTATTCGTCCTGTCGGACCTGGAGCATCAGCGCCCAGGTAAGTCCTACTCAGTGGAAACACTGACGCAACTGTCAAGCCAATATGGCGCAGATGACGATCTCTACTTTGTCCTGGGAATAGATGCATTTCTGGAACTGCCCACCTGGAAGAATTACCGTGAGCTTTTCAACCTCTGCAACTTTGTTGTAGTAGCCAGGCCTGGGTTTGCCCCGGAATCGCTGGATTCAATGCTCAAGAGCCAAATCGGGGATAGTTATGTTTTTGACTCTCATATTCAGGGGTATGTCCATCCGAACCAATACGTAGTCTATTACAGGGAGATAACTCTCTTGGATATCTCTTCTTCCGATATTCGAAATCTTCTGGCCAGTAGCCATTCGGTTCGTTACTTGGTGCCAGAAAAGGTGGAACACTACATTCGCCAGCAAGGTCTATATAGGTAATAATAAGAAAGCCGATGCCAGAGCCGGAAAAATATCGCAAATAGTTGAAGCACAATGGGAAGAAGTTTGAAGTAAATTAGAGTTGGATGTGAGATATGAGATCTGAGATGTGGGATACTAAATTCCAAAAAAATGTCAGATCTCACATCCCATATCGCACATCTCACATCTGTTGTTTAGGTGGGTTAAAATAAATAATCACGGATTATGAAGCAGCAAACTTCAAAGAAAGTCGAGGAGGTTGGCGGGCTAGAAAAGGCGGTGCTATGCGCTGAGGTGGCGACTGCTCACAAGGCGGAGAAACCGTTGATCTGTGAAGTAGGTGAAGTTGTAGGTTATACTGATTATTTTGTCATCTGTTCCGGCCGTTCCACTCGGCACGTCCAGGCCCTTGCCGAGCACATTGAAGCAGCCCTGGCTCAACGAAGGGTCAAGCCTATGGGGGTGGAGGGTCTCGCAGAAGGTCATTGGGTGCTCCTCGATCTCAATGATGTGATAGTCCACATTTTTTACCATCCCATGAGGGCATTTTATGACCTTGAGGGACTTTGGTGGGAGGCCCGGCAGATAGAATTCTCGGAGAAAGGGGCCTCAGATTAATGCAAGTATCAGCTAGCAGCATACTGCGACCAGACGTCTCAACTAGGCACTAGGGACTAAGCACTAGGCACAACGGGATGACCCGCCCGCCTCGCCTGAAGGCGAAGCCGATGGCGGGCAGGCGCGGAGAGAGGGAGAAACGGCGAGACGGCGATCAAGGCACAGAGGACAGACAGCAGATGACAGATGACGGAGGCCGGAGATCACGCATGTGGGGAAAAAAACTGGAACAAAATTGCCGGTAAATGAATTTGGCAGAGATAACTAAAGAAGAGATTATACTATGCTAGCAAGACATCGGTGGAAGATGTTGGTTTTTTTAATGATATTTGTGCTCTCAATGGGGTGGTTGCCTGGTGAGGCGGGCGCTGATTTCTCAATTGAGGATGAAAAGAAACTTGGAGAGAAGTTTCTCCAGGCAGTCTTGCAGCAGCTCAGGTTGGTTGAGGACCCGGAGGTGGTCAGTTATGTAAGCAGGGTGGGGGAGACCATAGTGGATCACCTAGAGGTTCATACCTTCCCTTATCATTTTTACGTGGTGGACAGTAGCGCCCTCAACGCCTTCGCGGCTCCGGCAGGGCACGTATTCATGAACCGCGGCCTTATAGAAATCATGGACGACGAAGGAGAGCTGGCGGCGATCCTGGCTCACGAGATCGCCCACGTCCAGTCCCGTCATATTGCCCAACGTATAGCCAGGGCGCAAAAACTGAACATAGCAACTCTCGGTGGCCTTCTGGCGGGGATCCTCTTGGGCGGCGAGGCTGGAGCGGCGGTTATTGCTGGTAGTCAGGCGGGGGCCACCTCGGCAATGCTAAATTACAGTCGTCAAGATGAAGAGGAAGCGGACCGCAAGGGGCTTCGCTATCTGGAAGCGGCTAGCTATCATGGTCAGGATTTTGTAACTATCATGAAAAAAATGGGTCAGGACAGTTGGAAAGCTGGAGGCCACATACCCACCTATCTTTCCACCCACCCGGGAGTACCCGAACGTGTCGCCTACCTGGCCACAACAGTTGAGACACGGCCCAAGTCTTCCCAAGCCGCTAAAGATAATGCTCACTTTGATGCCTTCCTGTTGATGCAGACTAAACTCTATGGTGGTTACGAAAACCCCGCGGAGGCCTCAGCCAAGTTTCGCGACTGGCTTGAAAAACCTGAAACCAAGGCGATGGCCTACTATGGGATGGGTCTGCTACAAAGGAGGCAAAGGATGATGCCTGAAGCTGTGGATTCCTTTAAAAAAGCGATTAATCTTCGTCCGGATCTAGTTCCCATCCTAGTGGAACTGGGAGAGACTTACTTTCAGATGGGGGAATTTGATAAAGGTAACTCAGTGGTGTCTTCGGCGCTCATTTTGGAACCGGATCAACCGATGGCCCTATATGTCTTGGGCCGCACCCAATTAGAGCAGGGTAAAGTGGCGGAAGCGAGCAAAAATCTGGCGAGAGCAGCACGGGTTAATGATAGGTTGCCCTCCATCCACTACTACCTTGGACTAGCCTACGGTAGGTTGAATCAACTGGCGGAAGCGCACTATCAGTTTGGGATTCATTACAGGCGCGAGGGATCTTTGAAGAATGCACAGTTTCACTTCATGGAAGCTTTGCGTTATGCTGATAGTCCCAACCGTAAAGAGGCCATTGAAAAACAACTACAGCAGGTGAAGGGAGAGATCAAAGAAGAACGGCGAGAGAATAGCAAAAGCCGTTGATAAAAGGTGAAATTAGAAAAAAAGTTCCTTCTTTTCCACCAGGGAGTCAAAGTGGGAAAATTGCATAGTGAAAGTGGCACGCCCCTGACTAGCTGAACGCAATGCGGTTGAATAGCCAAACATCTGAGAAAGAGCCATAGTGGCGTGGATGATTTTCACTGAGCGTCTGGTGTGGACTCCTTCAATCTTCCCCTTCCTCATGCTGAGGTCATTGATGACTTCACCGGTAAATTCTTCAGGAACGATAACTTCTACCGACATGATGGGTTCGAGCAGCTGAGGTTGCGCCTTTCTGCAACCTTCTTGGAGGGCGGTTGACGCAGCCACCTTAAAGGCGAGTTCGCTGGCGGTCTGTTCTTTGTAGATCCCGCCGATTACTGCCACTTCAACATCCACCATGGGATACCCCGCGATTACGCCACTTGCCAATGATTCCATCACCCCTTCCTCCACCGCCGGGACTAAGGAGTTAGGTAAGGAGCCATCCCTAACCAATTCGCGGAAGAGGTTGCCCTTGCCCCTTGGCCTTGGCTCCAAATGCAGTTCAACCTGGGCGTAGTGAAGGACCCCAGCAATCTCTCGGTCAAAACTGGATTCGGCCTCAGCAGCTTTGGTGATGGTCTCACGATAGACCACCTGAGGCTTTCCCACATTAACCTGTACGGAGTATTCTCGGAGCAGTCGGTTGACTAGGATATCCAGGTGGAGTTCACCCATTCCTGAGATAATGGTCTGGCCGGTGTCTGGATCCTGGCGAAAATGGAAAGTGGGGTCCTCTTCAGCCAGCTTCTCCAAGGACTGGAGAGTCTTGTCCTCATCGGCGCGAGTACGAGGCTCCATGGCAATGGAAATGACCGGTTCATAGAACTCGATGTGTTCCAGCAAAATAGGACGATTTGGTGCGCAAATGGTATCCCCGGTGGTGGTTGACTTGAGACCAACCATGGCTACGATTTCGCCAGCGCCAACCTTGGCCCGTCTCTCCCTCTTGTTTGCATGCATCTGAAAAATCCGGGCTACCTTTTCTCTTTGCTTGCGATTGACATTGTAAACTTCTGCCCCCGCAGAAACTGTGCCCGAATACACTCTTACATAGGTGAGTTTTCGTCCCTGATCCATTTGAATTTTGAAGGCGATGCCGGCAAAAGGTTCATTGTCACTGCTAGCGCGGGTCTCTTTTTCACCAGTCTCAGGGTGATGTCCCACTACCGCTGGAACATCCAAGGGGCTGGGAAGGAAATCAACAATCGCATCCAACAGCAGTTGGATACCCTTGTTTTTGAGAGCACTACCGCAAAGGACTGGAACCATTTTCAGCTTCAGAGTGGCCTGACGAATGGCCGGCAGGAGGTCTTCCTGCTCAAGAACCTCATCGGCCAAGTATCTTTCCATTATGGTATCATCAAACTCCGCCAGAGATTCGAGGAGTTCTGTTCGATTTGCTTTTGCCTGTTCCTCGTATTCCGGCGGAATAGCAGTGAATTCGTAAGCAAGACCGAGGGTGGATTCATCCCAGAGCACTGCCTCCATCCTGAGCAAATCGATGACCCCGACGAAGTCTGCTTCAGAGCCCATGGGAATCTGCAAAATAATTGGTCGGGCTCCGAGCTTGTCCCGCATCTGATCAACCGCACCAGGAAAATCTGCCCCCAGTCGGTCCATTTTGTTTATGAAGGCGATTTTGGGAATCCTATGCTTGTCAGCTTGGTGCCAGACTGTCTCAGATTGTGGTTCTACCCCTCCAACAGCACAAAAAACTCCAATTGCACCATCTAGAACTCGTAGAGATCGCTCAACTTCAATGGTGAAGTCCACGTGTCCGGGCGTGTCAATGAGGTGGAGCTCGTTATCTCGCCACAGACAGGTAGTAACTGCAGAGGTAATAGTTATACCTCTTTCCTGCTCCTGCTCCATCCAGTCCATAAACGCTTCGCCGTTGTGGACTTCCCCCATTTTGTGAGATTTGCCGGTGTAGTAGAGGATGCGCTCGGTGACCGTGGTCTTACCAGCATCGATATGCGCTATGATGCCGATGTTACGAGTTCTCTGTAACCGTTTTCGTTCTGACATGGCAGTTCAACGTTGCCTAACCTGTAAAGGCTCTCAATAGTCAGGGGTTTCCTGTGGAGTCAACAATTTCCAACGCTCAAGGTTCCAAAACGTCCCACCGTGGTGAATTCTCCTGTCAGCGAACAATGAGGAGATTGGCCGTTTTGGCTTGGCGTATATCCAAATGACCGCTCAAAGTTGATGCTGCTTGACCTTCAAAGAGCAATTGCACCCGTTCAACTTGTTCCAGATTTAGAACGAGTGAATTTACAATTGCATACAGGGTGAGCCTTTCCGCCGTTACCCCACCAGGATGAAGACGGGAGAGTTCTGAGGAAAAATTTAAATAGGCAGTCCCATCATCTGTGACAAATATATGGAGCAATCGTGACCCTGCTGGGATGGTGGAAACAAGTTTGGGGTTGTCAGGCCCCTCTAAAAGAGCAGTTATTATAGCCTCGATGGCAGAAATGGTTTCTGCAGCCACTATTTTTCTTTCCTCTGCCTGGAGATAATTCCCTCTTCGGTTGGCAAAATAAAGGTGGACTTTTCGGGTTATGGCCTCTCGAACTGGGATTGAGTTGCTCACCCTAGAAGAGGGGCCGACTGGCTCGGGTCTGGGGAAAAATAGTTTTCCCAAAAAGAAGGCCGCACCAAAGCCCAGCCCAATTGCAACTACCAAAAGCAGCCAAAATCGACCTTTCCGCTTGGATACAAGACTCAAACCCATTTACAAAAATCCGATCTTTATGGGTTTAGCCACGAGCTAAACCCAACCACAAGGAACACAAAGGAACAATCGATTTGCGATGTGAGATATGAGATATGCGGTCACAAACCTTGGTCTTTTCTTGCCTCCCACATCTCATATCCCAGATCACTTGAATCTTTGTACCCATTGTGCTGAAAGTTAATCGCTATTCAATAGACCCTTTGTTGACTCGTTCTTTGAGTTCTTTTCCAACCTTGAAAAAGGGAAGCTTCTTATTATTTACTTGGATACTCTCACCTGTCCTGGGATTGCGACCCTGATAACTCTGATAGGATCTCACCTGGAAGCTGCCAAAACCGCGAATCTCGATCCGATCTTCCTGCGCCAGGGCTTGCTCCATACTACCAAACACGGTTCTGACCGCCATCTCCGCCTCTTTAATGGTTATGCCCTCAGCAGCAGCTACTGCGGCGATGAGTTCGCGCCTCGTCATGGAAATCCTCCTTATAGGTTACGGTGCAGAAAAATCAGCCTCGCGGGGCGATAATATCGACTCCACCCATGTAATTTCGCAGAGGAGGAGGAATCACCACGCTGCCATCCTCTTGCTGCCAATTCTCTATGATTGCCACCAGGGTGCGACCCACAGCAAGTCCGGATCCATTGAGTGTATAGGGATAAGCGATTTTTTTCTTGCCTTTGGGGCGATAGCGAATATTGGCTCGCCTAGCCTGGAAGTCTCCAAAATTGCTGCAGGAAGAGATTTCCCTAAAAGTCTGCTGGCCCGGTATCCAGACCTCGATGTCATATGTCTTGGCAGCAGAAAAGCCCAAGTCTCCAGTGCACAGAGTCACCACCTGGTAAGGGAGTTCTAACTTCTGGAGAACCTCCTCGGCATCGAGCAACAAACTTTCCAACTCGTCATAAGAATGCTCAGGAGTAGTGAATTTAACCAGTTCCACCTTATTAAACTGATGCTGGCGGATGAGCCCTCGGGTGTCTTTGCCGTAGGAACCCGCTTCAGAGCGGAAACAGGGCGTGTAGGCTGTATAACAAAGGGGAAGATCCTTCTCTTCTAGGATCTCATTCATAAAGATGTTAGTAACCGGGACCTCAGCTGTAGGGACTAGGTAGTAATCCCAATCCTCCAACTTGAAAAGGTCCTCTTTGAATTTGGGTAGCTGACCTGTTCCCGTCATGGCTGAACTGTTTACCATGAAGGGAGGCAAAACTTCCAAATAGCCATGCTTGGTAGTATGCAGATCAAGCATGAAATTAATCAGGGCACGTTCAAGCCGGGCGCCCAACCCCCAGTATAGAGTGAAACGTGCCCCAGTAATCTTGGCAGCTCGCTCGAAATCGAGGATTCCGAGGCTTTCACCCAGTTCCCAGTGATGCTTAGGCGTAAAGGAGAATTGGCTAATCTCGCCCCATCGTTTTACCACCGGATTGTCATCTGCATCCTTGCCAACGGGCACGGATTCGTGCGGTACGTTGGGGATCAGCAAGAGTGATCTATGAATTTCGTCCTCTACCTCGCCAAGCTTTCCATCCAATTCCTTTATGCGCTGGGAGACTTGCCGCATGCGGGTGATGATTGCCGAGGCATCTTCACCTTTCTTTTTCATTTGGGCAATCTGGTCCGAAACCACCTTGCGTTCATGCTTTAATGATTCAACCTCTTGGATGGCCTCTCTTCGCTGCTGATCCAGAGCCAAGAGAGGTTGCAGCTCCATATCATAGCCACGCTGCTCCAACATGCGCTTTACTGAGTCCCTGTTGTCCCTGACAAACCTGATATCTAGCATTGGGCTCCTCTATTAAGTTTCTTTTTACCTTTAGAAAAACAAGGAAACCTACCATGTCAACCTACTTTTGTCAATGATATTTGTCACTTCCGTGGATATCACACATCTAGGTTTTCTCCCATCTTATTGGTGAGATGATCTCTTGGCATTAGGATAGATGGAGAAGGGCGCGAGGACAAAGGTTAAATCAAGGGACGGCCACATCCTCAGTTACGCCCAGGGCGTGATTAATCAAACATTCATCCTAGGAATTCTTGCTTCCCAAAAGCTGCTCAAGTTTGAGCAAACTGCTTGTTTGGCCTAAAGCGATAAGGGTATCGCCAATTTGAATAGTGGTGTGGGAGGCAGGGTTGAATAACATCTTGCCGTCGGCCTTTTTTATGGCCACGATAATTAGATCGAGCTCCTTGCGGATACCTGAATCAACCAAGGCCACATCTGCCAATTTGCTGCTCGGTCTAACTGGAATCTCTTCCATCCCCAAGCCAGTGCCTGGATCGTGGGTGGCAAAGTCAATAAACTCTGTAACGTTGGGCCGGAGCAGGGCCTGAGCCATTCGGTAGCCACCTATTTGGTGGGGCGATACCACGTGGTTGGCCCCCGCTTGTAAAAGCTTTTTCTCAGAGCCTATTCTTCCGGCTCGGGCAATTATAAATAAGTTTGGATTCAGCCCTTTGGCGGTCAGGGTTATATAGACATTGTCCGCCTCGGAATCCAGGGCGGTTGCCAGTCCCTTAGCACTTCGAATACCCGCCTTTAGGAGGCATTCCTCTTCTGTGGCGTCGCCAAGTAAATATAGATGGCCCTCTTCTTCTATCCTAGCGGTCACGGTACTGTCGTTGTCGATTACCACCAAGGGAGTTGGTTTGGATCGGTGGATTTCTCCGCAAATAATGCGGCCCACGCGGCCATAGCCACAGATAATAATATGATTTTTGAGTTTGTGAATCTGACGTTCCAATTTTTTCCTCCCCATGATTCGCAGCAACTGTCCCTCGACCAAGATGTGGGTGAGTGTACCCACCAGATAGCCCATCACGCCTAGACCTGAAATGAGAACGGTCATGGTGAGTATCCGCCCTTGGTCGCTAACTGGATTGACTTCGCTAAAGCCGACGGTGGTAAGAGTAATCACGGTCATGTAAAGAGAATCTAAAAAATTCCACTTCTCGAGAATCATGTAACCGACGGTACCCATGCTAACAACTAGAGTAAGCATAACGGTAGCGAATATTAGGTTGCGGGTTTTAGTCATAGTACCGTTGCGTGTAGGTTACCCCGGGACCCCCCTGGCCTTAGGTGAGGACACAGGACAAGACTGGTTTTTGTCAGGCGGGTTGGGATGCGAGAATCTCCACACTATAGTCACTGAGCTGGGTCAGTTCGGGTAGTTCACCAAAAGGTACGGTGAAAGAGACCTCCTGGCGCGATCCTATCACCTGCGCCTGATCCTTACTGGCGGGCTGACTCTGAACAAAGGCAAGTAACTTGTCCAAGGTCATGCTTTGCAATTGCTGGTTAGATAGAATATTGCCGGCGTAGAAATCCAACTGTCGCGCCGTTTGACCGTCGCTGGTGTAAATCTTGGCACGGAGGTGAATCCAGCGCCGAGGTTTGGAGAATTCATTACGCACCCTGCCCTGGATGACGAAAAGCTGTCCAGCCTTCTGGTTCTCTACAAAGTAACCGCGAGTTTCCACCAAATGAAGCTGCTCAATACCTGTGCTTTTCTCGACGGGTTTGGTCTTAAAGGGCCAGGGTACATAGAGCCACAGAGCTATACTCCCTGCAATTAACAGCAGTGGGATGAGGAAAAGGATGAGACGCCTACTGGAGGGTTTTCGACTTGAGGGTGGTGGGCTTTTCACCTCTTGAGAAGCTAGTGCCGCCTCCATGACATCAATCTTCTCCGGCCGTGAGACCCTGAAAACATGTTTGCAGCCGGAACAACGGACTCTGACAACCGGGCGGTTGATCAGATCGGGATTGAGCTTGAATCTTTTGTTGCACTGTTCACACTGAACAATTTTGCTTTACATACGGTCCGTGTGACGTCTTAAACTGGGACTACAAAATCAGTTCATAGATGCCAGGTAGCTGACGGTTGTCTTCATTACAGTCTAGGCCATAGCCCACAACGAATCCCTTTTCCAGCTGCAAGCCAACATACTCTAGCGGGATGGAGACGGCGCGTCGCTCTCTCTTGTCTAAAAGGGCACATATCTTGACAGAACGTGGCTTTTTGTTTGCCAGGTGTTTTTTCAAAAATGCTGTAGTTAGTCCAGAGTCTATTATGTCTTCCACAATAAGCACGTCCCGCCCCCGCAGGT
>WOR8_10006249_pt1 | contig 13386 bp, 11 predicted proteins | sample DeeMarSeWOR38_10_FD_19890 | JGI IMG/M metagenome (IMG submission 19890) | reverse complement strand
CGGAACTTTTCACAAAGGCGATTGATGCTGTAAGAGACTTATCCGCCGAGGTTGGCTTGAAATGCGATTAAAAAAGTGCCTAAAATTGAAAGTGCCTAAAGTGACTAAAGTTGATAATGATGCTGATACACTTTAGTTCACTTTAGTCATTTTAGACAATTTAGCTCACTTTAGAAACTTTCATTCATTTTTACACTGAAAGGAAGAAACAAATGAAGACTTGGAATTTTGGAATTATTGGTGCCGGGCTGATCGCTGATTTTCACGCCCGGGCCATCGGTGATATACCCAACGCGAAACTCGTCGGCTGTTGTGATAAGGTTGCCGACAAAGCCAAACAGCTTGCCGACAAGTACGGCGTCAGTGCTTTCGATGATTACGAGCAGATGCTGGCCAGCGATGATATCGATGTCGTTACTATCGCCACGCCGAGTGGATTTCACGCTGAGCCGACCATTGCCGCGGCCGGGGAGGGCAAGCACGTTATATGCGAAAAGCCGCTGGAAGTTACATTAGAGCGAATCGACCTGATGATCGAGGCGCACGAAAAAGCCGGCACGCGCCTGGGCGGCATATTTCCATACCGGTTCAACGACATGATGGGCCCGCTCAGAGAGGCAATCAATTCAGGCCGGCTCGGCGTGATTACCTACGCAGGTATCTATGTCCCCTGGTGGCGGACCGATGAGTATTACACAGATTCCTGGCACGGCACATGGAAGCTCGACGGCGGCGGCGCGCTGATGAACCAGTCCATTCACATGGTCGATATGCTCTGCGATGTTATGCCGCCCATCGAATCGGTGCAGGCATTCACGACAAAGCTCGGCCATCCGCAGATTGAAACCGAAGATACTGCTGCCGCTGCAATTCGCTATGAAGGGGGTGCATTGGGAATCATCTACGGTACGACCGCCTCGTTCCCGGGCCAGTTCAGAAGATTCGAAATCACCGGCACAAAAGGCACCATCATCAATGTGGAAAACAGCATAACCGTCTGGCAATTCGCCGATGAGAAGCCCGAAGATGCCGAAGTCCTGAAGAAATTCGGCGAGATAGAAGGTGGCGGCGGCGTCGCCGATCCGGCGGCAATCACGCATGAAAATCACACGCGGAACTTCAAGGCGTTTCTCGATGCGCTCGATTCCGGCGAAGATTTCTGGATCGATGGGCGCGAGGCCCGCAAAGCCGTGGAAGTGATACTGGCAATTTATAAATCCGCCAAAGAGCAGAAACCTGTCAGCATCGGTTGATACGGCATGGATTTATCGCGTCTGGCAGAGGTTACTCATCCGTAACTTTTTTCAATGGCGTGGTCCAGAGATAGACGGTATGCTCGAACTGATCTTCACTGGAGAACATGGTGATAACCTTATCCGGCTTGATACCTTCCATTGCGAAATTGTGGGATACTATCCTGGAGCCGGGCTTGAGCTTCTCCAACTGGGGAATCAGCTTAACGTTGAGCCTCGAAAGCAGAAACAGTGTGATGACGTCCGCCCTGCTCAAATCGAGCGTGAAGATGTCCTTCTGCTCGATTTTAACCAAGTGACCGACATTGTTCTTTTGAACATTTTCCAGCGACTCTTCCACTCGCCGGGGGTCTATATCGAAACCGACGGCCCGGCAGCCGAATCTTTTCGCTGCAGTGACAACTATCCGGCCGTCCCCGCATCCCAGGTCGTACACCAAATCATCCTTCTTGACTTGAGTCATCTCCAGCATTTTGTCCACAACATCCTGTGGAGTAGCAACATATATCACGTCCACGGCATTGTATTTTGTGCCTTCGACGGTGATTTCCGGAGATTCCGGCAGGAGGATATCCCTTTCATTTTCGGCGTGCAAATTAATCCAGCCCAACCTCGGAGCGTTCAGCGACAATGTTAATTCAGCCTTACATGGAATTGTAGAGCCAGGTTCGCCTCTAAGGGCCCGAAGCAGACGCGCATAGGTAACTTCATCCTCAAGGGTCAGCATCTTTTTTGTTTTGGGAGGTACCGTGATGTTATCGAAAATAGTTGCCGTAAGAAAAGTATGGCCTTCGCTGACGAGAGCATAACGTAAACGCTGTAACGATATACCGACCGGATAAGGATTGTCAATTTCGACGTCGAACAGAATTGTGGCGAAGTCCAGTCCAACTGCCCCGATCCGCATAGCCTCCAGTTGTGCTGCGGGTTCCCGGTCGTATGTGATATCTGGCGTAGTTTCACAGCCTGTGAAAAAAACTGCCGTAGATACTGCAGAAAGAATCAGATATCGTATAATTCTCATAGCCGCGACTCCTTTCGATACAAGGTGCGATATATCGCGCCCTACCGGCTAAGCTTGAGGTTGGCTGTTGCCGGCCGGAGACATCACTGTCTCATGCGGATGCCGCTGTTTTTGCAGTTGCAGCGGGGAGGGTTTTATCCTCGTGAATTTTACACCTCTGCCGGTCACAATTTCCTTTTGCTCTCTCATAAAGTCAATGTACTGCAGCAAAGCCCAGGCACTGTTGTCCCATCGCATCTGATAACCTCTCTGGTGTGCCTGTTTTTCCATTAGGAGCCGTTTTTTCTGATTGAAGACTACATAATCGAGGGCCAGAGCAATTTGCTGAATCGATGCCTCGCCCGGATCGACCAGGATCCCGCGCGCGTATCGGCCGACGATAATACCTTCGGGGCACTTTTTGTTTGAGTGGATAAGCTCCCGGGCATAAAGCGATTTTGTGGCGATGGCGACCCGGCCCGAACCGAGCGTATCGGCCAATATGCCGCTCGATATTTGCTGCATATTAAGATACGGCAGGACCATGCAGTTTGTCGCTCCGTATAGTTCGACCAGCGTGGTTTCATCCAGAAAGGTATCGAGGAAGACAACATCGTTTTTATCGAAGTCCACGCCCTGCAGGTCTTTGACTTTACAGAAATTGAGCTTCGATTCTTCGAGGGCCTCGGTCAGCATGGCCTGGTATTGACGATAAGGCTCGCCCCCTTCGGCTTTGACGAACTCCGGGTGACATTGACCGGCAATCAGATAGACAACACGGGCTCGCTGCTCCTCTGTGCAGGACTCAGTTAGAAACCTGCCGTATGCCCTCAGGCTGAATTGTATTCCTTTATCCGGCGACAAAAGGCCGAGCGTTGTAATCAGAAAACGGTTCTCAAGCCCGTACTTGTGTTTGATTTCGAGCCGGTCAAACTGCGAGCGGTGCTGCATCCTGATTCCGTGGTCAATGTGTTTAAGCTTGCCGTGAGCGATTCCATAGCTCGACGATTCAAGAATATGAATGGCACTTTCGGTTGTCACGATAAGGCTGTCGCTGGATTCGGCCAGCTCCAGCAGGACTTTCCTTTGGTGCTCGTCGGGATTATCGAGCACGGTATGCAGATAGACCAGTGTTATCAGGCCGTTTCCTGTGAAGGCTTTGGTCATTTTAATGAAGTTCGTGCCCTGTCCATCATTGCCGTTATCGTCCGGATCCAGGCCGTACTCGTGCTGCAGAAGGACGACGGTAGGATTTGAGCTTTCTTTTGCACGGGCTATGATATGAGTTGTTGTATCCCGCCATGATACGGGATTGTACTGGTCGATTGTCAGATCCACTGGAATATCATATCTGCCGCTACCGTTGTCAATGGCGGCGATTCTGATATTTCCGATTTCCGCTGTGAAGTGTTCCAGCGCAGTCGCCAGGTCGCGGGAGAATGTTCCGATCCCGCACCGACGCGGCGGATATGTGCTGACCATACGAATGTTATACGGCATAACTGTTCACTCCTGTAATGTGCCGGCAGCGAGCAGGGCGTTTATTGTGTGATTGCCGCCAGCACGCCTTTGACGTAGCCGACCGACTCGGCCAGACCCGCCAGCGGGTCTTTGGCGTCCTTCTCATATTCGAACGAAACGATGCCGTCGTAATCCATCTTTATCAGAGTTTTGAGGAACCCGGGGATATCGATCACGCCGCGTCCGACCTCGACGGCATGGCCGCCTTTATTCGCTGCCGAGACGTCCTTAATGTGGACGTCGTGGAGACGGTCGCCACACAGTTTGGTTTCAGCGATAGGATCGCATTCGTAGCGCTTGGTATGTCCGATGTCGTGACACATGCCGATGCGTTTGTCCAGAGTTTCTATCTTCTCCAACGCAACCGAAGGGATTGGAAATAGCTTGTCGCCCGGGCCATGGTTGTGTATCGCCACTTTGATATCGTATTGTTTGACCTTTTTATCGATCAGCGGCAGCGTCTCGTACGACGGCGCTGCGATAATGACCTTCATGCCCGCAGCTTTGGCATAGTCAAAAGCCTGATTTATCTGACCTTCATTCTTCATGCTGATTACTCCGCCGCCGTAAAGGACCAATCCGGCGTCTTTGACCTTTCGCACTGTGGCCTCGATCTGGGCCGGTGTGCTGTCAAGCTCCAGGTGCATGCTCTTGAAGCAAATGTTTTTCAAGCCGACCCGTTTGGTCATCGCCAGCGTCTCTTCGAGCTTGAATTCTCTTAAGGTGTATGAAGCCAGGCCCAGTTCAAACTTCGGCTTGCTTTTTTTGGCTTTACCGGCACTGCCGATTTGAGCCGGACAGCGATTGGCACCCGCCAGAAAAGCCGCTCCGGCACCCACTGCATACAGAAAATGTCTTCTGCTTTGTTCCGTTGTTTTCATCTTTTTTTTCTCCTTACTTGGTGTTCCGGCATCATTTTATGCTCTGGCAACGAGCATACGGTAAATCCTTTTCAAATGCAAGGAAATTCGCTTTGCGGAATTTAGGTCTGTTTGTTATTATAGCGATTTTTAGATCATGTTTAAGCGTTATGGTCTTTTTGGAGAAAGGCATGCAAGAGCAATTGAAACTCCGAAGAACCAAACAGACAGATAACATCACACGCCGGCGGTTTCTTAAAAGCTCTGCTGCAGCGGCCTGTGCGTTCATGTCCGCGTCGGTAATCCTGCCGGCGAGAGTCTTCGGCTCTGATGCTCCCAGCAACCGCATTACCATAGGAATGATAGGAATGGGCCGGCAGGCTTATTACTCGAATCTGAAAGCGTTTCTTGCCGCATCGGATGTTCAGGTTGTCGCCGTCTGCGATGTTGATAGCTGGAGACTGGAAAATGCCCGGAAAGCCGTCGAAGGACATTATGGCAAAGAACAGGCGGTCGGTACGTTCAAAGGCTGCTCGGTGTATAAAGATTTCCGAGAACTTCTGCATCGGCCGGACATCGATGCGGTGATGATTTCCTCGCCCGACCACTGGCACGTACCGATGGCAATCGCCGCTGCAAAGGCCGGCAAGGACATCTGCTGCGAGAAACCACTAACATTAAGCATCGCCGAAGGCCGGGCGCTCAGCGATACAGTCAATCGGTACAACCGTGTCTTCCGCATTGATAGCGAGTTCCGCTCTCATGCGTGCTTCCAGGAGGCATGCGAACTGGTGCTCAACGGTCGCATCGGCAAGGTGGATACGATTCGAACCGGCGTACCAGCGGGCGATGTAGGCGGCCCACCAGAGCCGGAAATGCCCGTACCGGATGAGCTTGATTACGATATGTGGCTGGGGCCGGCGCCCTATGCCCCATATACCCTCAATCGTGTCCATCCGCGGCAAAGCTACGAGCGTCCCGGCTGGATGCGCGTGCCCGACTATTGCGAGGGAATGGTCACCAACTGGGGCGCCCATCTCAACGACATCGCACAGTGGGGCAACGGCACCGACCGCACCGGACCGGTCGAGGTTGAGGGCAGCGGTAAATATCCCGACGATGGGCTCTGGAACGTGCTGTTGAGCTTCGATCTTCAATACAAATACGCTAACGGCGTGAAACTCTTCTACAACATTAGCCAGCCGTACGTACGCTTTGAAGGAAACGAAGGATGGATCCAGGCCAACTATAACGATAGGAGTATCAAAGCAGAGCCGGCGTCAATTCTCAAGTCGCCCATCGGCCCAAATGAAATCCACCTGCCGCTTAAAAGTGAAAAGCGGGATTTTATCGATGCCGTTAAAACACGCGGCCAAACACTTGCCGACGCCGAGGTCGGGCACCGGACCAACTCACTGTGCCAGATAGGACATATTGCTATCCAGCTCGGCAGAAAGCTGCGATGGAACCCGGACGCCGAGAAGTTTATCAACGATGATGTCGCCAACCGGCTGCTGAGCCGGCCGATGAGAAGTCCGTGGCGACTCTGAATTTATGATTTTCGATTGATTATAGAAAATCTTAGGAATTATGTACTTTACTCACAAGAGAGATAAATTAACCTTGTTGAAGCGAGAGCATTATGATATGCTCAATCTTTCAACCAGAACACCGCAATAAGTAGCAAGGAAAACAAGAAGTTGAAACACAAAGCTATCCAGAATGAAGTAGAAATAATGATTGGCGACAGTCTTGTGATCCTACCAAAACTGTTACCAGAAACCGTGCAATGTTGCGTTACTTCGCCTCCATATTGGGGATTACGTGATTACGACCATCCAGCACAAATAGGAGCAGAACCGTCGCCCGAATTATACGTCCAAAATCTCGTGGTAATATTTCGCGAGGTTCGTCGTGTTCTACGTAAAAATGGAACGTTGTGGTTGAATATTGGCGATGGCTATGCCAGAAACGGTGGGACCGGCAAGTGCGGACCGAATGCTATCGTTGGCAACACGAAAAAGCTGATCCAAAAACGAAACTGCAAAGTTCCCGATTGCTGGGGGCTTAAAGATAGAGACTTGATGGGTTTGCCGTGGCGCGTTGCGTTCGCTTTGCAGGCCGATGGGTGGGTGCTGAGATCAAGAATTACCTGGGTCAAAAAAACAGCTATGCCTGAAAGTGTTAAGAACAGGCCAACAAACGCAACTGAAGACATTTTCCTGTTCACAAAGTCACCGACTTACTATTATAATTCACTTGCTGTTCGCCAACCGACTGGTGCAAATCTCAGAAACTACTGGATACTCGGACCCGATGCAAATACCAAAGGACACCCAGCAACATTCCCGCGCGAACTGGCAAGAAGATGTATTCTGTTAGGATCGCGCGAAGGCGATACCATACTTGATCCTTTTGCTGGCTCTGGAACAACCGGCGTTGTAGCTGTGGCACACGACCGCAAGGCAATTCTAATCGAGCTAAATCCAAAATACGCTAACATGGTTAGGGAGAATAAGCGCCATGTCAAGAAAACCAAGCTCCAAGCAGTTGATTCTGGAGTTCTTTTTACGTAACATCGGGAAGGTATTAGAGTCCAAAGATATTCAGCGTGCGAGTGGGGGAGCTGTTGAGTGGGCACGAAGGGTTCGTGAGCTTCGCAATGAAGATGGTTATCAAATTCTCTCTCATAAGGATCGCGCCAGCTTAAAACCGAATCAGTATCTGATGGAAACAACTGAGCGATTGCCAGCCTTTAGCAGAAGTATCTCCAAAGAAACCCGCGCTTGGGTGCTTGAAAGAAACGGATATACCTGCCAAATGTGCGGGGCCGCTGCCGGTGACCCTGACCCACTCGGAGGCACTCGAAACGTCCGGCTCACTATGGGTCATATTATTGACAAGTCCAAAGGTGGTGATGATTCGCCTCAGAATTTACGAGCGGTTTGTACAAATTGCAACGAAGGTTTACAGAATACGTCACTACCAAAACCGAACAGAATTCACCTTTTAGCTCAGGTTCGGCGGGCCACGATTCAGGATCAACGCGCCCTGTTGGATTGGATGCTTCAAAAATTCAATCTAAAAATTATAGAGAAACAGACAAAGAAATAGAATAAAGTTTTACCTCAAGAATAATTTTGAACAATCTTTATTGATTTGTGACAGGATTGAGATATGAAAAGAGATGAAATGAGAAAGACAAATAACATAACTCGCCGGCAGTTTCTTAAAGGTTCGGTTGTTGCAGCAACTGGTTTTTTGGCCCCTACAATAGTACCGGTCTCGGTCTTCGGAGCTAATGCGTCGAGCGAGCGCATCACGATTGGCTTTGTTGGCGTCGGACGGATGGGAATGGGCGATTTGCGCGAGCTTATAGGATTCAAGCAGGTACAAATCGTTGCTGTCTGTGATGTTGATGCCAACCGGACCACAAACGCCCAGAAAACCGTTGAAGCACATTATGCCAAACGCAGCGCCGGCAGTGACTATAAAGGATGCTCGATCTACGGCGACTACAGGGATTTGATGGCCCGGGACGATATCGACGCGGTTTCTATTGCCACGCCCGACCATTGGCATGTGCTGCCGGCGATTGCCGCAGCCAAAGCAGGAAAAGATATCTTTCTGCAGAAACCGCTGAGTCTGACTATTCAGGAGGGGCGAGTATTGAGTGACACAGTTCGCCGCTACAAACGAATCTTCCAGGTCGGCAGCCAGCAGCGTTCGGACTCACGGTTCCGCCAGGCCTGCGAGCTGGTTCGCAACGGTCGGATCGGCAAACTTCATACCGTCAAGGTCGCCTTCGGCACGGATCCCGGGACAGGCCCTCAGCAGCCGATGCCGGTACCCGATAATCTTAATTACGATATGTGGCTCGGCCCGGCGCCCTGGTCGGCCTATACCGAGAAGCGTGTCCATCCTAAATCCGGCTACGGCCGGCCCGGTTGGCTGCGTATCGCCGCTTATGGTGCCGGCATGATTACCGGCTGGGGCGCCCACCACAACGACATCGCGCAATGGGGCATGGGTACCGAATACACCGGCCCGGTCGAAATCCAGGGAAAAGCCGAATATCCTAAGGATGGGCTCTGGGACGTGCACGGCGATTTTAGCATCGAGTACACCTACGCAAACGGCGTCAAGGTCTTATGCACCGACAACAAGAAGAACAAGCAGGGCGTCGTTTTCGAAGGCACCGAAGGCTGGGTTTATGTCAGACGCGGCTTTATAGACGCAAATCCAAAATCGTTGCTGACTTCGACCATCGGCCCCGATGAAATCCATCTATATAAGAGCAACAATCATAAGGCCAACTGGCTCGAATGTATCAAGTCTCGTGCCGAAACCGTAGCTCCAGTTGAGATTGGACACCGTTCTTGCACGGTTTGTTTGCTCGGCGAGATTGCGATGAGACTCAGCAGGAAGCTCAAATGGGATCCCGACACCGAACAATTCATCGGCGACGAGCAGGCCAATCGAATGCTCTGGCGACCTATGCGAAGCCCGTGGCAACTTTGAAATGATTGTTGATTATTGATAAATGATTATTGGGAAATGGGAGCTTTTTTATGAATCGGCGGACACAGATTGTTGGGGTTTTTCTTATATTTACTTGCGGATGTTCTCTACTGCCTGCGGCTTCGCAGAAGGTCACAGCTAAGATTGAAAAGGAGCAGGTAGTTGTTACCGTTGATGGCAAATTGTTTACGTGCTATAAGTTCGCCGATTCGCAGAAGTATCCGTATTTCTGGCCGGTCAACGGGCCGCTTTCCGGCAAGTCCATAACCACCGAGACATCCAAGCCATATCCGCATCATCATTCGCTGTTCTTCGGCTGCGACCGCGTCAATGGCGGCAACTACTGGCAGGACGTCAACGCACGAGGCCAGATACTATCGCAAGGCCCGAAGATTGCCGAGGCATCGGGGCATCAAATCGTCCTTACTGATACGTGCTTATGGAAACAGCCGGGCAAAGAGCCAGTTATCGAAGACAACCGGCAGATAACAATCTGTGCTCCCAGCGAAAAACTGCGAGTCATCGATTTCAAAATCACCATTACGCCGCTGGTTAATATCGAGATACTCAAGACCAACCACTCGCTTTTCTCGGCGAGAGTCGTGCCGGAACTAAGCGTTCAATCGGGCGGCACGCTTATCAACGCCGGGGGCAACACCAGCGAGAAAGGCACGTTTGGCGTCGCCTCGCCCTGGTGTGATTATTCCGGCACGCGTGAAAATGTTACAGAAGGCATCGCTATTTTGCAGAATCCGAAAAATCGCTGGTATCCCGGCAAGTGGTTCACCCGCGATTACGGTTTTTTCTCGCCGACGCCGATGAACTGGCTCGAAGGCGACAAGCTCAACCTTGCCAATGGTGAAAAACTAACGCTTGAATACCGCGTCGTCGTCCATGCCGGCGATTCGAAAGCAGCAGACATTGCCGGCCTTTTCAACCAATACAAACAAGTGACAAAATAGGAAGCTTTTATTGGAAATATCGTCACACGATTTTCCGATTCCTCCTTCAAATAAAAGAAACGCTCAGATCATATACGATAAGTGGGATCAAGCTCATAGTCCTTTTGATTAATCAAAAGGACTATGAGCTTATTACGTTCATGTTTATTATTTTTGGTTATGTGTTGTTGGTTGCCATCAAGGTCTTGAGGATGTTTTGTTTGCGGTCATTAAACTCTTTGTCCGAAAGCGGTTTACTGTGTCTTGAAGCTGATGCCGAACTGCTTTTTGAAATCTTCGATGCTTCGAACTGCCATATTCTCTCTTTTGGCAAGCACCGCCGAAGCCTGCCCACCGGCAGGCAAAGGCGAAGGCGGTGACTTAGTCGCGGAAAAAGTAGCAGAGTAGAAAATCAAATATCAAAATGCAAAATGTAAAATTAAGGAAGCCGTCGCCGCTAAGGAAACCACGAATGAACACCAATAAACACATTTTTGATATAAAAATATTCGCGAACATTTCCCTGCACCAGCAGCGGTACAGGGTTCGTGTTTATTCGTGGTTGATTATTGCATTTTGCATTTTGATTTTTACATTTCCTTCGACTGGGCGACTTTGTCTGAATGAGGTTTGACCGTGCCAACTTCGAGATCCACAGCGAAATTGTACGAGGGCCAACCAATTTTAAGCTTAAAGCTTGAAACTTAAAACTGACATCGGCATTGCTTTGCCAGCAGCCTTTTTCGCCGAAGCTGTAAATATGTGCCAGCAGAACTTTCTCGCACAGTCCGAAGCCGGGGATGTTGAGGATGTGATAAGGTACCTTCAGGTAAAGCTCTTTCGGCCCCTTCTTTCCCTTTGACCTGTTGTTATCTGCGGCCATGTTTGCCTCAACTATCATTACGAAAAAGTAATCCCCCCATAATTGGAGCCACCTGCGTTTTTGATGCGAAAATCTACAAAATTGTAGACAGCTTTTTTGATGTAAGTGCTTTACGAGAAAGCAGTAAAAAATTTTTTCGATTTTCCGATTTTTGTTTTCAACTACCATCGCTTTTGATCGAAATTTCGGCCAGTTCCTGCCTATCTTAACATGCTTTTATGCCTGCCAAGGCCATGCAGTTGGTTCTCAGTTCACATATCCTTACATGCTGAATGACATTTAGCTTCATGGAGGATTGGCGAGGAAACATCTCTTGGAGGCATTAGTTTCCCCGCCATAAACAGCCGTTTATTTTCATGGAAGTCTCTCGCGCAAAGACAGCCGCAGCGCGGTTTGTATGCGCGTTCACTAAATGAGTAGTTCGGCTGCGAGGTTCGCCGGAGCACTTTTGCGAATCTTCGCTGATTAGAAGCCGGAAGAAGAAAGGAGCGAAATGATGAAAAGGGCACTGGTGCTTATATCTATGGTGGGATTGGGCTTTCTGTTTGCCTGGGGGGCTTCTGAAGATACTTCACAGCAAAAAGCCGAGTTGGAAAATCTTAAGACCGAGCTGAAGCAACTCAAACCAAGTATAGAAAAAGCTGAGAATGAAAAAAGTGCGCTCGAGGTTGAAATAGCTGTCGAGCAAGAGAATCGCGAACAATTAGAACAGGAAGTTGATGAACTAACCAGTTCGCGCCGGAAGCTGCAGAAGCAGGTTGAAAAATTGACCTTCACATGCGAACAGTCACGGCAACAACTCGAGGAAATTATAAAGGTTCGCGACAGATTAAAGCAGCGAATCACGGAACTGACCGACTCGCGCGACGAGCTGCAGCAGCAGCTCACGGAACTTACGACTTCACGGAATCAGTTGGAAAGGCGGGTCGATGAGCTGACCAGGTCCCGCAATGCGGCTGCTGCAAGAGCACAGACAGCCCGGGACAGAGTCGATATACTTTTGGCCCTTGTGGATACCGAGACGAAGGAAATCAGCGAGCTGCAGAAGCAGAATGAGTTAACTATAACAAATCAGGCAAAAGAAGATACGCAACAACCTGTAACCAAAGTCAGCGAAGATCCCAATGTTCTTACAGCAATCAGTTGGCCTCCTGTTGTCTTGAGTCAGGCCGGCGGGCGTCCTGTCTGTCACAGTTTTAGTACATCTCGCCCGCAGATTATACCGGGTCAAACCTCGACTTTAAGCTGGCAGGTTTCAAATGCAGACAGAATTCGCATCGAGCCCGACATAGGCCGGATTAGTGCTTTAGGTTCGAGGGCCGTCAAGCCGGCTGCAACAACCACATATACCTTAATAGCAACGAATAAAGCGGGAGAAAGCAGGATAACATGCAAAGTCCAGGTCGATAAACAGCCCGTCGTTCGAAGTCACACTATTGAGACCCCCGCTGCTCCTGTAGAAGTTACTGAGCTTCCTGTTATAAGCAGCGACATCAGTGAGCAAAAGGTATTAGGCAACGAAGTCATTAAGCCAGTTATTATTAAAGACAATGCTGACGGACGCCCCATCTGCCACAGTTTTGGTACGACTCGCCCGCGGATTATGCCGGGACAGACTTCCACTCTAAGCTGGCAGGTTTCGAATGCCCAAAGTATTCGCATTGAACCGGGAATAGGGACGGTTAGTGCTTTGGGTTCGAGGGCCGTTAAGCCATCTACTACGACGACATATACCTTGATTGCGGGGAATAAAGAGGGTTTGAGCAGATTATCATGCAGGATAGAAGTAAACGAGCGTATTACTATCTTTAGTACAGATTCAATCCGCCCCCAGGCGTTGCTCGAAGAATATAAAGATTCCGAAGACAGCAAAGTATTGCCCGGACAGAAACCTCAGGTAAGCGATACGAAATCGACGCTGGGAAAATTTCTTGGATACCGTGCTCGACGAGACAAGACAGGTAAATTCATTTTCATCCCGGTTTTCGAAAATAAGCAGGAGTAATAGGCTGTCCTGAGCGGCCTGGCGTATTTACTTTGATAATCGCTCGTATAAGCAGCATAGAATTCCCCTCAAATCATTTCTCTACTGAAAGCTTGAAATCCCGGGGTAGTTTCGATACTCTATTGTCGATGAGGCCCGGCGTCGTAGCTGGGCGTGTGTAAATAGGAAAATTTAGTGAAGGGAAAACGAAGGATGAAAAGCAAACTTCTGATTGCGTGTCTTACTATCTTGATTCTATCAGGCCAGGTCCTGATTGCCGCCGAGAAGCTACATTCGGCCGTGGAGCCTGCTCACCGTCATAGCTGGTGGACGCTGCGTAACGACGCCGTCAACGAACGAGTCAAGCAGGGCAACGTCGATCTGCTTATGATCGGTGATTCGATTACTCATGGGTGGGAA
>WOR8_10008400_pt1 | contig 13394 bp, 3 predicted proteins | sample DeeMarSeWOR38_10_FD_19890 | JGI IMG/M metagenome (IMG submission 19890) | reverse complement strand
GACATCCTGAATGCGATAACCATCTCGGCATGGGTTTACGCCGATACCCTTACAGGAAGTGATGGGATCATTTCAAAACGCACGTCCAGTGAAGCTGCGGGCAACTGGGCGCTAAGAGTTTATGACTCCAACCCTGATCGTCTTGAGTGGATTGTTTGGAGTGGCACCGATAGCCAAAACCAGCAGGTTTCAAGTGCCGGTTCCATCAGCACCGGCGCCTGGATCCATGTCGCTGTGACCTTTGACGATCCGACCAATACGACCAGCTTTTACTTTAACGGCACCCCTGACGTTTCAGGCACCGCTGTCGCCAATCCAATACTAAATACTGCCCAGCCGATCGCTATCGGTTGGGCAGGGCAGGGTAACCAGAATTTCGATGGGCGAATTGACGATGTGCGCATCTATAACCGGGTTTTGAGCCCGGCCGAAATCAGTGCGCTGGCCGCCTCGCCACCGACTTACTGCGGCGCCACCCTCAACCAGGACCACGTCCGCTGGCGCAATGATGACGGCGGTGAAATTGGCAGTGCAAACACCACTCAGGTCAGCGCCGCAGCGGATACGACCACCACCAGCGCCACTGATGTTCTGGTCAACAGCATGACCATCACCCCGGGCGCCGGGGACTATCACATCTGGTTCAGCGGTTCGGTGGAGTCCAGTGTCACTTCCTATCAGTATGTGTCACTATACGTAAACGGCGCTCAGCTGGCGCATACCGAACGGGAGATTTACACGGAGGGTTCAATTCCAAACACCTCTTTTCCGGTGGCTACCCATGCAAAAGTGACCGGTGTAACAGCAGGTCAGGCCATCGAGGTGCGCTGGCGGACATCAGCAGGCACCGCCACCATGCACGAGCGCACACTGATGGTTACCCCGATTACGGCAGCCGACAGCACCCAGGCCAGTGCCACCGCAGACACGACCACAACCAGCACAAGCGATGTTCTGGCTGACAGTATGACCATCACTCCGGGCGCCGGGGATTATCACATCTGGTTCAGCGGTTCGATGGAGTGCAACACCACCGGTTCTCTGCAGTATGTCTCACTTTACGTCGACGGCGTCCAGCTTAACCACACGGAACGATATATCTATACCGAGAGTTCCATTCCGGCCACCTCATTCCCGATTGCCACGCATGCGCGGGTGACCGGTGTCACAGCGGGTCAGGCGATTGAGGTCCGTTGGCGAACAACCGGCGGAACCGCCACGATGCACGAGCGGACGTTGGTGGTCAGCAAGATCACCGCGTCCAACAGCGCACAGGCCAGTGTAACGGCCAGTCCGACTTCTACGACCAGCACAAGCGACGTCCTGGTTAACAGTATGACGATCACACCGGGTGCCGGAGACTATCTGGTGTGGTTCAGTGCTGCCGTAGACGAGATCAACGGCGGAACCTCACAATATGTCTCGCTTTATGTCAATGGCGCCAAGGTTGCCCATACCGAACGGCAGATCGACGAGGAATCTTCCATTCCAGACACTCCGTTTCCCGTCGCCACCCATGCGTACGTTACCGGTGTAGGGGACGGTCAGGCCATCGAAGTGCGCTGGCGGACAACAGGCGGCACTGCCTCCATGTACGACCGCACGCTGGTTGTGGAACGTGTGTCGAGCACGGCGGCGGCGACCTTTGCTGCCGATGAAGACACTGCTATCACCGGTCTGAACAAAAACACCAAAAAGCGGGTTCGCTTTCTGATATCCAATAGCAGCTTTGCGACTGCCAGCAACACCAGTTACCTGCTCGAGTTTGCCGAGACCGACACGTGCAGTTCCGGCTCCTACAGTGCGGTGCCTGTTTCCGCCGGCGCCGGCGATAAGTGGGAGATTGTCGATTCAACCTATATAACTGACGGAGAAGAAACCTCAAATATCGATGACGGCGTCGACGACGCGCTAACTGATCCCGGCGGCATGAGCTTTGTGGCCGGCGAGTTGCGTGATAACAACAGCAACAGCACGGCTGGCATTACCATGGATCAAAATGAGTTTACTGAAATCGAGTTTACCATCCAGGCCACCGATGATGCCGTCGACGGCACCCAACAGCAACGACACCACCGCTCAGAGCGGTGCCACCAATCCCAGCGGACTCACCGACCCCTCCCCGGCCTTCAGCGCGATTTACAACGATCCCGATAGCGGGGATGTCGCGAATAAATACCGGGTGGAAGTCAATACCCAGAATGATTTTAACGGCACGGTGATGTGGGATTCCGGTGCCTCGGGTACGAGCATGCCGGACACCACAGCGGGCAATCGCTGCCCGGACATCATTTACGCGGGTACGGCCTTGTCAGATAGTATTCTGGGACGACAGCGGCGCCGAAGGTACGGTGAGCGCCACGCAAAATTTTACCACCGGGACAATTTCGACATGGTGGGATTCCGGCTATGCTTACCGTGAGCAGATCACCTTGACAGCACCGGCTTCGAAGGATGTGCCCAGCGGGTACCCGGTAAAGTTAACCATCGATCATGCCGCCTTATACAGTGCCGGGAAATCTCAGCAGGATGGCGATGATATCCGCATTGTCTACTGGAACGGCAGCGGCTTTGTCGAGATCGATCGGACGCTTTTCAACAACAACCTGACCGGCTCATCCTGGAACCAGAGTGACACCATCATCATGTTCAAGACCCAGGCAGCCATTGCCGCCGATGAATCCGACAGCGGCTATTACGTGTATTACGGCAACGGCAGTGCCGCCAGTCCGCCGACCGATGCGCTGTCATCCCGTTACTTTGTGGCTGAGAGCCTGACGGAAACACAGACCAGCAGTACCACACCCGTGACAAAAGTTTCGCTGACATTTACGCCCACGGACACTTCCGAGCAGTGGGTGGTGGTCGGCTCCTGGCGCCAGCGTAGAACGGATTCAAACGACCAGTATGCGGGTGAGAGCCAATTCCTGGTTAACTCCGTGCTTCGAACCGGGACATCCCAAGTCGGCTATCGCCAGGCGGCAAATAGACATTTACCAATGTACTGAAGATTACCGGTACAACATCCACCCAGACCGTCGAGCTGCAGTTTGAATCTACCGGTGGAACCGATGCTATCGACAACGCCCGCCTGATTGCCTTCATGATCCCGGATCCGTCAAACGCCGATGTCCAGTACGCCGAGGATTTACCCATCCGGGCGGGGGTTCCACCGGCGGGCTCTTTGCCGTGGACGAGACCGACACGGAACAGCAGAATAGTAGCGAGTCATACATACCTGATGGTTACAGCTTCGTACCATTTTCACACGTGGAGCAGCGGTCGCTGACGACGGGAAGCAAGTCGCTCATTATCCGGCATAAGCCAGATTCGGGGGGGTCGGAACGACAAGGATTGACCATGCTGCTTTTCCGCTCGGACGTGTTCGACCTGGTTGAAACGACCAATTCGACTGCCAACAATTCTACAACGAGCACAACTTATGTGGATAAGTCTCCAGCCCTGACGCTGAACACTGCCAGTGTTGGAACGGATCACGATTACATTTACATGGTTGAGATGGGCATGTACGAGTCGGTTCAGAACATCACAACTTCAACTGCTGGCCAGGTGCGCTTCGACGGCGTTCAGCAGACGGAAGAGGTGAGCATGATCGACCGGGCCGGCTACCGCCGCCAGGTAACCTGGGCCTTTGCCGAGACCGGAACGGGTAACCGCACGCTCAACGCCCGCTACCGCTCTACCCTTACAGGAACACAGACTGCCCGTGCGCAATACGGCCATATCGTGTCCCTGCGCTATATCGAACCCAATACCTCGCTCGGTGGCGAAGAATCTTCCGGCGGCGATACAAGTCCCCCGACGCCCAATCCCATGACTTTTTCTTCGGCTCCGGCTAACGACAGTGCCACGCAGATCAGCATGACCGCCACGGCCGGCACCGACGCCACGACGCCGGTCAATTATCTTTTTACCAATGATAATTCCAGTTGCGGCGCCAACGCAGGCACCGGCGGCACCTCCAGTTCCTGGCAGAGCAGCACGTCTTACTCGGACGCGGGTCTGGAGCTACGGCTACACCGTGACGGCCAGAGACTCGGTCACACCCACGCCCAACACGGGTACGGCATCGAGCATTTCATCGACCTATACGTCCGCCAACACGCCGGGCGCGCCCACCCTGAATGGCGCAACGCTGACGACCTTGAATCTGACCAATGACGAAAACAGTAACCCGTCTGCTAACCCGACGACCTATTTTGCCGTCCAGGTGGTGACCACCATTCCCAGCGATACCACCTGGCTGGATAAATGGGTCGATGCATCCGGCAACCCATCGGCCGGCGAGGTCTGGCTGACCGATGCGCAGCTGGATGCGCTGGTTCTGCAAGGTTTGACCTCCTCGACCATTTACGGTGTCAAGGCGAAGGCCAGGAACGAGGATGGTGACGAAACGTCCCTGAGCGCCGAAGGCCAGGGCACAACTTCCGGTGACGGTTCGCTTATTTTCACGGATGGCTTTGAGAGTGGCGACCTCACGGCCTGGAGCGGGTCAAACACTGAATCCGGAGACGCCATCACGGTCTCCACCGAACAGGTTCATTCAGGGACTTACGCAGCGAAATTCACCGTCGATACCGATGGGGCCGCCAATCAGGCGATCGTCTGGGAAAACTTTACAGGGCAGAGTACGCTTTACGCCCGGATTTACATTTACCTTCCCTCCAGCTTCTCAATTTCCGGGGGCGGCTATGTAACGGTGATGCAGTTTCTCAATAATTGGACCAATATATTAAACGTGAGCATCGCTGACGATATGAGCCTGTATATGCAGAACGCCGTGGTCCCGGAATATTACACTACTGCTGCCACGATCTCAAAGGATGAATGGCACTGTCTCGAGATGATGGTGTTGATTTCCCCGACCGTCGGTGAGGCACGCCTGTGGCTAGACGGCAACCTTGAGATCGAGGAGACAGGGAAAAATCTGGGATCCAGCAATATCGACCGTTTTGCGACCGGCTACTACTGGGGATCACCTTATACGGAAAGCAACACCCTGTATATCGATGACGTGGTCATCGATGACGGGCCCATCGGCTGTTTCCCGACCGAAAAATGGGGGGAATGCGCCGACTGCAATTATACCAGTGTCACTGAAGATACCTTCATGGATTCGGGAAGTACCAGTCATGAGGAAGGCGCCTGTACCGGCAATGATGCGGTTCGGATCGGGTACCGTACCGACGCCGGCAGCCGTGCCATGCGGTCATTGGTCAAATTTGACCTATCAGCGCTTCAAAGCCTTATTTCCAGCTCCAGCCAGATCGCCTCTGCTACGCTGAATGTCAATATCGCCCAGAAAAACGGCATTGACACTGCGGTTGATGCCTTTCGTGTATTGAAAAACTGGAGTGAAGGCGATCAGTGCCATCTGGATACGGATCTGGAAGCCGGCGAAGCCACCTGGCGTTATCAGTCATACAGCACCGAATGGTCGACCTGGGGTGCAGACAGCGCCGGCGCCGACCGGGCCGCCAACGCCGATGATACCACAACCATTACCGGTACGGGCTGGTTTTCCTGGGATGTGACCCAGTCGGTAAAAGACATGTTTGATGACACCAACTACGACGGCTGGGTCTTAAAATCTCAATCCGAGAGCGGAACCAACTGGTCGGCCTTTTATAGCAGTGAAGACAGCAACGCCGCGAACCGGCCCTATCTGGCAATCACGTATACTACTGGATCAGCCGACCTTGAGCAGGTCCACTACCGCTGGCGCGATGATGATGGCGGCGAATCAGGTGCTATGGATACCGGCACGGGGGCGGACGGCCCGGTTACGATCTCAAGCAGCCAGAACATCAACACCGACCTTGGCGGCACGGTCACGGCGGTAACCGCCAACCCGACAGGGACATCGATTACGGTCAGCGATACCACCGGCTTTTCAGCCGATGATGAAATTTTGCTGATCAATCTGCGGGGCTATATCGGAGATACAGCCGATGTCGGTAACTACGAATTTTTAGAGATCGACTCCGTTCCGAATGGCACGACTTTGAACTTAAAGTCGGCTGTCCAGAAATCATATGACGGCAACACCTTTTCCAACCAGAGCGTGATCGTCCAGCGTGTGCCGCAATGGACAACCGTGACCATCAATTCCGGGGGCACCCTTACCTCAAACAACTGGAATGGGACAAGCGGAGGAGTTATCGTCTTCAGAGCGAGCAGCGGTGTAACGGTCAACACAGGGGGCAGTATCAGTGCCAGCAGCATCGGGTATCGGGGTGCAACCGGCGTCACCGGGGATGATGAGGACGGCTATCAGGGCGAGAGCTATCCCCATGCGGGCCAGCAGGACCCGACGAAAAACTGGGGCGGCGGCGGCGGCGGAGATATTGGCAACGAAGGCGGCGACACGTGTGGTGAGGGTGGTGCCGGCGGGGGTACGGGAGCGCCGGTACAGCGGGTGGATATGGTTCTTCCTGTTCCAATTGTCCGCCCCCCCTCAACGAAGGCGGAGATACATACGGCATCGCAGATTTGACCAGGATTTACTTTGGCAGCGGCGGGGGCAGTGGCGGCAATGACGTGCATTCCGGCGGTTTTTCAGGTGACGGCGGAAACGGCGGCGGCATCATTCTTATCTATACCAGTGCGATGACCGTAGACGGGGCGCTGGAAACAAATGGCGAGGATGGTTTGGGCGCCCCGGACCCCAATGACAATGGAAACGGGGGCGGTGGTTCCGGTGGCAGTATTTTTATTGCCGCCAATTCGGTTGATTTCAGCGGTGGAACGGTAGAGGCCCTTGGCGGTGCGGGATCGACCTACAGCCCATTAAACTGGACCGGTGCCGGCGGCGACGGCGGTGTTGGCCGCATCCGCATCGAGGCCGACACGATCAACGGTACCAGCAGTCCGGCAGCGTCTGAAGCCGGAACACCCGGTTCAGGGTCAGGCGCCACATTTCTGCAGGATGAGGACACACCCCATACCGGACTGGCAAAATCAACAACGATTCGTCTGAGATTGGAAGTTTCCAACGAAGGCAATGGGACTTCCTCTGCGATACAGTATCGTCTCGAGTATGCCACCGCCACCGGCGGGCCCTGGGCGGCGGTGCCGGATACGGCCACCACCGAGCACTGGCAGATGTCGGCTTCCGATTATATCAATGACAGCGGCGAGGCCAGCGCGGACATCGCCGACGGACTGAGCAATGAAAATACGATATTTAAGGCCGGCGAGCTCCGAGACAATACCGCCACCACCTCCGGCATTGCCCTGACAGCAAATGAATTTACCGAAATCGAATATTCCATCGAAGCCACCGCCAATGCGACAGACGGCGGAACCTATTATTTCAGGGTAACCAACGCCGGTTCGACTACCGACTTCAGTTATTCGGTCTATCCGCAGGTGACACTGATTGATTGCGGCTATTTATACAAACGTGCGATTACCATCGATCACAGCAAAGTTTTTGGCGACAGCGGCGATACGGTGGATCTGACCGATTTTCCGGTTCTGGTAAGAGAATCGGGTAACTGGCTCAGGAATTCGGCCTACACCGGCGGTCGCATCGAACACGCCAGCGGTTATGACATCATCTTCAAAGATGCCACCGAAACGCAGATCCTGGCGCACGAAATCGAGTATTATTACGAAGGATCCGAAGCGGCCAACGGGGAGCTGGTGGCCTGGGTGAAGATTCCCACCCTGGATGCGGATGCCAATACCATCATTTACATGTACTACGGCAACAGCTGTATTACCTCTGAAACCCAAAACAAGAACGCGGTGTGGAACGCCAACTTCAAGGGTGTCTGGCACCTCTCCGAGGAGGCCGCCGGCACCGGCACGGCGGATCTCTACCAGGATTCTACCGTCAATGCGCACCACGCAGACGACAACGTGGACGCTACGGGTCAGACCGGCCAGATCGATGGCGGGCAGCAATTTGACGGCGTCGATGATCACACCCTGGTCCCGGATCCCGGCGGGAGCTGGGAGTTCAGCGATGGGGGTCTGGACGGCGGCACGAGCGATTTCAGCATTTCAGCCTGGGTGAGGCTGGATGCTTCAGGGACCGAGGTTTTTCCAACCATCGTTAAGAAAGGCGGCGGCTCGGATACCTCCGGGGGCTATTGGTTCAACTATTATAAGACTAACGACACCCTGGATCTCAGGGTGTCGGACGGTACCAACCGGTTCATTGCAAATTCCGATATGGGTCTTAACCTGGAAGGTGCCGGCTGGCATTACGTCACTGCAGTTTTCGACCGTGAAGCCGGTACGGATACCGCCTATTTCTATGTGGATGGAAACCCCGCAGGATCTGAAAGCTCCGGCCTGATCGCCAACAATCCGATCAACGAAGACAATGCGCTGAGTATCGGTGCAAACAGACAAAGCACCTGGGTGCCATGGAAGGGAGAGATCGACGAGGTCCGTATTGCCAGCATTGCCCTCACCGCGGGTTGGATTAAAACGGCATTCAACAACGAATACGACCCATCAGCTTTTTACGGACTGGGAGGTGAACAATCCAGCGGCAATCAAACACCGACCGACCCGACGATCAACGACCACGACAACGGCAGCGAGACATCGGATAGCACCCCCACCCTGGGCTTTACCCAGTCGGACCCGGATGCCTCCGAGCAGGTCAAATATCGCATCCAGATCGATGCCACTGACAACACTTTCTCCAATCTGGTAGTGGATTACACCTCGGATTTTATGGCCGAAGGGACCGCCGGCTTCACTGTGGGCCAGGCAGCCGGTTCAGGCACATACGCGGTCGGCAGTCAGGGTCAGACATTGGCGGATGGCGACTATTTCTGGCGGGTGATGACCATCGACGATGAATCGGCCGCCAGCGGTTGGACCCAGGCGACTACCGGCAGCAACGTTGCGTTTACGGTGTATACCGCCGGCGGCAGCGATTCGGCCGCATTCAGATATTTGAGCACACCGCAGGATGTGAGTCCGGGCACGGCTGGGTCATGGGTGGATGTGGATGTGTCGGCTTATATACCGGCCGGAGCCACCGGTGTTATTTTGCAATACGTGAATCCAACCGGAACCGAATATGCATACGGGGTTCGCAAAAACGGCTCCAGCAATGATCCCACGGTGGATCAAATTGCCAAGAACAACCAGCAGGGCTGGTTTATGATCGGTGTGGATGAAAACCGAATTTTTGAAGTTTATGTGGAAAACACCGCTGTCAAGACGTACTTAATCGGATACACCATGAGCGGTGTGACCTTTTTCACCGATTGGATCGACAAAACCCCGACCACTGACGACAACTGGCACGACATCGATATCAGCGCCGACACCGGTTCGGATTTAGCGATCGGCGCTATTTTTTATGTTTTAAACCAGAGCGGCGGTTCGCGCAGTTTTGCGCTGCGCAAAAAAGGCTCGACCGACGAGCTCTATACCGACCTCCAGGCCGAAGTCGGAAATGCGGGCATTATCGGATTGAACGGTAGTGAAGTATGTCAGGCCAAAATCGAAAATCTATCCCCCACCGTCAAGCTGTATCTGGTGGGTTATGTCACCAATGGAGCGGTGTTTTTCACCAATGCGGTCGACAAGTCCACAACCACCATGGACATCTATGAGGATGTGGATATCACCGCCGACCTTCAGGGATCAGACGATGCGGTGGGTGCCATCGTCATGTTTAACCAATACGGTAGCCGCCGGCTGTGCGCACTGCACCCCAACGGTGCCAGTTATGACTATTACCACGAGGTTTCCCACCAGTTCGCGCTGGTTAACATCGACACCGCTGACATCCTGGAGCAGAAGATCGACTGGGATGACATGGATCTGTATCTCATCGGTTATACGCTGGCAGATGCGGGTACCGTCCCGACCCGTTACCGTTCGGTGGGCACCACGGCTACCGCCCTGGCGAGCGGCACAGGCAATGGCCTGACGATTTCCGGATCAACCGCCACCTTTGAAAGCGGACTGGCCGCAAACATCGGCGTCGGCGACGTGATTCAATATGATTCCAACGGCGACAGCAGCATCGATGCGCTGGCTTTTATCCACAGTCGCACCTCATCGACGCAATATATTGTTAAGGACAAAGACGGCGCGTATCCAACCGCTGTGACCGGTGACAATGACTGGGCCATTTACCGGGCTTACACCTCGCTGGCCAACTGGGAGTCGCAGACCGAAAACGGCAACATCACCGAGCCCGTCGAAAATGATGTCAACCCATTGATAGATCTGGTTGCGTCGAATACCATCATGATGGTGGCCTGTTATGCGGACGGGGTGGATTCCTCAGCGGTAACTATCAATGGCTGGACTACAGGTATGGATAACTACATTAAGATTTATACCCCCGTCTCAGCCAGTGAAGTCGGCACCAGCCAGCGGCATGACGGTACCTGGGGCGGAGGAGGCTACAGCCGCGAGGTGGCGACCACCGGAAATGCACTTCTTATAGAAGAAGAGAATATTCGCATAGAGGGTCTGCGGCTGGGCGTTACTGCCAGCAGTGGCGGGCCGAATCCATTACGGATTGCAACATCAAGTACCGGAACGGATGTTCGAATCAGTCATTGTATCATTCGCGGGGTATTGTCCGGCAGCGTTGATAGCGCTGAGGGTGTGGTCATATCAGGCAGTGGAAGCGGAACGGTAAAGATTTGGAACAACATTGTCTATGGTTTCAATGTGGGTGTAGAAGGTGCCGGTCTGGAGAATTATGCTGATAATCAGACCGCATACATGTATAATAATACAGTTTATAACTGCATAACAGGCATTTGGCGGACTGCTGCCGGTGAACTTGTTGCGAAAAATAACCTCGTCCACACCTGTGGTGATGACTATGATGGAATAAGCGCCGGATCTGATAATAATTTAGGTGAAGAAGCCGCTGGTGGGGGCACCAACTATATTCAGACCACTCAAACCGCAGCCCAAATATTTGTTGATCCCAGCGGATCTCCGCCCGATTTCCATATCCTGTCGACTTCAGATGCGCATGATGCCGGTGCAAACCTTTCTTCCGATCCCAACCTTGCTATCTCAGATGACATCGACGGTGGTGTCCGCCAGGCCGCTCAACCGGACATCGGGGCGGATGAGGCCGCTGCTATTGAACTCTACCGCTCGGTGGGTACCACAGCCACCGCTCTGGCGAGCGGCGCGGGCAACGGTCTGACGATCTCAGGCTCGACTGCCACCTTTGACAACGGACTGGCCAATACCATCGGTGTCGGCGATGTGGTTCAATATGATTCCAATGGCGACAGCACTATCGATGCCCTGGCTTTTATTCACGGCCGAACAGACTTGCAGACCTATACGGTCAAAAATAAGAATGGCCTGACACCCATTGGTGTAACCGGAGACAACGATTGGGCCATTTATCGCGCGTACACCTCGCTGAGCAACTGGGAATCTCAGACTGAAAATGCGAACATTACTGAACCGGCTGAAGATGACGTCAACCCGTCATTGGACCTTGTCAACGCCGGCACGATCATGATGGCGGCCTGCTACAAAGACGGTGTGATGAACGATAGTGTTGTCATTTCCGGATGGACGACCGGCGCAGACAATTACATCAAAATATTTACGCCTGTTGACAGTAATGAAGTGGGGACTTCTCAACGCCATGACGGAACCCAGGGCAGCGGTTTTGCGATCAAGCCCAATACGAGCACTCCAGGTGACTATTTCAGTGTCATCCGCAATGAAGATGATTACGTGCGCATCGAGGGCATTGAAATCGACGGAACTTTGGTAACAAACGGTGTTAACGTACGCGGGATTCAGGTGATCAATACCGGCGCAACCGCTGACGTCCGCATTGATAACTGCCTCATTCACGATTTAACCAACTCCACCGCGAACGACAGTTCCGCCCGAGGCGTCAACGGTATTAAGATTGAGAGCGGAACGGTGAGAGTTACCAACACCATCATCTATGACCTGGAAAATGCCAGTGCGCATGCCAATTCATTCCCGGCCGGCATTTTCGTCAGCGGCGGCACATCGCACGCGATTTACAACAATACCATCCATGACGTCAGCAACAGCGGCAACGCCTACTACATCTACGGGTTGAGAGTTGCGTCGGGCACGCCCACGGTCACCAACAACCTGGTCGGCACTATCAGCGGCAGCGGCAGTGCTTCCTGTTTCAGCGGCACCATGATCCAGAGCTATAATATAAGCGTGGACGGCACGGCCAGCGGTGCCGGTTCTTTGGCAAATCGCACGGCCACCGACAACCCCAACCCGGGTACCGGCGATTGGGTGGTTTTTGCGGATCTGACCACCGGCAGTGAAGATTTTCACCTGCAATATGTAGTTGAAAACGATGCGCTCGATAACGGACAGGATCTCTCCGGTAATTTTAGTGACGATATCGATGGAGAGACGCGCTCGGGCAGCTGGGACATCGGGGCCGATGAAATCGATGGCGCCTGCAATGATGCATTTGGCTACCGGCGACTGATCACCATCGATCACAATCTGGTGGGATTGGACAACAATCCGGGGACTCTGGATAACTTTCCGGCGCTGGTCAGTCTCTCGGGCAAATGGCTAAACACCACCGCCGCAGACCCGACGAATGGACGCATAGAGCAATATAAGGGCTGGGACATCGTTTTCAGGGATGCCGACGAAGTCACCCATCTGGACCACGAAATCGAGTACTATGATGGGTCCGCATCCGGCGGTGATGTGACCTTGGCAGACGGTTGGTACACCGGCACCGGTGCCTACACGGTGCCGGCCGGCAGTGACCGGTTGCTGTTGTTTGTCACCAGTTTTGAGAGCGGCAGCGGCCAGGAGACAATCACAGGTGTGACCTTCGGCGGGAAGACCATGACCCGGGCGAAAGAGCGCTTCTATTACAACGGCAGCAATCTTTATCTTAGAATCGAGATCTGGTACCTGAAAGATGCCGAGATTCCGGCTGCCAGCAGCAGCTTCCAGGTGACTTACAGCGCTGCTCTCGGTAAAAACCCGGCGCATGCTTATGTGCTGTTTACCAATGTCAATCAAATTAATCCCATTGTCGATTCTGATTCGGGCACGGTTCCAAACTCGACCACTGTGGTGACGGACAACTCCTTTGACGTGGTTGAAGGCGGGATGTCGGTTGCCGGTGCGGTGTGCGCTTCTGACAATGCCACTTACAACGATGGAGATTGGGGCAGTGGCTGGAGCGAAGGCACAGAGCAGAACTTTCCCCAGACAGGCTTCCAGGGTCTGATGGGAACCGCACACACAACCAGCACATATGGTGCAGACGGCACCGACAGCGGCACCGCCACCGGCACCCTGACCAGCGCGCATGTGATTGTGGCAGTCAGCCTGCAGCCTTCGTCGGCCGGTGATCTGGTGGCCTGGGTGCGCATCCCCAG
>WOR8_10004574_pt1 | contig 13399 bp, 10 predicted proteins | sample DeeMarSeWOR38_10_FD_19890 | JGI IMG/M metagenome (IMG submission 19890) | reverse complement strand
CCAATATCGCCTATTGTAAGTTGTATCCCAAATTCAGGATTCAATATCGAATAATGATCCCATTCTTTAATTCGAAGCCAACTCTTTCCTATATTCTCTTTATTATAGGTTAATAACGGTTTTCTCGCCCATCCACGTTGATTTAATATCCCCTTGTTTGATAACAATGGGCCAGACATAGTAATTTCGTTTTGCAAGCCCAAATTTATACTCACCATTATTTAAGAATCTAAATGAATAATCTTTTCAATAATAAATTTCAGATCATAAAAAAATGACCAATTTTATTATGGCGAATTTTAGTTTTTTCTAACCTTTATAAAACATATTTTCAGGGTATTTAAATCCAAGATTTTTTGTATTTTTTTAAATAGCCTTATAAGAAGCTTTAGGAAAGGCATAAGATGGATTTAAGAGGGTTAGAAATACGATTTTATGATTTTACTTAATCAAAATAGGAATTTTTTTCTCTAGTTGCCTAAATTCTTCTAAGTTTAAACGTATAATCTATTTTATCTCTGTTAAAAACCAACTAACAATTAGGTGAGACCAATATGAGCTCCAGAAGAAGTAGTTACAATCGTGGACCACGTGAAATGCATCCTGCAAAATGTGCAGATTGTGGCCAAGAAACAGAAGTGCCATTCAAACCTGATGGGACAAGACCTGTTTATTGTAGAGATTGTTATAGTAAAAGAAAACCACGTAGAGATTATTAATTCCTATAGTTTTTAGATTGAATTTGACAGAATTCAATTCTTTCTCTTTTTTTTTCAACTTTAATAATTAATTATTAGAAATCCTTCTTTACTAAAAATATACCCAAAGTTTCTTGAAATGACTATTAATTTAAAGGCTTGAAGGAATTTCTATGGAAAAAATTGTTCCCTGCTTATGGTTTGAAAGTAATGCTTAAGAAGTAGTTAATTTTCATATCTCTATTTTCAAAAAATCAAAAATATTAAATATAATTCGTTTTTAAGAAGTTGGACCAAGGCCAAAAGGAATGATAAGGACGTACGAATGATAAAGATCATAAAATAAGCTAATATAACTATTGAACGTTTTAATGATTATATAATTATTTATGGGATGTTACTATAATCACGTTTTAAAATTTCTTGATTAGTAATTAAAAATATAATTAGTTGATCTAGATGAAAATAGGATATGTAGGAAGTGCATTCTCCTCAATTAATTGCAAGTCTGATCGAAGTTTTCAACTAAAATCATATTCCAAAGAAAAACTTTACTCTATAATAGGAAGTAACCTCCAATGTATATTTCAAACCCTTGAATTTAATCTTAAACATAAAATAAAATTTTATAGAATTGCTGATTTTATTCCATTTGCATCTCATCCAATTTCTCTTCCATTAGAATCCATTTTTCAAGATTTTTCACCCCTCATAATGAAAATCGCTTTATTTATTCAAAAAAATGAATTTAGAATCTCAATGCACCCTGGCCAGTATACAATTCTTAATTCTCCAAAAAATGATGTTGTAAAAAAAGCTATAAAAGAATTAGAATATGATACGTTGTTCATGGATTTCATGGGATTGAATCAGGATGCTAAAGTTCAAATTCATGTTGGAGGGGTCTATGGAAATAAGGAAAAGGCAATTAATCGCTTTATTAAGAATTTTCATCTACTTCCTGAAAATATACAATCACGATTAGCAATAGAAAATGATGATGTATCATATGATTTATGTGATTGTCTTCTAATAAATCAGGAAACAGGAATACCAGTAATTTTTGATATATTTCATTATTCTATAAAAAATCGTGGAGAAACATTGATAGAAGGAATTAAAAGGTCAATGAAAACTTGGAAGGAACAAGATGGCATATTAATGCTCGATTGGAGCTCACAAGAACCAGAAATGAAAATTGGCCGTCATGCAGATACTCTTAATGAAATCAAATTTAAAAATTTTATAACTCAAACCATGGAATATGACTTTGATATTCTACTAGAAGTTCGGGACAAAGAGAAAAGTGCTGTTAAAGCTGTCCAAATTTTAGAAAAATATGGTCGGATCTGAAGTGAAGAAAAAAGATACAGCAATCTTCCTATTCAGAAAAGATCTCCGCTTATTTGACAATCTAGGCTTGATTGCTGCTCTTGAAAGCCATAAAAAAGTTATTCCAATCTTTATTCTTGATGAATATCTTCTTAATAACCCAAATATAAGTCTGAATGCAACTCAATTTTTGCGAGAATCACTTTATGACTTAGTTACTCAATTACATGCTCAAAAGGGAAAACTTGTCATTTTAAAGGGTAAACCTGTACAAATAATTAAAAATATATTAAACAATCAAAGCATTTCCACTTTATTCTATAATCGTGATTATACCCCTTATGCTTTAAAACGTGATTCTAATATTGCAAAACTCTGTAAAAGATATGAAGTAGATGTAATTCAATTTTCAGATCTATTGCTAAATGAACCTGAATCAGTTTTAAAAAACGATGGACAACCTTATACAGTATTTACACCATATTATAATAACGCGTCCCAGATTCCAGTTAAGAAACCAATAGAGAATAAATATACAGGTTATTACACAGATTTCATAAAAAATGACTTAAGTCCTTCATTGGACGGAGAATTGAATTTTCATAATGATTCTATTGAAATTAAAGGGGGAAGGAACTCAGCTCTCGATATCTTACGAAATATCCAAGAATTCCAAAATTATTCAACAGAGCGTGATATTCCTGCGATTCAGGGTACGACTAGACTTTCTGCTCATATAAGGTTTGGAACTATATCTATTCGGGAAATTTATCATGTAATTAGAAATGAATCCATAGAAAATCTTCTTAGACAACTATACTGGCGAGAATTCTATATATACATTGGTTATCACTTTCCATATGTTTTCAAGAATGTATTCAAGCAAAAATACAATAATCTCGATTGGAGCTATGATAAGAAGGCCTTTATTTCGTGGTCCGAAGGAAAAACTGGCTTTCCTATTGTTGATGCAGGGATGAGAGAGTTAAATCAAACTGGTTATATGCATAATCGTATTAGAATGATTGTTGCCTCTTTTTTGACTAAAGATTTACTGATTGATTGGAAGTGGGGGGAAAAATACTTTGCTAAGAAATTAATCGATTTTGATCTTTCTGTAAATAATGGGAATTGGCAATGGGCCTCATCTACTGGAACCGATGCTCAACCATATTTTCGTATTTTTAATCCATGGCTACAACAGAGGAAATTTGATAAGGATTGTACCTATATTAAGAGATATATTCCAGAACTAGCTCATCTTTCTGCAAAAGAAATTCATAATCTAGATAAAATAAGACCCTCTAGTTTAATAAACTATCCCCAGCCTATCGTAGATCATAAAAAGATGCGAAATGCTGCTATAGCAATATTCAAGGCTTTATAATGCTAAAATATCTTTTAGGACTTTTCCAGTCTTTAGATTCGTCATATATAAATGCTATGTGCACTAGAATTCCTATATGAATTATAATTTTATTTATTTTACTTAATGCGCCGTCGTCTATTCATAAACCAGAACCAAATAAAACCAAATATAGAGGGAAATAGATAAAAATCAGTCACTTCATTGTTAGATGTAATGGTACTCATAATAGAAGCAGTATCGGAACTGATTACTTCAGGACGATAAGGAAAGAAAAACTCCAATAAATTATCTAAAGAATGTCGCCAGGAGCCCCAAGAGTGCCCCTCAAATAAGGAAATAAACTCTGTAGTCCAACCATGGGATTGACTTGCATTAACCATTGTTTGAGTGTCCATGTGAATCGTGGATTCATATGTTCCTGCTGAAAACCATACTTTTAGATCTATTGAGGAACTCACGTTTTGGAATTTTTTTATAATTTCATAATTACCATCATACCAAAAAGCACCAGAATGGCTTCCTATTAACTTAAATTTGTCAAATCGTTCTAATCCTACATAAACAGAAACTAAGCCACCCATTGAATCCCCAAAATGAAGACGAGAATAAGCAGAATTGTTAGTGCTGTACATAGAATCAATATATATCACAAGTCCATCTAGATAGGTAATATAATCGGGATTACATTGATACCACGTAATTCGGTCGCCTAAGGGGTCTATAAATACTCCAATAACGGGTTCAATCCGCTTATCATCGATAAGATTGTCGAGAATCTTCACTGCTGATCCAAGACGAATATATTCGGAACCATCGCTAGTATAAAACGTTGGATAAGTTTTATTGGGATTGTAATTCGGAGGAAGATATACCTGAACCTTGGGAGAGTCCCAAGGAGAGGGAAGAATAGTAAGATTACCATGAGGAATATCTGGATGATAAATAATTTCCGTTGGCTGGATAAATTGTGGCATAGCTAATTCCGAGTTATATCCAAACCCTCCTTCCACTTTATTGGGATTTCGACCATCCAATTGCCAATTTCCATCAATAATGAATTTATAATCCAACCTAGCTCTAGGTTCAAAGCTAAGTTCTTTGTAAAAAAAATCAGTAGTAGGATCTAACCTTTGCATACTGATTCCTGCTTCTGACCAACCTGTGAAATCACCAGTAACCTTACAGGACCCAGTAGAAAAAGTAGAATAATAAATAAATACTACATTTGTATCATTTAAGATAGCAGGAAAACCTCCACCCTGTTCTTTTTGCCAGAGTAGATAATCAGAGATCATTTGGCTTCTTTCTGTAGTATTTGCACTATTGTATTGGGTTACAAAATCGTGAAAATTGAAAAAAGAATACGTTGAAGCAATTATTTTTATAGAACCTCCTATAACTAAAGATGGTATAAAGAGGAATGATAAGAAAACTAAGAAACAAATGACACGATGTTTAGACAAATCTAATTACTTCCTTTAAGTAAAATAAATCAGTAATGTTAAATTTAAAACTATTTAAAACAAAAAAATGGATGAGAGTTAATAATAACTCTCTATTTCTTTAATTCATCTTCTTTAATTACTCTACGAAGTACCTTTCCAATGGTTGATAAAGGAAGCTCATCTCGAAACTCAACCTTTCGAGGACGTTTATACCCAGCCATTTTGTCTTTACACCATTCAATAATTTCCTCTTCAGTTGCAGTTTCTCCATCTTTAAGCACTAAATAGGCTGCAACATATTCATTAGTAGGATCATCTTCACGAGGGAGACCGATAACAGCAGCTAGTTTGACTTTCGGATGTCCATACAATATATCCTCTATTTCTCGGGGATAAGCCTTGAGTCCACCAACAATAACCATATCTTTCTTACGATCAGTAATTATGGTATATCCCTGTTCATCTAAATGACCTATATCGCCAGTAAGGAAAAATTTCATGCCCTCAAATTCACGAAATACTTCAGCAGTGGCTTCTGGTTTATTCCAATAGCCTTTCATTATTTGTGGACCAGCTAAAGCGATTTCACCGTCCTCGCCCACTGATAATTCTTTTTTACCAGTCTCCAAATCAACAATCTTCACATAAGTATCAGAGACTGGAAACCCGACGGAACCGAATTTTCGTTGAGTCTTATTTGTAGGATTGAGTGTGGCTAGAGGAGATGTTTCTGATAGACCATAAGCTTCGAAAACGGTACCACCTGTTATTCGTTCAAAATTTTTTGCTAATTCTGGTGCTAATGGAGCAGCTCCAGAACCACAACCTATAATAGAAGTCAAGTCATATTTTTCTGGATTCTGTGAATAAATATTTACTATTGCAGCATAGATAGTTGGAACTGCATGTAAGACCGTGACTTTATGCTTAGTAATTTCTTCTAGAACCACAGAAAGTGGAGGTTTGCCTGCTCGGGGGTCAGGGATAGGGATTACTTTTGCTGCTTTATATGCTCCTCCAATCATTGTTAGCGTTAATCCATATGAATGATACCATGGAAGGGCTCCAATATACACTTCTTTCCCATAACGAAGCTTAAATGGTTCACTTTCATCATCAGGTTGAACCCAGACAAATTCATCTAACTGGAGGACATTGGAGTATAAGTTATAATGGGTTAACATGACACCCTTAGGGACACCAGTCGTCCCACCAGTATAGATAAGCATTGCTAAATCTTCTTTAGGATCAATCTTAATTGCCTCTGGTTTAGCTGCACTTGCGAACATTACATCCTTGAAAAATAATGTCTTGTCAGCTTCATAATACGGACTCTTCGGGACTTTTCCGATTAAACCACCAATGATGCCTTTGATTTTTGAGAGAAAATCTTTAGCACTACAAATTATGACTTTCTTAACCTTAGTTCCCTTTATTGCCTCATAAGCAGAGGGAGCAAATCTCTCATGATCAAAAACAAAGACAAATATTGCTTCAGAGTCTTTTAATTGATAATTTAATTCATCTTTAGTATATGTTGGATTACAGGTTACAGCAACCGCTCCAGCTTTAAGAATCCCAAAAAATATAATCGGGTAATGAGGGGTATTAGGTAAAAATATTGCTACTTTATCCCCCTTTTTTACTCCATTTTGTATCAAGAAATTCGCTACCCTATTTGCTGCAGCATTCGCCTCTGCATAAGTTGTTGTAGTACCACTAAAGACAGTATAAGGTAATTCCCCACTTTTCTCAGCAGTGTTTTCTAATATCTTATACAACGGTTCGTTCGGGTAAGTAAGAGTTTTTTTAACATTTTGAGGCCAATTATATTTATGCCAAATTCTATCTTCCATTTTTTTCCTTCCTACGTTCTAAATCATGTTTTTATGAAGGGCTATTGACTCCCTTTTTAGCTTTTTTCCTTTAATTAATTCTATTCTGATTGTCAGAATTAACAGGAAGAAGAACAAACCTACCAGTAACAATCTCAAAACGTATGTAGTTATTAATTTGAGCAGTTTTAAGGAAATTTTATTGCATAATATTAAATAGAGAACAACTTTGATATTATAGTCAATTATATCTCCGTTTCTCAAATTTTTTTTCTCTTTTTGATCTCTAGCAGTGAAATTGCTCCAATAATCAAAAACAAAATTGGTACCCCTATAATTACATTCAGAGGAAGATAATCTTTTCGAGGAGTATTAATTGATCTTGCTAGAGGATAATAATCGTAGTTATTTGCCTTTCCATCAATTTGATAGGGATAATCTACGATACCATCTCTATTCCTGTCAGGCATGGTCCAGTCATCCCAATAATTCCCAATAAAAATATTTGTTATACCATCATCATTCGCTTGAGATGATTCCTGGTCGATCTGATTATTTTCAAGAAAATCATTTTCCATTGTGCTGATAAATAGAGTATCAGACTCAAGAGAAACACCATATCCTTCATTCAATGCTAGTAAATTTGATCTAATACTACAATTTGAGGATGCATCGATTCGAATACCACTAGAATTATTGGTAATAGAATTTTCAATTAAAGTGCTAAAACTTGAACCACGAAGGTTAATGCCCCAACGTTGACACTTAAGAATGTTATTTCCACTAATAAGAGTATTTTCGGAAGATGTAAGGGCGATACCATTTCCGTTTGTATTGAAAATAATATTCGTTGATATAATATTGAATTTAGAATCAGAAATAGAAATTCCTTCCCCATCATGCCACGACCAAAAATAATAACCCCACCACTGAAAGTAGAATAATCCTCCTGAAGTAGTGTAAATCCTATTATCACTGATAGAACAGTTTCCCCCGTTCCTAATCTCAATTCCATCAATGGCAGTTTCTGTAATATTATTGGAAGAAATCTTAATGAGCCATGAGTAAGTAAGAAAAATACCCCGATCACTTTTTGAAAGAGAATTATGATAGATTTTGATATCACGACAATATGCTAATAAAATACAAGTAGATACTTTCGTGAAATTTTGATCAATAATATCTATGGATTCACAGTTAACGAGCAATATCTGCCCAATTGGTGATATTATAGTAGTTTTATTGGTAGTCAATCCACTGGTATTTTGCCAAAAGATGATTAATTTTCCATTCTCCAGTGTATTATTTTCAATCTTTGTTTGGGTGTAATCTGATAGATAAAATCCCTCAATTTCGAACCCCCGATCCACCACGTTATCACTCACCCAATTATTGCCTGAGTCGCCTAAAAAAATCCCCGATTCACCACAATTGAGAATGGTATTGTATTGAATACGACTCGTTCCAGATTTTACCAGAAAAAAACCATTTCTACTAATATTAGAAATAAAATTTCTTGATAAAGCACTAAAGCCTGAATCCCGTAAAACTACCCCTTTCAGACATTTTAGGAGTGTATTTTTTAGAAGTAAAGTTTTTTCTGAAGAATAAATTTCAATACCAACTGAGCTTGCATTAGCTATAATATTTCCTAAAAGAAAACCATTTTTTGAATCTTCTATAGTAATGCTTTCTGAACACTTCAAAAGGGTATTTTCGGTTAAAGTACAATTATCTGAACTTACAAGTAAAATACCCCTCAATTCTGGATCAAAAATATGATTTTGCACTAGAGTACTATTATCTGAATCCTTAAGATGAATTGCATGATCCTTAGAATTATTAACTTTGTTTAGTGATAAATTACATAGACACGAAGAATAAAGCTCTATGCTGATAGTACTACTATTTATGACTTTATTTACCTTGAGAATGCTTGAGCTGGAATTTTCTAATCGAATACCACTCCAACCCGTATTATAAACAGAATTATTTAATATGGTACTCATACTTGAATTCCAAATACTTATACCTGTGTCTGCTACATTAATAAGAGTATTTCCTGAAATTAAACAACTCTCCGATAGAAGTAAATCAATACCAATCCAGTTTGTATCAGAAATGTTATTTTCTGATAAAGTACTCATTTGACTAGTGTATACGAATATCCCACTATCGTTATTATTAGCAATGACATTTCCAGAGATAAGCGTTCTATTTGAAAAATAAATCCCAATTCCTGAATAATTATTATTCATTATTGTATTATTAGATATAGTTACATTCTTACACTTCCAAATCCAAAGTCCCTCGTTAATATTCTCCGAAAATAAATTATTTTGAATAAGTAGATTAGAAGAAAATGTTGCAAATAGGCCTGAATCTGTTCGTGATAAATTTTGATTCTCAACTAAAATATTACTACAATTCACTAATATAAGCTGTCCAAAATCTGATAAAATGCTTCCACTATTTTGATTCTGCCAGAATAATATAGGTAGGTCATTAACCGTGTTACCTTCGACTTTGGCCTGGATAAAATACTCTAAAGTCCAACCAAATATGATTAATCCCGCGTTAATATGTTTATTAGAAGAAATTGTATTATTCCCAGAAAAAATGAGATACAAAGCCGAATTATTAAGGATATTGTTCAGGATTGAATTGTTTTGAGATCTGTACAGTTCTATCCCTCTATTATAATAATAATAATATGAAGAAAAAGAATTATTGAATATCCGACAGTTATAAGACTCGTTGAAACAAATCCCAATATTCTGGTTGAAAAATTTGGAATCTTCTATGTATCCATTGGTCACATTAGTAAAAATTATTCCAGTGGGGCCTCCAATAATAGTACAATTTTGAATTCGAAAGTGGAGATTCGTATTACTAATGTTAATCGCGTAATCATTGAAATAGCCGCGAATTATTTGATTCTGAATAAGATACGGATTTGACGTTGTCCCGTTCCCTAGCCAATTACTTATATTTGCTATTTCAATAAAATCTAAGTTATTTTCGATTACAAAGGGGCTCATTGTTGGATCTGGGAAGATAAAATCTTCCCATTCACACACAAAAGGATGAAATCGTTGGGAATCCCCCGGAATATCATTCCATTTTCCAGAAGTATACATTTCAGCGTAATCCTCTCCTCCTGCGTCATTGGGCTCTCCTTCATCCCAATTGGTATATATTACGGATTCTTGAGTGACCCACTGCCATTCCCCCTCAACCTGTTCATCTGTAAATCCTATCCAAATGGTATCTTCAACTAAAGTATTCACAAAATTATTCTCCTCCTCGCTTGTTAAAGTGACCAAATGGCCGCCTAGAGATTCACAATATGTTTTAGCATCATACCAACTCAAATAAGTAGAAATATATTCATACCAATTATTATTGAAACATTTTACGTCTGAAAAATTATAAGCTATCGATGGTGATATTTTAAATTGCTCCATCACTTCTCTGGTGGGATGTCTCCTATTTACACAATCTGATATTGTGTTGTATACACTTTGATTAATTGAATTAAAATTTCTTAAATTCTTTGAAGTTATATTGTCCATTTCTTCAAAATAACTGTGATCTGTGCATTTCATCTTTCCATTTGTACTATTATAAGCTAGTTCGAATGTAGACTCCTTAAAGACAAATTTTAACGTTTCGTTGTTGAATGAAGAAGAGAAAATAGGGAATAAAATCAAAATAATTATTAGTATGTTATAAATTGAACCATTAAACCAATTTTTTGTAATCAAAATACTTTTAGACATCAAAACCACTGATTTTATAGTTCAGAATAGAAGTTACCTATAGACATGGATCTAGGAGGCAGATTTTTTAAATTTGGGAAGATCTGAATATGAATTTCATCATAAATTAAATGACTAGAAGAAATGATGAATATAATTAAGGTAAATATGAGTAGCAAGGGTTTCTTGATCATAATATTGAATCAAACCTAACTGTTTTTATTACTAAATACTCAAGATATAGTATTAATTATCAATAAATTATTGCGATTTGCCTTTCAACCTAGTAAAGGGGTTACTAGGAAATTCACATCATTAAGTAATCACCTTGATGAATGTAAAATTTTACAAATTTTTTCACACTTATAAATTACTTATATGGTTGTCATCCAAAAATCTAAAGTATTTCATATAGCAGACTTCTGAGGATAATGATAAATTCATTTGTTTAAGAGAGAGGAAGTCGGAACCAGATATAAATCGAACGGGTTAATTTCTCGTAAAAATAAGCTTTTCATCAGAGGTAACTGAGTACAGTACAGAGTTGTCTTAGGTTTTCAAGTTTTTTTCTTTTGTTAGGACTCTTTATTTTCTTTTTTCTTGGATGCTTGAGGGATTTTTTCTTTCATTTTGCGTTTAGTGTCTTTGATATGCTCTATTACTTCTTTATTTATATTTCCTTTTTTTAATTTACGATTAAGTGAATTTTTTTTATTAAACATTCGTGCTCTCAAATAAACTTTTGATGGTCTTTATTTTTAAATGTACCTTCTGATTAATTGGTCTATGCTTTCTCTGCTTGGGAGCTTATCTGGTTTTTAATCACAAATATAAGGGCAATAAAAATCCAACCATAAACAATAAAAGTTAAAATATACTTTACTAAGGCAAAAACAGAATGAATGACTGCTAACCAATCATTAAAACCTGTTGGATCCCCAATCATTAGAAAAATGAAGATATTTTCTATTGCATCAAATAAACTACCTAAAATCCCTAAAATTGCTGTTATAAATCCTGAGTATCTGAGGGTTGAATTGGTGCTAAATGTTCTAGCTAGTAAAACCGCTAAACTGAATTTAATCAAAGCATTGGATATTATAAAACCATAATCAGCGAGTTGTCCAATTGTATAGTAGTTCAACTCTTGAAGTGACATCGTAGCAAAATGAGATTTGATGATCTGACCCGAAAAGGATAATTGACTTTCAAAAAAGGAAACAGGATACTTTGAAAGCTCAAAAAAATGATTCATAATTGGTAGGGAAAGGATTGTACCGATTAATCCACATACTAGTAGTAGTATCATCTTTTTTTGTGATGGTCTTTGATTTAATATTTCAAATATCATGGATTATACTATGAAGCTGACTATTCTTAACTTTTTTTCCAAGAAATTCGTGGTTTGTCCTAAATACACTCTTTTTTCTATAATAATCAGGTATATTCTTGCCTATTTCTTGCTAGATAAGGGCATCTTTAAGAAGAGTTAGATATAAACCGATAGCATCATTAAGCGTCGCTTGCATTGCAATTTCTACTTCTAAAAAAGCTTGATAAACATAATCATCCCAATTATATTCAAAATTAGGAAAATCAATGAACGTGGAGGCATTTAAGCCATAGCTTGACATCTCCCAAGTTCCATTAATGGCAGTGATCATTTTTTGCTCTTTGGAATAGAGAATACTGATAGAAGTATTATCATCAAAAGCTATATTCCACCAAAAAGTTGGAGGCCAAGGGGAAATTTCATTCCAATCAGTAATAGAAGAATTCTTATCTACAATTTGTAAAACTGAAATAAACCCTCCAACTACCAAGGAAAGTTCCATATTATCAATAAATCCTGTTTTCTGGCCAAAAACTCCAACTACTGACACATTTATATCAACTTGAGTATCATTTGTTAAAGTACCATAAGTTAAAGCACCATCACAATAAGCCCCAATTAAATCAGTAAGGTTTGTATTAACTATCGAATTGTTATAACACCAAGTAAAGGAAACCTGCCCGCGACGAGTGTCAATATATCTTGCTATACGAGCACCAATTGTCAAATCTTCAATTATAGGAGGTTCATTTCCCTCAGGTGGGAGATTAAAAAGATTTAAGTCAGAAAGAATCAAAAATGAGAAAAGTAACACTAAAATTAAGGAGCATCCACCAATGAGATATAGAAGATTTTTATTCATAAGTACCCATCCGAATTGGAGTGTTCATATACATCACTAACTGGATTAACTCTTTATAATATTATGGAAGCATGCACCATAGTAGTCATTATAAGAATTCTTTCCTAAAACCTTTAGCTTATACAACAAATTGACTAAAAAGACTTAATATGATAAACAAAAGAAATAGATTAAATCAGAATCTAATTCACAATATAAAAGATTATTTCAACCAATTAGGAATTTCGCCTAGAACATTACTATTTTGTTGAATTAGGAAGTCAATTGCATCAGAAAAGGTATAAGCAGATTCACTACTATCGACTTTAATCCGAAATAAGATATCATGGGCAGCTGTGGTTAAAATAATTGTTTTTGGTTTTTCAATAGAATTACTGGACCCCTCATCCTCTGGAACCTTCACACTGATCTTGTGACGATTAATTCTGGGTGTATTTAAATAAAAAGTTTATTAATATTACAGCTGGATATTGATATATCATACAAGACCAAATCTAAAGGTAAGACTTTATGAATGTGGGATATCATTCTCTAATTATTAATATCTACCCTTGTACCAAATGGAGGAGCTGACTAAAAATGGATAAAGATCAAGCGATCGAACATGTCAAGAATTGGATTCGTCTTCAAGAATATTACGACTTTATTTCCCGACAAGCTCATAAATCCCGTGAACTTGAAGAGAAGGGAATGTGGGTCGTATCAGACTTGTTGTCACACAGATTATATGATAAATTGCACAGCTTAGCAAAAGTAATGCATAT
>WOR8_10004573_pt1 | contig 13400 bp, 10 predicted proteins | sample DeeMarSeWOR38_10_FD_19890 | JGI IMG/M metagenome (IMG submission 19890) | reverse complement strand
ACTCGAGCGAGAGATCATCAAGAATTACTTTGATAGTATGGATGGTTCGGGATTTGCTTTTGCCTATCAGGTGCCGGGTATGATAAAGGTACTGCAGGCCGCGGGCCGAGTGATACGGTCAGAAGAAGACAGGGGAGTAGTGCTGCTTATTGATACGAGGTACACGAAACCACCATATAGATCCATGTTACCCCGGGAGTGGCGGCCCGCTTTTGTCGGAAATGTCGAAAAAGTTAGTGAGATCCTTCAGGATTTCTGGTCTCGTTAGTTTTTTCATTCTGATATTATGAATGATATTGATCTGCGCAAACTATTAGTTCTCTTTCTGGATTGTCAGACCACGGGTGCCAGTCCAAGAAGGGGGCAGGTGATCGAGATTGCCTGGGCACGGTCAGATTTTCTTCACACCGCCGACCTGGCTTCAGCACACGTGAATTCCTATCTGCTCAGGCTACCACCAGAGACAGAAATACCGAATAGGGTACAGGTGATTACAGGCATTGGCCCGGCTGAAGTCGAGCGTGGACATGAACCGAGAGATGTTTGGCAGCGACTCAGGGTAGAGGCTGAAGAGATCGCAACTGTGAACAGATATGAGAAGTGCCCCACGGTCATTCATTTTGCGAAATTCGAGACGCCGTTCCTGTTCGACCTGCATGAGAAGCATGCAGACGGTAAGGTTTTTCCGTTCAAAATACTCTGCACGCATGTGATCGCCAAGCGCATCTTTCCCCAGTTGCCGAGAAGAAGCATAAGGGCAATGGCCGGTTACTTTGGTTATTCGCTTGGTCAGATCAGGAGAAGCCGGGACCATGTATTGGCCACTGCAATTGTGTGGCAGCAAATGGTCAGCGTGTTAAGGGAGCAATTCCGCATCATGACATTCGTCGAGCTCCAGCAATGGCTGGATCAGCCCGTGGTCATGGTCAGGCCAGAGAGAATCTATCCTATGGTCACAGAGTTAAAGCGCGCCATAAGTGACAAACCTGGAGTCTATCGCATGTACAGGTCCAATGCTGATATATTGTACATTGGGAAGGCCACGTCGCTGAGACAGCGTGTAAACAGCTACTTCAGGAAAAGCAGCCGGCACGGAGAACACATTCTTGAGATGCTTTCACAGGCAAAGCAAATTGATGTTACTGAGACAGAAACAGTTCTCGAAGCAGCTATTCTTGAATCCGACGAAATAAAGCGTCTTTCTCCACCTTATAACATTGCATTGCGCGGGAATGAACGTGACGTCTGGTTCTGTTCTGCTGATCTTTCTGAGTTCAGCACAAGACCGAATAGAAAATGCAGAATTGGACCATTTATCTCTCAGGAACCAATGCAGCGGTTGGCTGGGATCATGAGGATGATAACGATGCACAGTGAAACCGCGGATGAAGAATTACTGGACGCGATCGGTATTCCAGAGAATTACGCGCCTGATATGCCTTGCATCAGACAGGGTTGGGATATGTTTTTGTCTTGTCACGAGGAGTTACTGCATTCCAAGTCCGTTAATCAAGCCCTCAGGGTGCTTGGTCAGGAGTTATGGCTGCAAAGACAAGCGGAAAAGGATCTGCAAATCGAAGAGAGTGATGAGTTTGTTCTGGAGAGCATCAAAGTGCCAGTATGGTCACCTGAGTCAATCTGCCGCCTGCTTGAATCAAATGTAGTGCATGGTATCCACGCAATACGCAGGGCTCGTTGGTTGGTTCTTTTAAGTGAATCAACGCTTGGGTATGAGGAGGTGGTGGGGAAAAACCGAGGTAGATTTGTAATTGCATTCGATAGGGGACAGGTGCTGTTCCGCAGAAGGATCAAAAGTGATGATGTCCCGGTCCCTATGGGCCAAGCGCGGGCGTTTGAGGATAGGCAGCGCAGTTTTGATCTCATGACATTTGACCGGATGCGCGTGGTCACTATGGAGATGCGAAAGATAGCCGCGAGCAATGGTTGGATCAGATTACGCCTCAGCCCGGATAATATCCTGGATAGTGAAGCATTACTTAAGGTTTTCAAGTGGGTATGATAAGGATACTTTTCATTGCCGATACGCATCTCGGGTTTGATTACCCGTTCAGACCGCGCGTGCAGCGCCGCCGCCGCGGTCCGGATTTTTTCAGGAATTTCGACCTGGCGCTCCAGCCTGCACACAGGGGAGATGTTGATCTGGTAGTGCATGGCGGTGATATCCTCTACCGGAGCAAAGTGCCAGCGCGATTGGTTGACATGGCGTTTCAACCATTAAAACGCGTGGCAGATAGAGGTGTGCCAGTGTACGTGGTTCCGGGTAATCACGAGCGTTCTAGCATACCCTATCATATCCTGGCTGCGCATTCGAATATTTCTGTCTTTGATAGGACAACCTGTTTTGTCAGGGAGGTCAATGGCATGAGGATCTCGCTTACTGGTTTCCCGTTTCTCCGTCATGGCATTAGAACCAGGTTCAAGGATATGATCCAGCGTACTGGCTGGGAGAATACGCAGGCCGACGTGCATATACTCTGCATGCATCAGAGTGTGGACGGTGCAACCATGGGCCCCAAGAATTTCATGTTCAGGGGCGGTGAGGACGTGGTTGATATTCATGATATCCCGGCAGGCTTTGCGGCGGTCCTCACCGGGCACATGCACCGGCATCAAGTGCTGCAAATGGATCTCAGGGGCACGCCAGTGCCTACTCCGGTTTTCTATGCCGGCTCTATCGAACGCACCTCGTTCGCGGAGAAAGACGAAATAAAGGGCTATATGATAATAGAGCTGGTTGATTCTGAAAATGTAAGCTGGCGGTTCCATGAACTGCCGGCAAGACCAATGGTGTCGTTTGAAATCGATGAAAGACAAGTGTCGGGCAGTTCTTTTGCCCGTTGGTTAACGGACAGAATAGGCGAGATACCTGCGGACAGCATCGTGAAGATCAAGATTCAGGGGCAAATCAGCAACCAGTTAATGAAAACACTCAGAGCAGAATCCCTGCGCGCATTCGTGCCAGAAACGATGAATATAGATGTTACGCTAGCTGACCATCTCACTTTCTATCGAAAGCCCGGCAAATAGCTATGCGTTGAACGGAGAATGACGCCTGGCTGTCACCCCTTGTTAGGGCCCGGTTCTCCCTGGTTCCTCGGTCTTGACCATGGGTAATATCATGGTAGCCGTCTTAGTCCTTATCCCAAGCTCCCATATTTCAATGTTCACAGAAAGAGCATATTTGGCGTGCAGCTGATACGACAGGGCCTGCCATGCCGTGGTTTCGGTAAACCTGGTCCACGCGTCAAGGTCGTTCCACCATGATGTCCACTGCACCTCAGGAGAGTCCCAAATATTGAAAGAAGCAAACGCTAAGAGTCTCCCGGGTGCTTCATTGGTTGCATTCAATACATGTTCGACCCAGCTTCTGTATTGACTACGGTCGATCTCTGGCTCTAAGTCGATCGTGAAATTTACTTCCACTATACCTAGCTCTTTTTTGTCAGTCAGCGGTGGTTCTTCTGTTTTCTCCGTTTTCATAACACGAAGCACTCTCCAGATTTCTGTATTCATATCCGTTGCGTAGATGGAATTCAATGCCGGCCTTATCTCCATCCAGGCAGGGCTGCTTGTGAATTTGCTCCAGGCCGACAGCGACCTCCACCATGAAGTGACCTTCACTTCAGGTGAGTCGGTTATATTAGTGGATACGAAGCATCTAGTACACCCCTCTGCATTCTGTATTGTAGAAACCATGCTGCTGATCCAGCCGAAGTATGTCTGGAGGGACGTGCCCTGCGGTACATCAAACGTCAGATTGACTTCAACCGGTCCTGTTCCTAGTTTGAGCGGCATTGCCCAACCGGTTTTAGGCGGTTCCTCGGTCCGCTCACCACAACCGATGACAGCAGCCATCAGTATTATCATTGATACGAGCATGAGATGAGCAAACAACCTTCTATACATTTCATCCTCCTTTCTTACTACATTCATACATAATACAAGAATAGAGAATCAGCTCGGTTCTGTTTCGATACTCACCTCCAATCTCCAATGAGTATAAATGGTGCCCAATAGTACGGATGGGAGTATCTTTCGTGGCTGGTCATGCTGATCTGAGCCTGGCGCAAAGACTCGATCTTGTCCATGCTCCCCGTCTTAAGATTTTCATAAAAAGACTCCATCAGGAGTGCGGTTGAGCGATCAGCGATTTCCCAGAGGCTGGCGATCGTGCTCGGTACACCAGCTACCTTGAACGCGTTAGATAGCGTAACCAGTTCCATGCCTGCTTGCTCAGGATCTTCTTCCACCCCTGTTTCGCACGCGGAGAGCGTCACGAGCGATGTTCTTTTGAAACATCCGGATAGACCCAGGATTTCGCGCACGGTGAGGTTCCCGGTTTGGGCGGGTGCCATTACAATGTATGAAAAACGCGGGTCTGCGTTCAGGATGCCATGGGTGGCAAGGTGGATCAGTCTGTAGTCGCCGCAGATATCGATGAAGCGATCCTTACGCGCACTATCGCACTTGCACACACAGCAGTTATCGAATATCTGCGCGATCAGATCGACTTCAATTTCGGCACTTGGAAGCGTGCCATCGGCATTACCGAATGCGAGCATTTCCTTTTCTGCATGCTCCTGTTCTTCTAAGAGGTCGATAAGGAACGAAGCAGAGGGCAGGTAGCTGATCCGCCTCCAAACCATGAAGTATTCAGCTGCCTTGTCATGCTCCTTACGCCGCAGCGCGTGAAACGGGAGGTAGTGCAGTACACCGTAAGGGATGATTACGATATTAGGGACGCTCGCAAGCTCGTTCTCGATTGGTTTGATGAGAATGTCGTAGAGCTCTTCGTAGTACTCATCCACATCATGTTGCTCGACACGCAACTTGAGCGACCGTAATGACCGTAGCACGAGACGGTTGATTGTATCCGCGGGTTCAGAGATTGATTTCGCCAGGAAAATATCTCTGGTGAAGAGCAGGGCAACATAGGTATCTCCAACCAGTACGTATTCCAGGAACATTGTATTGTCGGGCATATTATTCTGCACGTACTTGAGCGTCCTTCGTTGAGGTACCATGATATTATAGAGGTCGGCATGATAGACCTTCATGTCGATAAACTGCTGATTGATCCTACCTTCGATCTTGCTCTGCTCTTCTTCAAAGAATCTCTTGCTGATTTCCCTATCATTATATCTACTTCTTAAGCCTTCCATCTCAGTTTCCAGGTAATTGATCCTCTCGAGTATTCGATGCAAAGATGGGTCATAGGCAACCATCTCGCCCTGTTCGAAAGCGCGGCGCAATCTTTCGCTGTGGCTTCGCTCCAAGTAATCGAATGCCTCTTCATAACGTTCGAGCATTATGAGCAGAATGATGAGGCGTTCATAAACGTCCTTTTCAGCTTCGATATAAGCAGTTTGAAGTTCGGCACGTTTGAGTTTTTTTCTCAGGGACTCTTTTAAGCCTATTGCTTCCTTGTAATGGACTATGGCATTTTCGATATCAAACACTTTTTCGCACAGCTGGCCTATGTGATCGATTGTATTTGCCGCTTCGCAGATATCATTTATCTCGCGCATAATGGCGAGCGCGCTGTCATAGTATGATTGTGCGCGATCGTAGTCCTGTAGGGCACAGTAACTGCGTCCGATATTAAGAAGGGCGGTGCCTTCTTGTCGTCTATCACATACCTCTCTGCTTACCCTGAGAGAGCTATATAAATGCACGAGCGAACTGTCGTATCTTCCAAGTTCATAATACACAACGCCTATATTATCATGATTATATGCCTTTCCGCGAAGATCTTTGAACTCGTATTCTATTTGGAGAGCAGAATCGAAATAGGCGAGGGCACGGTCGTATTGCCTAAGTGCGCGGTAGTTGCTCCCCATATTAGATAGTACAGTACCTTCTGACTGTCTGGCCCTAATTTGTCTTTTAATGGCTAATGAAGAGTCATAGTAAATCATCGCTCTTTCGTATATGGCGAGGTCGTGGTATACGATCGCAATGTTGTTGAGCGTTGCTGATTCGGCAAAGCGGTCCGTTATTTTTCTTTCGATGACCAGTGCGGAATCATAGTACGCAACAGCCTTCTCGTAATTGCCAAGTGCGTAATGACTGCTGCCGATGCTATTAAGTGCGGATCCTTCAACACTCAGAGAACCGATCTTTCTTGTCAGGGCGAGCGCCGAGCCATAATAGGTCAAAGCACTGTCATACTTACTTATCGCGCTGTATACGATGCCGATGTTGTACATGGTGATACACATACCTCGGTTATCCTTCACTTGCTTTCTTCTTAAGACGGCTGAATCAAAATAGGCAAGAGCATTATTGAACTCGCTGAGATTGTAGTGAACCAATCCAATATTGTTGAGGGTGCTCCCTTCGCCGCGTATATCCTTGGTTTGCCTTCTCAAGTGGAGCGCTGAATTGTAATACACAAATGCGCTGTCATATTGACTTGTGTGGTAATAGATACGTCCAATATTCCCCAAGTTTGCCGCTTGCCCGGCGAGGTTCTGGATCTGCTTGTTGATCCTGAGCGCTGAGCGGTAAACATTGAGCGCACTGTCATATTCGCAGATGGCATCAAAAGTGATCCCAGCGTTGTTCAAGGCGTTGGCTTGTCCTTCGCTATCACTTGTCTCGAGGCATAATGTAAGTGCCGAATCTGAATAGGCCAGGGCTTTTTCATATGTTCCCCTAGCATTGTGTATAACGCCAATAGTGGTCAATGCCCGGCCTTCTACATGCTTGTTCTTGCTTTGCCTTGCGATCAACAGCGCTGAATCACAATATGTAAGTGCCTTTTCATACTCGCAGAGAGCCTCATATGCTTCACCAAGGCTCTTATAAGCAGCGCAGATTATAGGTGAATCGTTGATGTTCTTTGCCATGATGAGGGCGAACCTGGCATACAAAAGGCTGCTATCGTATTCACTTGTTTTGTAGTATATCTCGCCAGCTCTTAGAAACATGTACGCGAGTTCCTGCTGCCGGCCTTGGCTGGTGTCGATAGCAATTGCGTGCTTCAGTAGCACAAGTGCCTGATCATAAGAATAGGTATTTACCTGTATTTCTGCCTCATTGCGTAGACTATCAGACGTTGCTCTTGAAAGCCCGGTCTCTGTCGAGTATTCAGCAAACACAATGTATGATAGCATTGCCAATGCGATCACAATTGGGATGAAGAGATGTGAGTAATCTACTTTGAGATGATTAATTCGGGCCGACACCTTGTCTCCCTGACTAAGTATATTCTAGTGTACTTATCTGCTACAATTAATGGTATTGATTTTGATTACTGTGTCAAGGTTTTTTTGCAGACTTTTACCCAACTGCAATACTACGATAGCTGAGTAGGATCCGGCAAGTCTACAATAAAAAAGGGCGGTCATCCCGCCCTTTTTTATGCGAATGATTGTGTTATCTCACGAGCAGCAATTTCTCTGTAACTCGGTAATCGCCGGCACGGAATTTGACGAAGTACACACCGCCGGGTAATTTCCTGCCCGCGTTATCTTCGCCGGACCAGGATATTGCTGTTCCTTGATTTATTGTGCTCGATTCGAGATTGAATGACCTGACCAGGGTGCCGCTAACATCATATATTTCGAGTAGCGCATTACTGTTATCTGTTATCTGGTATCGGATATCAGTTTTACCATTTGTCGGGTTCGGCGTGATATTCAGATAGTTGCTCGCCGTGGTGCCTTGTTTGCCTTCTTCAACACCGGTTACGACAAAAGTGGCGTAGACGGTTTTGTTGTCATCCATGAGCAGGGTGTCGGGGTTTTGCGAACCGTAAAGCGCGCCGCCCCAGTGACTGAATGACCATCCTGAATCCGGGACAGCGAAGAGCTCGACCAGTGAGTCGCGCGGATACTGCGGCAGGTTTGGTGTCGCAATGACCGTGCCGTTACCGATTATATTGATGGTCAATGTGACGTACTCAGTGACGAATATTGCTTTGACGATTACATCGCTTTTCATGGTCACGGTTTCAGGGTTGTTGTTCCCTGAAAGACCACCGCTCCACTGACGGAACATATAACCGGAATCAGGAATTGCCGTGAGTTGTACTGTTGCTCCCGGCGTAAACCATGTTGTATCCGGATTTCTTATTACCGTTCCCTCGCCGTAGACATTCGTGGTCAGGTAGTAATTCAGAATGTAATCCCAGCCAATGGCGTCGAACATGTCGCGGTCAGGTACCCGGTAGAAATTAGGATAGAATGTCTGGTTGTTACTCATGGCCGGTTGCATGATCGCAGGGACAAAACCCTGGCTGAAGTGAGATGTTTGGTACGGACTGCCATCCGACATCCGGTACTCAACTTCGATCATGTCCGAATTCACGTCGTCACTGCCTGGAGAGTCATCCACCATGCGTGCTGTGTTCTGGAAATCATACCAGGTATCCGGGTTATAATTCCCGGCACTGTCCGAACGTTGGAATCTGAACAGGTCGAGAACGTCACAATCACCATACTCTGACGCCTTGCTCGTAAACCCGAGGACATGACCGATCTCATGAGCGACAACTGACTGGAAGCAATAGCCACTGACCCCGTTACTGGGTTCGTAGTCCCAGCTGATGTTCGAGTTGTAAGTGATGTTTGATGCCAGACCAGTGTAGTTTCCGATCGCCGCATTGTAGACCGCAACTACGAAGTAGACGCGGTCCTCATTTGTGACCGTAGGGCTCGAATAGATGTAGCGCACGGGGAAGGTGCTGCCTGTAGGGAGCCATGTATGGATTGAATCATCCGCATCCATATCAGCGATCAGACTGCTGCGGGTCAGTGTATACAGCGGATTTCCCGCGTAGAAACGCTGTGCCATTCCCAGGATGCCAGGGCTCAGTGAAGCAAAGCTCATATTTATTGTGACCGTCGCCGTATCCATAAAAAGGTGTTCGATATACACAGCAACTGATTCCAGAGCAGGCAGGGCAGCAGGCGGTACGTTGACACAATTGAAGACAATATTCAATCCTCCTTGGCGCGATCGGTCCGGACTTACTACCTTTTTGTTCGGCGCATTTTCCAGATCGCTGAGGGTTCTTTTTGCCATGATCTGGAATTCAGCCGGAGTGATGTTTGAAAGATCGCTACCAACGACAGGCCCGGTTAATGACCCGGTCTCGAGCTCGATCACAGAACCATCTATATAAAGACGGCTCTGCTTTACCGGCCCTGGTTCATAGAATTCATAATCACTCTCAGAATAGCGCTGCTGCGCAGCAGTCAACTGCAATGGTGATATCATAACAAGCATACACGCGGCAGCTAGCAGAACGATCCTGTTATTGTTTTTCATACAGTCCTCCTATGGCTTGCGAATAGCTCTTGTGCGCAGTTTTTAACTGATTTCAGATTTCTTGCGGGTAAAGCTATTCAACTTATTTAGTAATATTAGTTATTTTTGAGGATTTGTCAAGAAACACGGCTATGGATTGTCATAAGGGTGTTGCGCTTGACTTCCATAGAATCTGACTTATAATAGAGAGTGAAAAGGGACGAGGCATGAAATTGTCAGTGTTCGCTGTGTCAGGAGTTGTGATCCTTTTTGCTGCCCCGCTTTTCGGTCAAATTGTGATCGACTGGACAGAAATACCACAGGATATAGGCATAATGTTCACTCATAACGGCGCCGAGAGTGTGACAGTGAATCTTGGCATAGCCGGCGGCCCACAGAATTGGGATTTCACTGGCCAGCCCATGGGTTCACAGAATACTGATGCGCTCATTGTACCTCGAACTTCAACACCTTTTGGCGATTCATTTCCCAATTCAAACCTCGTCCTACAGATAATCGAACCAGGCTATACTGCTTACGCGTACGGTCAGATCGCTCCGACATTTGGTGCCAATCTTGGCTTGGGAAGCACGGTTCCGGTAGCGGTATTCTTCCGGTTTGAGCCGACCGACTCGTACCCTATGCCCGTGGTTTATGGCGCAACCCGGCATTACGAATATGGGTATACGCTGGGAATAGGCCCCCTTATGGAAATACGGACGGATAACTATGGCAGTGAAATGATCGATGCTTATGGTTCGATTGCCGTACCCTATGGTACGTTCGAATGCCTGCGTACGCGTCAGTTTGACACGACAGTATCAACAATGTATGTGAATGGCATTCCGATAACGGCCGATACAACTACTCATATCATTTATGATTTCCTTGCCGAGGACTACGGCCTTATTGCCCATGTACTGAGTTATCCTGAAGAAACTGATACCAATTTCACCGATGCGGATTTCCTCGAGCGTATTACAAATTTTTCAACAGGGATCGAAGAACTTGAGAGCACGGCCGGTTATGATTTCTCATGTCAACCTAACCCTTTTACCCACATGACCGATATCAGATATCGGATAACAGATGACAGATCGGGAAACTCACAAACATCTGCAAACATTAAGATCTACGACGTAAGCGGTGGTATAGTTAACCATGTCAAACAGTCATCGGTTATCGGTCATCCGTCATCAGTAAAGTGGGATGGTACAGATCAGAATAATCGTCAATTGCCCGCCGGTGTATATTTTGTGCGGATAGGCAATGGAGAGAATTTTGTGACTGGAAAGGTCACGCTCGTCAGATGAAATGATTCTGGGCGCGGTTTGTCTGCATGGAGTATTTAAGAGATTGGATAGGGAGGAGTATGAAAGAATTACTAGCTTTAACGCTTTTCTTTGTGTTGGCGCCTTTTCTTTTGGCCGAGACCAAGGGACCTGAAATGCAGGAGAACAGACAAATGAAGCCGGCATTGATCGTCATCGATATACAAAATAGATATTTACCAATGATGGCACAAGATGAAAAGGATCTTGCGCTGAGGCTCATAAACGGAGCAATATGGCTTTTCCGGCAGCACGACCTGCCTGTCATACGGGTATATCATTCTGATCCTGAATACGGTCCAAATCCTGGCGATGAGGGTTTCGAATTTCCTGAGTCAATCATTATCAAAGAAGATGACCCGAAAGTCATTAAGAATTACCCGAGCGCATTCAAGAAAACAGAACTGGAGAACGTACTGAGGGAGAAGGACATCAACACGGTATTCTTGTGCGGGTTGAGCGCGGTCGGGTGTGTACTGGCAACATACTATGGCGCAATGGAACGGGATTTCGACGTTTTCATGGTAAAAGAGGCGATAATGAGCCACAATTCTGAATATACGAGCGTTATCAAGGAAATAACCGACGCGGTTACCTGGAAGACCATGCAATTTATGCTTGAACATATGCAAAATTAGTGTAGAATATATACTGTCGGGCAGGAGCGGTTGGATGCCCGCGCATTTTCCGGAAGTTAGTAACGTTTGCACAAAAGCAAAAGGAGAAAAGTATGCAAGGAAGTAAACTCTATGTCGGGAACATAAGTTATTCCGCGACAAGTGATGAGTTGAAGGAACTGTTTGCCCAGTATGGTGAGGTCAAGCAGGTCAATCTGATGGAAGGTAGGGGCTACGGATTTGTAGAAATGTCGAGCCCTGAAGATGCAGCGAAAGCAAGGGATGCCCTTAATGGTTCAGACTTCAAAGGACGGACTCTGAAAGTTGATGAAGCCCGTCAACCCAAGGATAAGCAGCAAAAGAGAGGTTTTCAGAGATACTAGATCCTAACTAGCGCAAGATAGTCAGGCTGTTTCGGTGAGAAACAGCCTGACTGCAATCATTCCTTAGTATTCACCGCGGTTAAAGAAGAGCACGGCAAAGAATATTACACCAACACCGAACAGGAATAAAATTCCGCAGTCTAACGCTGCCGGGAAAGTGGAAATACCCAGAACAATATTACGCAGAAGATCAACACCGTAGGTCAACGGATTTATATATACCACTAACTTGAGCCACGCAGGCAGGCCAGAAACAGGGAACATTGCACCACTCAGGAAAAACATGGGCATGACGAGGAAGTTCATGATCGTGCCAAAACCTTCGAACGAAGTCATGCGGCTTGCAATGATAATTCCGATCCCCACCAAAGCAAATGATATCAAGAACATTGCCGGGATTAGCAGCAAGATATTGTACCAGATAATCGGTACTCTCACAAATGGTGCGAAGACCAGGATGAGTGTACCCTGGATCACAGATAGTGTACTGCCGGCAAAGGCTTTGCCGAGCGCAACTGCCGTACGCGGAACCGGCGCAACCAGGATCTCTTTCAGGAAGCCGAACTCGCGGTCCCAGATAATGGAGATAGCTGATTGTATGGCAGTAAAGATCAGGGCCATGGCAATGATACCCGGGAATATGAACTGGGTATAGTCATAGCCCTGGACCGCACCGAACGAAGGGCGCAAACCGCTGCCCAGGATGAAAAGCCAGAGTATAGGCCTGGCGATTGAGCTGTAGAGCCGGCTGCGTTGGCGCACGTACCTTATCAGATCGCGCAGCCATATCATGTAGATGGTGCTCCAGTCCACTAGCGCATGCCTCCAACACGGCGTACTCGCTGGCGCAAAAGGTCCTTTTCTGAAGCAGTTTCTTCTCTGATCTCGCGGCCCGTAAGTTTCAAGAAAACGTCGTCCAGCGTAGGCCGGCGCACACTGACAGCGGTAATGGGGATCGTTGCATTCTTGACCAGCTGCGGAATGAATTCTTCGCCCTTGTCCATTTCAAAATGCAGACCTGAGGAATCGCGTTTGACGATAACCTTGTATTTATCGCCTAATTCTTTCTCGGCAAGGTTATCATCCTTTGTGCGCACGGTTACGATATCTCCCTTGACCATGCGCTTGAGATTCTCCGGTGTATCCAGAGCGATGATCTTGCCGAAATCAATGACCGCGATCCGGTCGCAGTTCTCTGCTTCATCCATATAGTGAGTGGTGAGAAAGAGTGTGATCTTCTTTGTACGGCGCAGATTGTGTAGATAATGCCATATGCGGTTGCGCGTTTGGGGATCCAGACCGAGTGTTGGTTCGTCCAGAAACAGGACTTTTGGTTCATGCAACAATCCGCGCGCGATCTCTAATCTTCGCTTCATCCCGCCGGAGAAATACCTGACCAGATCATTGCGCCGGTCTTCGAGCTCGGTCATCTTTAGCACCCGATCAATGCGGCCGATTCTCTCTTTGCGCGGTACTTTGTAGATAATCGCGTGGAATTTTAGATTCTCATAGGCGGTCAGCCGATCATCGAGACTTGGGTCCTGGAAGATAATACCGAGAGAGCGTCGGACATCGGTCGGTTGTTTGAGCACATCGTAACCAGATATCCATGCGTGGCCGCGCGATGGCTTGATCAGGGTGCAGAGTATTTTGATGGTCGTGGTTTTGCCAGCGCCGTTAGGTCCTAGGAAGCCGAAGATCTCGCCCTCTGCGACACTGAACGAGACACCGTCGACTGCCCACAGTCCGTTGAAATTTCTTGCCAGGTCTTCAACTCTTATCATAAGTATTTT
>WOR8_10007688_pt1 | contig 13404 bp, 11 predicted proteins | sample DeeMarSeWOR38_10_FD_19890 | JGI IMG/M metagenome (IMG submission 19890) | reverse complement strand
TTTTGTGGGCTTTGATTATGTCTATTTCGCGAATATCCTTCTCTCCGTCACCTTCGCCATATTGGGTGTTCAATGACACGACGTTTACAGCACTGGCATCTCGCCGAAGCCTGTTAAATTCCTCCATGTTCATATTCAGTTTTTCAGCAGTTTCTTTTATTGTGGGTTTTCGACCCAGAGATGCCTCAAGTGATTGTGTGGCCCTCGTAAGCTGATGTGCCCTGGTACGAACTAATCGAGGTACCCAATCCATACTCCTCAACTCATCAAGGATAGAACCTTTTATACGGGGCAGACAGTACGTCTCAAACTTGACGCCTCTTTCAGGATCATAAGCTTCGATAGCATCCATTAAGCCAAAAGTTCCGGCACTGATAAGGTCGTCTAATTCGACTTTGCTGGGTAATTTGCTGTGTACGCGCTCAGCGGCATATTTTACCAGGTGCCTGTAATGCTCCATGAGCAAATTACGGAACTGGTCACCCTGAGTTTTGTGGAACTGTTCCCATATTTGGTCTATATCAAGTTGCTGGTTGCTTCCCATTAGGTTCCTCCGTGGAAGGTTCCCTGATTTACAGGGCCCCGGATTCTAATCGCTTTTATAGAGCCAACTATAACGTCCCATAAATACTACTGTCTTTTCATAATCACCGGTTCTCCCTACAGACACACCTAACAAATTCTTTATCGACTTTCTGGCCGATAACTTAAGAAAAACCGGCGAACAAGTTACTTAAAAAGTTCCCTTTAGTACTGTTGGCTAAACGCCACACTATGTAAAAACTGAGGTCAGTCCTTGTTTTTGTTTCAGCAATTCTGCTGCGATTCTTTGGTTGATTGTATTTTCCAAGAGCTTGTTTTTTTGCAGTTCAATATATTCATCTCGGTTTTTATCAAGAAGGTCTTTTGCATATTTGTCGACTGTGGGTTTAATCTTAAAGCTGCCGCTGATGCCGAATTTGATGTTTTCAGTATCACGGAGCACAAGCCGTCTGTTTACGATATGCTCATCGATTGCGCGGTTTAGCAGATCGGAAAACTCGTCGGCCACCAGGTCTTTGGGTACGAATCCAAGGCTGCTGATATCGCTTATGTTTCGTGCAAGGATTTTGTGGCGAGTTCGGGTGAACTCGATTATCTTAACAAGCAGTTCGGTGATGTTATCTGTAATCAGTGATGCTATTTTCATAATCGCTCCTTATTTTCAAAAGCTCGCCAGCCCGGAAAGAAACATCAACTCGACACGTATATCACACATTTGTCCTATCATAAGCAGCTCTTCGAAATACTTTTTTCAGAAAAGCATAAGAGTGGGAGAAAGCGGGGGAGATGGATTCTGATTGGTATAACTGTATTTCTCATCCCTGATGCTTCCTTGCATTCCTTGAGTTCTTACAGCATCCAGTCTGTCTTACAAACGTATAGAGACAAAACCGTTCCTACTTTTGTCTTGTTATTTTTAATTATTTTCAGATTGCGAAGAGGTATTTACTGCTATGTTTGCAGCTTCTTGCTTCTTTAGTATCTGTCTGATCTCCGAGAGAGTGTTTGTTTTCCTAAGCTCAATGATTTTCGAAAGTCTTTCAAATACCGACTCATCGTAGAGTCGATGTCCGCCATCTGTCCATTGGACTTCACGGATAAGCCCCATTATTGTGTAGTTATGAATAGTTTGGCGGGAGAACGGGGTATAGCGAACTAACTCACCGATTCGATAGAGCTTGACAGGTATTTTTAACGTACAACTCTTAGCTTCTGTCTGCACTGCAAAATCCTTTTATATTCGTGTAACTACAATACTTATGGATGTTTGTTATAGCCATATTACTCAATTCAAGCTGTTTAAAGGAATTTTACATTTTGTAAAATGTAAAACCCCTTTTATCGGATGTCAACTTTTTTTTGATTTTTTTGAAAATTTTTTAATTTTTTTTGGCTTCTTGCGAAACTTTAACCGGGTAGCCTTAGTTGAGGAAATTATGCAAGAATCATAGTTTTATCTTCTATAGTTTCCGGTGTGTCTTGTTGAGCGCGATTGGCCGGTTTTTGACGTAAAAGGTCAGTTTCCTTTTTCGGTTTTATCCGGTGTTTTTCCCAAATGCCGCTCCTAAAATATCCGATAGAGTGATTAGTGAATCCATAGTATCACTTTAAACTGTGAGGACAGGACAATATTTGTGTAACTATTGAACAATGCATCGAAGCAATAACAATACTGAGGTTCCCGGTAGGGATACGGATAGCCATCTTTCCCTGGTTGAGCAGTTAACCCCATTGGCTCGGAAGATAAACTGCCTTGACATCGAGCGGATAATGGATGTTTGCATGAAGCACATTCCGAATCTGGTCGGTGCAAGACTAGCCTCACTGTATATACTTGATGAAACGAACAATATGTTGCATCTTCAGAAGCACAATCATCCGTTTCTCATAAATAAAATAGTCTCGCTGAATCAGAATCCCCCATCTCTTATGGTCATGGCCGTAAGAAGTAAAGAGATCATACTGGTCGGGGACATAGATACCCATAAAAAGCCTGTAATTAAAAAATCGCAACGCGCCTTTTCTGAGAATTATAAGACCAAAAATTGTGTTATTGCTCCTCTTATATGCCAGGATAGAGTAATCGGCGTACTTAATTTGGCGGACAAGATAGATGGTGACGGATTTAATTCCGAGGATATCGCGCTGATAGAGTTGTGCAGCCAGTTAGTCGGTGGATCCATCGGCAACATAAAGCTGTTTGAGAGGATACAGCACCAGGCGACGACAGACGGCCTGACCGGTCTTGCCAACCACAAGACCTTTTACGAAATTCTTGAGAAGGAACTGTGGAGGTCGCGCCGATACGGCGGGCAAATCTCGCTCATTATGATTGATATTGACAATCTCAAGAAGATAAACGATACCTACGGGCACCGTGCCGGGGACAAAGTCATTCGAGAGATTAGCAAAAAGATTAAAGAGTGCATCCGGCAAATCGACACGGCTGCACGCTATGGCGGCGATGAGTTTGCGGTCATTTTGCCTAATACATCGCTAAAAGACGCTTTTGTTGTTGCCAAGCGTATGGTCGATGTCGTTGCCCATTCGCCGGCAAGCTGGAAAAAAGAACAGATAGCACTGTCAATCAGTGTGGGCCTTGGTGAATATGACGCTGATACAAATCCCGAGGATATTACAAGCGGTTCCGACCGGGCACTGTACACGGCAAAGCAGGCAGGCAAAAATACGGTAAGAATCTACGAGCCATCAAAAAAATACGACCAGTAGCTCTTCTATAAATTTGGCATCACTTAGGGAAGAGAGGCCGAATTTCATATCCAGACACTTACAACAGACCTCAGGGAACGGCAATTCAGCGAAAAAGGCCCCAAGAATGGGTGTATGCGAGATAATCCAATGGGCATTTCATAGAAATTCCACGGGATATTGTCTGAGAAAATCCGGAAAAATCTATAAAAAACTTGACAAACTCGGTGTATTGTGTTAGAGGGCTAAGTGCTGATAAAACATTGAGCAAACCATAAGAAGTGTTAGTGATTGTGGGAACGTCAAAGGAAGATATGCGAGAAAAGCAGCAGAGAAAACTGTTTTTTTTATATATTTTACATACTTTCGGGGGATTATTGTTCATTTTTGAAAGGAGAAAAAAATGAAAGTATTTGTAGTTCTAATTTCAATATTGGCCGTTTTCTGCACTTGTGTGCTGGCTGGCCCTAAGAACGTTATGTTCTACATCGGTGACGGGATGGGTTCTGAGCAGGTTTCTGCGGCAAGCTGCTATCTTGGACAGTCCTTACCTTTCGAGGTATTCCCTTATGAGGCAGAATGCACAACCTACTCGGCAAGTTCAAGTGTGACGGACTCAGCGGCAGCGGGAACGGCTCTGGCAACAGGTTTCAAAGTAAACGATGGCGTAGTCAGTATGGCCTATCCCGGGGACCATAGTGAGCTGCTGACCTTGTTGGAAGAGGCCCAGGCAAACGGCAAGTCTGTCGGTCTTATCTCTACGTGTTACCTGACCCATGCTACGCCCGCATGCTTCGGTGCCCATGAGCCGAGTAGGAACAATCTAAGCAGCATTGCAGGTGACTATCTCAATCAAACGCGCCCGAATGTGCTGTTTGGTGGTGGCGGGAACGGGCTAACCGTAAGCAACACTGTAACTGCCGGCTATACCGTTGTTACAGATTCAGCGGGCTTCAGTGGACTTGATACAAGCTTACCTTATATCTCGGCGCAGTTCGGCAACACCCACATGCCATATAAGTACGACTACTTGAGCTTGGAGTATCCCTATCCTCTTTTAAATGCAATAGTCCAGAAAGCCCTTGAGGCCCTGGAGGACAATGAAAACGGTTTTTTCCTGATGGTAGAAGGAGGGCGGATTGACCATGCCTGCCATGATAACAATCTGCAACGCTGCATCCACGAAACGATTGATTTCTCTGAGTCAGTGCAGGTTGGGATCAATTGGGCAGCAGGACGTACCGACACTCTTATCCTTGTAACCGCGGACCATGAAACGGGCGGCTTGGACGTCGTGCAAGACAACGGAGCCGGGAACTACCCGACTGTGACTTGGTCTACAGGCAGCCACACCGGAACAAATGTTCCTGTTTATGCATGGGGACAGAATTCCGAACTGGTCTCCGGCGTAATGGACAATACGGATATGTTCTACGTATGCACTGCGGACACAAGCGTTCCGCAGGCCACGAATCCTAACCCAAAAGATGGTGCAACGGAAGTCGCATTAGATAACCCTCTGACATGGAGTGGCGGAGCGGGGGCTGTCTATCACAACGTTTATATGGGAACGGACAGTAACAACCTGCCCCTGGTAGCTGGAGACATAACTGATACGGAGTACTATGCCGGGCCGTTGTTGGAGAATACGCTATACTACTGGAGAATTGACGAAAAGGAATCCCTTGGCAGCGATCCTGTTGAGGGTGAAATATGGAGTTTTACGACGACATACGATCCAGAGCCTATTTCAAATCCATATCCGGTAAATGGAGCGTCGGATGTAATTCTCAATGTACAGTTGTCATGGGATGCAGGGGCAAGGGCAGATTATCACAAGGTCTACCTCGGTACGGATTCGAACAATCTGCCTCTGGTCTCCGAGCAGACGGAAACGACATACAGCCCGCAGAACCTGAACAATTTAACAACCTACTACTGGCAAATAGTGGAATGGAACTCGGCCGGTTCTGCGGCAGGCCCCGTATATAGCTTCACTACGGAATCTGAGCCCGTTCCGGAAAAAGTATATGCAATGGGGGAAAACACGGTGCGCGGGACTCTTATAAGTGGCGATTATTTGGCTACGCATGAGAGTGATGATTCCTACGAGGTTTTTCAGGAAGTCATTAATGTACCCAATAAAAACGGGTACAGCACTTTGGAACATACATGGACGTTCAGTGTAGCCAGCAGCTCGAGTGCCGAGTTCTACGTCGAGGCACATCACTCTCCGAGCAGTGACGGAGATGATTTTGTCTTTTCATATTCAACGGACGGTGAGACCTACAATGACATGATCACGGTAACCAAAACTGAGGACACACATGTACCACAGGTTTACAAGTTTCCATCAAGTCTGAGCGGAACGGTCTATGTGAAGGTGACGGATACGGATCATATGAAGGGTAACCAGCCGTTAGATACCCTCTTCGTAGACCAGATCTACATTCTCGCATCTACCGGAACCATTAAGCATTATCAGGCAATCAATCCATCACCTGCGGATGGTTCGACAGATGTGTCATTGGATATTATCTTGTCGTGGCATGCCGGAGACGATGCTATTTCTCACGATGTGTACTTCAGCGCTGATATGGAATATCTGACATTTATTGGAAATCAGCCGGGAACAAGTTACACTCCTTATCATGTTGATCCGCTTACCACGTATTATTGGAGAATCGATGAGGTTCGGGATGGGGCGGTTACCGAAGGTCATATATGGTCCTTTACTACTACATACATAGGCGAATGTATTCCAGCAACTATGACGGTTGATTCAATTTTGACGGATACTGTCAGGGGAGACAGGGGGCAGGAATACGGTAGGGCTACAGTAACAATTGTGGACAATTGTGGAAATCCCGTTTCGGAAGCTACTGTAACTGGCAGTTTCACAGGTGACTTTAACGAGCAGAAGACAGGTGCAACAAATGAAAGCGGCATCGTTGTCTTTCAGACTTCTGACCAGTTGAAAAAACCTGCATTCGGCTTTATCGTCGAGAATGTCACACACGCGGAACTGGAATACTGATACGAAAAGTTATAGAAGATGAGCCTCTCTGCAATTTGATTGAAGGGAGGCTCTTTTTTTTGATTAGGCCCTTCGAAAGAATTCCGATGAATATATACTAAGGTAGTATCATAACCGGATGACAGCGGACCGTAAGGAGAATTATGTATGTCAGTTATTGATAACAGCATGCGTGGCGGTGTTAACAGCCGTCACGCATGTTTTATTATAAGGGTGGATATCTTTAGGATGTTTTATGAGACAGATTATCTTCGCCATTCGGCTTTTCGGACCATTAATGGCGGCATCTGTCTGGGATTAAGCCTTTTGCGGCCGGCATTGGCGCAGCTTCTATTGCTCGAATACCAGCGGATGGTAAACAATTCGATTTTCAATGGTAATTTTTCTTTTTTCAGTTTACCAAACATTGCCAACCTTCTGTGAGTCCCATTTTATGGGAGTTGAGAACACCGCCTCCTGCAGTCTGGTCGGAACTTCTAACGGGCTGAACACACCGCGTCTCCACACCCCTCCTATCGACTAATTTGGCCGGTGACTTTTGGAAATTGCCTAAGACAAAACGCGATAAAAGTCCTATGGATGTGGGTATCGTCTTTATACTTTGGAATACGCGGCAGCAAGAAGACAACTCAGAGATTTACCGGAATCTGGCGCTCGGCCAAATACTCTTTCATCTGCCTTATTGTGTATTTGCCAAAATGGGCGATTGAGGCTACAAGGACAGCGTCTGCACCTCCTTCAACAATCGCCTCGTACAAATGCTCAAGTGTCCCAGCTCCTCCCGATGCGATTACCGGTAGTTTTACGGCGTCAGATATCGCCCTGGTCATAGGAATATCGTAACCGGCCTGTGTGCCGTCGGCATCCATACTGGTCGGAAGAATCGCTCCGGCACCTAAATCCTCAATTTTTTTTGCCCACTCGATGGCGTCAGTGCCTGAGCCGGATGTGCCGCCTTTGATCATAACTTCAAAGCCGGATGGCAACTGTGAGTTAACACATGTGTCGATAGCAATGGTTATTTTTTCGCTGCCAAACTCGTTCGCCGCCTCTTTGACGAAATCCGGATTTAAAACGGCGGCAGTATTAATGGATATTTTTGATGCGCCTATACCGATCAATTCTTCAATGCTCTTGCAGTTTCGGATTCCACCGCCAACTGTCAGCGGCACAGAGATTCTCCCTACCGTTCTTTTTACGGCATCAAGTAGGGTCTTTCTGTTCTCAATGGTGGCAGTAATGTCCAGAAAAACAAGCTCGTCGGCACCGGCTTCGCTATAGACAGCGGCACTTTCCGCCGGATCGCCCACATCTTGTAACTTAACAAAGTGAACACCTTTAACCAAACGACCGTCCTTAACATCCAGGCAGGGGATAATTCTTCTGTAGTCCATACGTTTTCCTTCGTAATTAGTTAGGATTCAGCAAAATCTTAGTTACACATTCATCGCTGGAAGTATACCAAACCGCGTCATCACGGTCGAGAAAATGTTTTTTGTGTTGTTAGATTTCTGCCGTATATATTTTTAGCTGAGCAGGGGGGAATACTTGACTGAATGCAGCGGCCACATTGGCTCAAAAGGCTGATTGGCCGTATTTCGAAAGAGTCATTGAAGACTTGTGGATTTGTAAGTGGGTGTGATTGTCTTTACATGCAGATTAGGCTGACGTTGTATGTATTATCTGACATCTCCCCATGTGATCGGCTGTTTGTTGACTTCGAGTATTTCAGCCCGACTGATAAACCATCTTTTGCCCCGCTCTTTTTGCAGGTCCACATCTATTTTTAGAATCACAAACGGCTGATATTCTCTGTAGTGGCTTTGCTCGTCAAATTCAACTTTTACCGTAAAGGTCACATCAGCTCTGGGCGGTGATATTTCTATTTTTTTACCCAGTTCTCTGCTTTTCTTAACGAGCGGCTCTGAAAGCAGGCTCCGGCAGTGTTTCATCAAAGCATCTTTGGAATTGTGAAATGAATCGCTGTAATCTGAGGAAATACACGCTTCGATTGTGTTTAAGTCTTCCTGCTCGGAAGCTTTTCGGATTGTGCCGATTAGTGCGTTGATTTTTTCCAAATCGGTTTTGACAAGCAAGTCCAGGCCAAAACCGGCTGCGATAAGGATAATTGGCAAAATCCATTGCCACCGGCGTTGTTCATAGGTTTGAATTATATGGATTATCTGTAGAATAAACAGGATTGTGATGGCCGAACACAGGACGGCTTGTATAGTTATAGTAAGTGTTATGCTTATTTTGAACAGGCCTGCTTTAACCAGCAAATCCAGCACAAAACAGGCGACCGCGAGGAAAATTACCAGATGCGACTGCCACCAGAGGCGGCTGTCACCGTGGATAAAAAGCAGAGTGAACCAGACGATAATGCCTGCAATCACAAGTGTCCATGGCTGCTCAAAAACATTGAACATTTTACTATGTGGGCGGTCCTATTGATATTTGCCTGATACATAGCCCTGCTGCATGTAGAAGAGGTCGGCTTCATCGTCTATGTCAGAGTCGTTAGGATTAGTGCAGTAACCGAATATCTGTTCCACATTCATTCTAATTGTATTCTTCGAACGCCATCTATGTTTTTCAGCGTGGCCGTCAGCAAAACCTAAGGTGCTTCTGTCGTTGTGCCATGGTGCCAATGGATCGATCCAGCAGTTTCCTGTAGGATTCATAATCCAGGAACCCATATTCCATCCCCTGCGATCGGATTCCTCAATAAACACAACCTTGTTGCCAGGGTTCCTTATCTCTTCATACACTTCGGCCACTCGATCCGGGTGTAGTTTGCCACTGGAGCCACTGTATGCCGGTTCTCCATTCATACCGCCAGTGACCGAATAGCTGCAATAAGCCTGCTGGTCAGGCATGTCTACCCTTGCGTCAGATTTGCAGTGAAACAGCCTCAGGTTTTTAACATAAGGATAAATTTTACCAGTTTTTATTCCTCTGAGCTTATCTTCAAGTACGCCGGGTGGGGTGTCGCTGGTATAAGTACCGGCCGCGTTGTGTGGAGGATTTATCCAAAATCCATCTGGGAATGCATTCGTATTGCTAAAAGCACTGCCCCTGTACCTATGGCCGCCCATCAACCTACCTTCATTGTCCACGGTATATGAAAACCACCCCATCGATAGCTGCCTTAAATTATTAACGCATAATATAGCCCTGGCCTGGTCCTGTGCCAGCCTCAGGGCGGGCATCAAAAGTGCCATAAGTAGCGCGATAATTGCTATTACGACCAACAACTCAACTAATGTGAAAGCCCTTTTGTTCATGGCAGTCCTACCTTTCAGTTCTGCGACCTACAAGATTCCGGTAGAAGAGTGCGAATGCCGAAAAATTGCTTTTTTCTTACTACCGGGAGCCACCTATTAACAAATAGGATGAGCAAAACAAGGTCGCTGTTTGCTTAATTTTGGTTGTTCCCAGTATTTTTTTAGACTAATTCAATTTTAATTATATTATGCTTGGTTGGGTATGTCAATGTCAAATTCGGTTATTTGCTTTTTTTTTCCTCAAATTCCGGCCGGTCTAATCAGATTTTCAACTCCTTTTTGACCTCAGCGATTTTCTCGATAGCGAAATCCAAATCGCCCCGGTTGTGGGCCGCGGATATCTGGGTGCGAATTCGCGCAGCTCCTTTGGGGACAACGGGATATGAGAATCCTATTACATAAACTCCCTTTTCCAGGAGCTTTTCCGCCATTTTTTGAGCGAGGACCGCATCCCCGAGCATAATCGGCACGATTGGATGTTCGCCGGGAAGAACTTCTAAGCCGAGTTTGGCGATTTTTTCTCTAAAATAGTTGGTGTTGGTCTGGAGTTTGTCTCTCAAATCGGTGGAAGCCGAGAGGATTTCGAGCACTTTGAGTGATGTGGCGACGATGGCCGGTGCCAGCGTATTGGAGAAAAGGTAAGGGCGTGACCGCTGGCGGAGCATCTCGACAATCTCTTTTCTTCCGCTCCCGCCGCTGGCGCCGCCGAGGGCTTTGCCCAGCGTGCCTGTTATGATATCGACGCGCCCCATTACATTGCGGTATTCGTGGGTGCCTTTGCCGTGCCGGCCGAGCACGCCGACTGCATGTGAATCATCAATCATCACGAGGGCATCGTATTTTTCAGCAAGATCGCAAATCTCGTTTAACTTTGCTATGGTTCCGTCCATTGAAAAGACACCATCGCTGGCAATCAGCCGAAAGCGTGCCGATTGGGCCTGCTTTAGTTTATCCTCCAGGTCTTCCATGTCGGAATTTTCAAAACGCAGTCGCTGGGCCTTACAGAGACGTATGCCGTCTATAATGCTGGCGTGGTTAAGATTGTCGCTTATAACGGCATCGTCTGCGGTGAGCAGGGTCTCGAATAAACCAGTGTTGGCGTCGAAGCAGGAGCAATACAGGATGGTATCCTCGGTACCAAGGAATTCGGAGATTTTTTCCTCCAAATCCTTATGTATTTGCTGTGTTCCACAAATAAATCTAACGGAGGACAGGCCGTATCCCCATTTATCGTAACTTTCCTGTGCGGCCCGTATAACTTCAGGGTGGTCGGCGAGTCCCAGATAGTTATTGGCGCACAAATTCAGGACTTTTTGTCCGCCCTGAACCGTAATCATGGCCTGCTGTGGACTGGTTATGATTCTTTCGGCTTTATAAAGTCCATCGTCCCTTATTTGTTCAAGCTCGCCGGATATGTGGGTTTTCATCGCTCTAAACATGCTCTATCCCCTGCAATTGTTACTGGTGATTATTTATTTTTCCGCCCAATCCAGAATGACTTTTCCCGAATTTCCCGATGCCATAACTTCAAAGGCCTTGGCATACTCTGTATAGTGCAAATGATGAGTTATAAGGGGGGTGATATCTATGCCGCTTCGAATAAGCATAGTCGCCTTATACCAGGTTTCGTACATTTGTCTGCCGTAAATCCCCTTGATAGTAAGACCGTTGAAAACGATATAGTCCCAGTCTATGGAAGTTTCCGGCATTATTCCTAACAGGGCGATTTTACCGCCATGGCACATATTCGCAAGCATACTCTTGAACGCGTCAGGACTTCCCGACATTTCAAGGCCGACATCGAAACCCTCTTTCATGTCGAGTTTCCTGACGGCGTCTTCGATTCTTTCATTTCTGACGTCCAGTGTCAAAGTGGGCCCCATTTTTTTTGCAAGTTCGAGACGGTATGGATTTACGTCGGTAATCACAATATAACGGGCACCTGCGTGTTTGGCCACGGCGATTGCCATGCAGCCGATGGGCCCGGCGCCGGTTATCAGCACATCTTCTCCAACCAGATCGTAAGAGAGAGTTGTGTGCACGGCATTGCCAAAGGGATCAAAGCAGGAAAGTACATCCGTTGGAATCTCAGGATCACAATACCATACGTTGGTCACGGGAATAGCTAAATATTCAGCGAAAGCACCGTCCCGGTTTACACCGATGCCTTTTGGGTCTCTGCAGAGATGTCTTCTCCCGGCCAAACAGTTTCTGCAACGTCCACAGACGACGTGCCCTTCACCGCTGACAATATCTCCCGGCTTAAAGTCATTCACATTACTGCCTATTTTCTCAACGGTACCTACAAACTCGTGACCAATAGTCAGAGGAGGCTTTATTGTCTTTTGGGCCCAGGCGTCCCAGTTATAAATATGAATATCTGTACCGCAAATTGAGGTTTTGTTAATTTTTATGAGAACGTCATTGATGCCAATTTGTGGTATTGGTTTCTCTTCCAACCATAATCCGGGTTCAGGATTTTTCTTAATCAGCGCTTTCATAGCTTAAATTCTCTTCCCAATTGTACATAATGACCATGTAATCTTCTTTTAGCCGGAACCTGCCATTTTCAATCCTGGCAGCGAACAGTTTACCATTTTTTCTTTTGGAGCTTCCGGGTTTTCTTATGGTCTGTCATATCATGGGCCAAAGATGTTATCGTTATAAAGCCAAGTTCCAGAGATGTTGTGTCCGTGGGCTCATCGTCAAGCAGGTGTTGAATCCCGGTCAATTGAAAGACCGTCTGGCCTTGTTCGTTTTTCTGCGGTACGTAATACTCGTCAAATCCTTGGTGTGATTGCGGCACCACTCTTACACCTTTCGGCTCACCTTTAGATAATTGCGGTATATTGACGTTGATGACATCGCCGCTTTTGAGCGGCATAAGTTTCTTTAGGATTCTTGCACAGTGCTCAGCGGCTTTTTCGAAATCTCCCGGTACGCCGGGTGCCTCAACACAAAGACTCATTGCCACGGCCGGGATTTTTAAGAAGGCGCCCTCCATCGCGGCGGCGACGGTACCGGAGTAATAAACGTTTATTCCCGCGTTTGCCCCATTATTTATGCCGGCAACGAGCAGGTCTATCGGCCCATCGTGAAGCTGCATGACCGCCAACTTCACGCAGTCGGCGGGGGAGCCCTCGATACTAAAACCGACAAACTGGCCGTTTATATCTACCTTACTGGCCGTTTATATCTACCTTATTATACACTAAAGGGTGGTGGTACGTAATGCTGTGACTGGCGCCGGACCGGCTTCCCGCCGGTGCAACGACTGTCACATCGCCCATTTTGACCAGCTCCTTATACATTGCCGCCAGGCCCGGTGCAAAAATGCCGTCGTCATTTGTCAATAATATTTGCATCTGTCGTATCGAGTATATTGTATTACGTTTTCCGGCGGTAAATCAGCCGCCTAAATATTAAACAGGCATTGTAATGGCATGTAGAACCTGTGTCAATTGACAGCTTTTGGGCAAGGTGTATAATACTGGGTCATGGATAAATATTCACCGAATAAAGAGTGTGTAGTGATGAGCAGGGACGAGGTTCGAGCGGTTGACCAGTGGGCGATTAATACACTTGGGGTGCCCGGCGTGGTTTTGATGGAAAACGCCGGCCGGAGCTGTGCCGAATTGATTAAAGAGAAACTATCTGAAACTTCCCGGCCGAAGGTCTGTATATTCTGTGGGACAGGAAATAATGGCGGTGACGGGTATGTGATTGCCCGGCACTTATTGAACGGCGGCTTTAGAGTAACCGTTGTGATATGCGGTGACCGCACTAAAATCAAAGGGGATGCAAAGATAAACCTCGATATTTTAGAGC